>Ga0208390_1000071_pt1 | contig 29066 bp, 27 predicted proteins | sample Knorr_S7_td_Surf_FD_185594 | JGI IMG/M metagenome (GOLD analysis project Ga0208390, IMG submission 185594) | Marine microbial communities from Southern Atlantic Ocean transect - Knorr_S7_td_SurfaceA_ad_6m_LV_A (SPAdes) (version 2) | ecosystem: Environmental > Aquatic > Marine > Oceanic | place...
AAAATTCTGTCGTTTAAGTCAACATCTTTAAATAAGTTTTTATAATTTATAAAAATACTTTCATTTGAAGATTCACTCTCTTTATTAGTTAAATTAATCTCTTCGCTTTTTTGCAATATAGTATTTTCTTTAACAAAACCTGTTCTAATTTTTGGTCCCTGAATATCTTGCATTATCGCTACTTGTTTGTCAGAAGATCTAGCCCAATTGATAAATTGTTTATGGTCTTCTAGAGTACCGTGTGAAAAATTTATCCTTATAACATCTGCTCCTAAATTGATAGCACTATGAATCTTTTGTTCGCTAGCTAGACTTGGGCCGACAGTTGCGATAATTTTTGTTTTTCTATCCATATTGATTAAATACTTTAATAGCATGGTATAACAAATTTAAGAATATGAATAGCAATATATTAATTGGAATACCTATCAAGAGTTTAGATAATCCTATGTCTAGACTGTCAGAATCAATTTCATTGCTCGATAGAAAAAAAATTCAATTGAATTTAATTAAAAACACTGTTAACTCATTCAAAAATGAAAACATTGAAATCTATCTAATTTCTAATGATCTTGAAATTGTTAAATTAGCTAATCAAATTGAGGTCACTACATTCAGTTCAAAATCAAATGGATTAAATAGTGAGGTCAAAGAATTTATAAAGTTAGCGAACAAATTTTCATCTTGGGCAATTTGTCACGCTGACTTGCCGTACCTTAACAAATACAATATTTCCGTTTTTCTTCAAGAAATTGAAAATAATCAAATTGTAATCTCAAAAAGCTCAGACAATGGAACACCTCTAATTGGAGGGAATGTCTTTTTTGAAAATTTTAAATATGGAGAAAACAGTTTCAAAAAACACATCATAGAATTCGAGAAATTAAATTTAAATTATAAGCAAGTATTTAATAGGGAGCTTTATTTTGAACTAGATACTCAAAAAGATTTCACAGAATTTTTACTAAATACACCTCGTTGGTTTAAAAAACTCGAAGATTAGCAGCCCCGACCGGATTTGAACCGGCGTTTCTGCCTTGAGAGGGCAGCGTCCTAGGCCTCTAGACGACGGGGCCTCTGCTCGGGGAGAAGGACTTGAACCCTCAATAATGGAACCAGAACCCATTGTGTTGCCAATTACACTATCCCCGAATGTTGCAGCCCCGACCGGATTCGAACCGGCGTTTCTGGGTTGAAAACCCAGCGTCCTAGGCCTCTGGACGACGGGGCCGTATAAACAATAAGAATAAAGTATTTTAATTATTAGTTGTTATAATTTTTCAATACTTTCAGCTAAACGTGCAATCACTGCTTGCTTACCTAAAGCAAATATTGATTCAAAAAGTGGGGGGCTAATTTTTGTTCCAGTGATTGAAACCCGTACCGCTTGAAATCCAACTTTTGGTTTAACATTTATTTCTTTAAGTATTTTTCTCATAATTGTTTCTATTATTTCTAAAGTAAAATTATCTAACTTTATTAGTTCTTCCCTTAATAAAAACAAATACTTTTGTGCTTCTTCGCTGTTTACATCCTGCCAATCTAGTGTATCGACATTAAAAGGTTCATCTATCAGAAACATAATCTGGTGAGTAAGATCTGCTAAAGTTTCAATTCGTTCTTGTACTGAAGGAAATATTTTTATAAGTCTACTTTTTTCCTCATCAAAAAGCTCTCTTGCAATATCATTCTCAATTTGAGACAATGCTTTAGCTTGAAAATCTTTAGTATCTGTTGAGCGGATATAGAGACCATTTAACCACAATAATTTTTTCTCATCAAAAATCGCAGAATTTGGCAGTACGTTCTTTAGGTCAAACTTATTTATTGCAGTATCAATATTAAATTTTTCTAGGTCATTACCTGGCGACCATCCGAGTAAACACAGATAGTTAAACATGGCCTCGCTTAAAATGCCTTTACTTTTGAATGCTTCTACAGAAGTATCTCCATGTCTTTTACTTAGTTTTTTTCCATCTGGGCCAAACAACAAAGGAAGATGACAAAAATCTGGAAGATTAGCATCCATTGCTTTAAATAACATAATATGTTTTGGAGTTGAGGATAGTATGTCTTCGCCCCGAGCAATAATTGTTATTCCATAATCTAAATCATCAACAGTTGAAGCTAAATGATATGTTGGAGATTTGTCAGAACGAAGAATAACAAAATCTTCAACATCCGAAAGATTAAATGACATTTTACCCCTTATGTAATCCTCGAATTCTATTAATCCATCATTAGGTACTCTAAATCTTATTGCACCATCATCTTCGTAAGCTAAATTCCTAGATAAGAGATTTTCTGCAACTTCTTGGTAGCGATCGAATCTTGATGATTGTTTGTAAGAACCATGTGAGCCACCAACTTCAATACCTTCATCCCAATTCAAACCTAGCCATTTAAGATTTTCTATTATATCTTTTTGATATTCGCTTGTACTTCTGTCTGTATCAGTGTCATCAATACGCACAAGAAAAGTACCATTATTTGCTTTTGCATATAACCAATTAAATAATGCCGTTCTCGCATTTCCAATATGTAACTGTCCTGTTGGTGATGGTGCTATTCTTAATTTCATCTACTTAATGCTATTAACTAAAGTTCCTATTGTTTCAATTTCAATTTTGATTTCATCACCAGGACCCACTTTAGAAACACCTTCGGGAGTACCAGTAAGAATCACATCGCCTGGCAGTAGAGTCATTATTGAAGATACAAAACATAAAATATCTCCAATACTAAAAATCATATCTCTAGTATTTCCGTCTTGTTTTAGTTCATTATTGACAAAACACTTAATACCTAATTCTGGATTTTGTTCAAAATTTGTTTGAATAAAGGGGCCTAGCGGACAAAAAGTATCAAAACTTTTTGCTCTTGTAAAGTTGCCATTAAAAGTGCCATCCTGCCCCTGTAAAACTCTTTCAGACAAATCGTTAGCTATGGTTAAGCCGAGTACATGTTCCATCCAGTTTTCATGAGTTAGGTTTTTACTAAGCTTTCCAATTACAACTGCTAATTCTGCCTCATGGTCTACGTGTTGAGCGATTTTTGGATATATTATATTTTCTCCGGTTCCAATTACTGAAGTTGAAGGTTTATTAAAAAAGACAGGATTGCTTGGTGCAGTATAATCATGCACTCCCAGCTCAACAGCATGTTTTTCGTAATTTTTTGCAACTGCAGTTACTTTACTCGGCAGAACTGGAGCAAGCAGTTGAATTTCTTCAACAGAATACTTCTCTTCGGTTGGTTCCCAAATTACTAAAGGTGAACCTTCATATCTTAGAACTTCACCTTCATGTAATTCACCATAAAATATTTCACCTTCGAATTTAGCCCTTACAATCTTCATTACACAATTGTAAAGCTATTAATTTTTTTCTTATTGATTAGCATCAAATAATTTAGAGAGGTGTAACCCTTTGATACTTTCCAAACTACATTTTTTTAAAGTTTCTTTGTCTAAAACTCCAATGTCAGAATCTGTTATTTTTAAAATTTCTATTACCTTGATTACATCACTTTTTGTAGGAGCTCTTCCAATCTTTGAAGCTTGAAAGATAACTAAATTTGTAACAACTTTTGTTATGAGTTTATGTTTATGGTTGTCTTTCCACATAGGTGTAAATGGTTTAATAAGTTTTAAGGCATAACCACTATCTGGACTAGGGATTGAAAAAACTTCTTCATCTGGAGACCTCAATGGATTGAGTGGAATATCTTTTCCTTGACTTCTTGGAACTGGAAGTTCCGAATCTTTTATGTTCTTTTTTGATTCTGTTTGTATATTTGGCTGTTGACTCATTTAACTAAAGTAAGATAATGTAAGAAGTCCTCATCCTCTCCATTTACAATTTCTAAATATTTTTTCCTAATGTCCCCTGTGATTTGTCCAGGATTACCATTTGATATATCTTCACCATCAACCGACACAACACCAACAACTTCTGTGGCAGTACCTGTAAAGAATAATTCATCAGCATCTTTTAATTGATTGGCATTTATATTTATTTCTTCAGTTTCTAAACCAAGTTTACTTGCAATTTCTATTACAGTTTTTCTTGTAATACCTCCTAAAGCTCCCGTTTCAATTGGTGGTGTAAAAATTTTTCCATTTTTAATCAAAAATAAATTTTGTCCGCTTCCCTCTGCAACTACGTCATTGTCGCCAAGCATAATTGCATCATCATATCCATTTTCTACCGCATCGATTTTAGCCAAAGTAGAGTTCATATATCCTCCAACACCCTTTGCTGTTGGCTTAAAACTTTGTGGACTAATTCTTTTCCATTTTGATATACATACCCTTACACCCTGATTCCCCGCATCATCTCCTAAATATGCACCCCAATTCCAAGCCGCTACAGAAACATAAACTGGAACACTTTTTGGTAGTAGCCCCATCTCACCTTCTCCAAAAAATACTAGGGGCCTTATGTATGCAGATGATAGATTGTTCAAATGAACTGAATCTTTTATTACATTAATAATAACTTCTTTGTCGTATGGTATTTTTAAATTATAAGCTTCGGCTGAATCAAATAATCTATCTACATGATCCGGCAACCTAAAAATAGTTGTGCCAATTTTTGAATCTCTAGCTCTTATACCTTCAAAGACTCCAGTTCCATAATGAAGAGTGTGAGACATTACACTGATGTTTGCATCATCCCAGTTTACAAATTCACCATTTAGCCATATAAGATTTGATTTTTCCATTATTAATAACAAATACTACACCTTTTTGTAAATCAAGCCATAAAAAATACTATTATTCAAATGTGAAGAGATTTCTAGCCTCAGGTTTTGGTATTGGGCTTTTTTGGAGGACCTATTTTGGTGATAAAAAAGGAGGTGGCACTTTAGCTGCTTTTTTATTTGCTTTGATTACATATGTTTTAAATTTGAATGTGCTTGAGTTATCTATTTTATTTATTGTTCTAGTCCTGACATATCTTGTTTCAGTCGATGATAATGACGCGAGTGAAGATCCAAGTTGGATCACTTTAGATGAAATAGTTGGAATGAGTCTTGTAACAATAGCCTCTCCATCAAGATTGTTGCCACTGTTGGCAGGATTTCTAGTTTTTCGAGTAAGTGATATTATGAAACAACCAAAATTTGTTGCAGAGCTTGAAAAATATCCTGGTAAGCTAGGTGTGCTCTATGATGATTTAGGTTCTGGCTTAATGGGATTATTGTCAGCAACAGTTGTTAATCAAATTATAAATTTAACTCTTTAGATAATATTTCTTTTGCTATTCCTGGATTTATACTTCCGCCTGAGCTTTTAATTATTTGACCGACCATAAAACCTACTAATTTATCTTCTCCATTTTTTATTCTTTCCACGATATCTTGATTGTTCTTAATAACCTCATTTACTATTTTTGAAATAGCGCTTTCATCATTTTCTTGATATAAATTAAGTTTTTTTGCTACATCATCAGGAGTTGTGTCTTTTTGGATTAGTTCCTCTAAAATAACTTTTCCTGAAGTGAAAGAAATTTTATTTGCATCAATTAATTGAATAATATCTGATAAAAAATTTGGTGAAAACCACTCTGGTAGTGACTTAATCTCTAATTTACGCATTTGGCCCTGTAGTTCTCCAGTTATCCAATTAAATGTTGCTTTTGAGTCTTTAGTGTTGTCGAATACTTTAAAATAGAGTTCAAGAATCCATTTTTCACTCTTACTTAAAACGTTTGAATCAGATAGATCAAGACCTGTTTCTACAAGTTTATTTCTATTTTCATGAGGCAATGAAGGAAGACTTTCTTTTACTTGGTTTACAAATTTATCAGACAAAACCATATTAGGAAGGTCTGGATCAGAAAAATAACGATAATCAGCACTACCCTCTTTTGATCTCATTGAAGTTGTAGTTTCTTTACTTTCATCCCAGTGTCTTGTTTCCTGAATTATTGATTCACCGTTTTCTATAGCTGATGACTGTCGTTTAATTTCATAATCTATAGCTCTTTCAAGAGATCGAAGTGAATTCATATTTTTGATTTCTACTTTTGTACCCAACTCATCACTTTTTGATGGAGCTACAGATATATTTGCATCAAATCTTAAATTACCTTTTTCTAATTTTCCTTCTGATATGTCTAAATCAATTGCAAGTTGTCTAAGTTCTTCAATATACGCCACTGCCACTTTTGAAGATTGAATAACAGGCTTAGTAACAATTTCTACAAGAGGAACGCCTGATCTGTTGAAATCAAGAGAGGTGCTAGTAGCAGAATCAATTCGTCCTGTTCCCTCGTGTGAGGATTTTCCAGTATCCTCTTCCATGTGAACTCTTTCAATTTCAACATAATCTTTTTCATTATCAATAACTATCTCTAATTTTCCATTTTCACCTACAGGTAGATCAAACTGGGAAATTTGATAATTTTTTGGTAAATCAGGATAAAAATAATTTTTTCTGTGAAACATACCTTTTTTAGTTATCGCACATCCAGTTGCAAGTGCTAGTAGCGTAATATAGCGTATAGCTTTTTCATTTGGAACAGGTAAGGCTCCTGGTAAACCAATACAAGTTGGACATAAGCTAATATTTGGATCTTCCGTATCAACCACTTTGCATCTGCAAAACATTTTTGTATTTGTATTTAGTTCGATATGGGTTTCAATTCCAATAGTTGGTTTTAAATTCATTATTTAGACCAATCCTCTGGAGTTCTATTAAAATCGAGTTCTTTTTCTAACATCTCTGAGAAATTTAATAAAGAATTGTCTGTCAAAGGTTTACTCATTATCTGCACACCTAAAGGTAAGTTGTTACTGCTTAGACCAGTGGGAATGCTTATTGCTGGAAGTCCAGCTAGATTTGCAGGAATAGTGCATAAATCAGACATATACATTTCCAATGGGTTGCTTGTTTTTTCTCCAGCCTTGAATGCCTCAGTTGGTGTAGTTGGCGATATTAAATAATCACATTCTTTAAAAATACTCGAAAATTCATCAACCATTTTTTTTCTTGCTCGGAGAGCTTTCCCGTAATATTCATCATAATAACCAGCAGACAATGCGTAAGTTCCAAGAAGGATTCTGCGCTTTACTTCATCTCCAAAACCCTCAGCCCTTGTATTTTCCATCATTTCATAACTTGTTTTTCCATCTACTCTCAATCCATACCTAACTCCATCAAATCTTGCTAAATTTGCTGAACATTCTGCAGGAGCAATTAAGTAATAAATACTTATTGATAGTTTGATTAGTGGTAGTGAAACTTCTTTTATGTTGTATCCTTTTTGCTTTAGAATATCTATGACTTTATCGACTTCTTTTTTTGATTCCTCAGAGATTCCATCTTCCATGAGTTCTTTAACAATTCCGATTGTTGCATTTTTATCAAATGGCAAATCAATTTGTTCATCATTTATTGATGTTGAATCTAAACTATCATGACCTGAAATTGAAGAATAAATGATTCTTGCATCATCAACACTTTTTGAGATAGGACCAATTTGATCTAAAGAAGAAGCAAATGCAACTAAGCCATATCTGGAAACCGTACCGTATGTTGGCTTAAAGCCTACAAGGCCACAAAAAGATGCTGGTTGCCTTATTGAGCCTCCAGTATCACTTCCTAGCGCCGCAATAGATGACCTTGAAGCAACAGATGCTGCAGAACCTCCTGATGATCCTCCTGGAACATAATCAGTATTCCAAGGATTTCTTGTAAGTCCAAAAGCAGAATTTTCGGTAGAGGAACCCATAGCAAATTCATCTAAATTAGTTTTACCAGTGTAAATTGCTTGTTCAGTGTCTAATTTAGAAATTACAGTCGCATTGTACGGTGATACAAAATTTGAAAGCATTTTTGATGAACAAGTAGTTTTTTCATTTTTTATATTGATATTGTCTTTTATTGCTAAGGGTATACCGTCTAACAATCCAACATTTTCCGAATTTGAAAATCTTTCATCAGAATTTTTTGCCTTTTCTAAATTAGTTTCTTCAAAAAGGCTTAAATGGGCATGTAACGCGGCTTCTGAACTTGCTGAACGATCAAATATCTCTGAATAAAGTTCGGAAGGTTTAGCTTTTTTGTTAACAAAAAGTTTGTTAAGTTCACGAATTGATAAATTTAAAAGTTCCATAATTATTCCAACGACGGGGGAACCATAAATTTACCATCTGAAGCTTTGGGAGCATTGCTAAGTGCTTCATCGTGAGTTAAAGATGGTTTTTCAATATCTTCATCTAAAACTAATTCTTTTTCAAGTGGATGAATATAAACATCTTCTATATTAGTATCAAGCTCTAAATTGCTGAGTGCCTGAACATGCTCAAGAATTACACTGAGATCACTACTTAGTTTTTGTTTTTCATCATCACTTAAAGACACTGAGGCGAGTTTCGCAATATTTGAAATATCAAATTTTTTACTCACTGTAATGCCCTTAAATAATCCATAAGTAATTCATATGATTCTAATAGTTGTCTCCTACTAACATGCTCATCAGCAGTATGTGCAAGAAGTGGATCTCCAGGGCCAAAATTTACTGAAGGTATTCCATTGCTATAAAATCTTGCAATATCTGTCCATGCTTGTTTTGGATTAGGAGACAAACCTGTAGAGGATATAAAATTTTTAACATTTGGATTATCTAAGTTTGGCATTGCGCCTTCGGAACTTGATGTAATTTCGATTTCACCAAATTCAGAGAACATATGACTAATAAAATTGTGAGCATCATCATTTGACATTTCTGGAGAAAATCTAAAGTTAATATTTAAAAGTGCCTCGTCTGGAATTACGTTGTTTGCTATACCAGAAGATACTGTTGTGATTGAAAGAACTTGTTTAAACTCTAAACCTTCTATATCAAGTAAATTTATTTCATTATCCGATACTTTTTTTGATATATCACCAATTTTATAAATTGGATTCTCTCCAACCCAAGGTCTTGCTGAGTGTGCAGCTATACCTTTTAATTTTATATTTGCATTAAGTGTTCCAAGACATCCGAGTTCAATCTGGCAGTTTGTAGGCTCAAGTATTATGGAGAATTCTAAATTCTTATTACCTAATATGATTGGCATCAGCTCACCCAAACCATTCTTTTCATAAGGCCCCTCTTCAGCTGTATAGAATACTCCTACTATGTCTTGGTTTTCTTCAACTAAAGAATGGAGGATTAAAGAAATTCCTCCTTTCATATCTACAGATCCCCTACCAGGAATAGTGTCTGTGTCATCGAACTCTATTTTTTGAGTTTTAGACACCGGGACCGTGTCGACATGTCCTACTAAAGCTATCTTTTGTGAGGAATTTTTAGGAATTGCAATTATTCCACCATCATTTCTTATTATCTCTCCAGAAAAATTATTTTTTGATAAGAATTCTTCAATAAAATCTAAAATTAATAATTCATCTCCTGTGACTGATTCGATATTTATTAATTTTTGAAGTGTGGTGTCAACGCTCAAACTTCAACCCCAAATGTGCGAAGTGCGTCGTTCAAAGAAGTTTTCTCGTCAGTTGATTCTTTTCTTGTACCAATGATTAATGCACATGGTGTATTAAAAACGCCACTAGGAAAATCTTTCGGTCTTGAACCTGGTATGACGACAGAATTTTCTGGAACTTCACCTTTAATTTCTATAGGCTCTTGTCCGGTGACATCAATAATTGGTGTTGAAGCAGTAATAGTAACATTTGCACCAATAACTGCACCTTTTTTGACTCTAACTCCCTCAACAATAATTGATCTCGAACCAATAAATGCATTGTCTTCAATAATTACTGGCATAGCTCCTGGTGGCTCAAGAACTCCTCCAATGCCTACTCCTCCGGATAAATGTACATTGCGACCAATCTGCGCACAAGATCCAACCGTTGCCCAAGTATCGACCATAGTTCCGGAACCAACATATGCACCAATATTTACAAATCCAGGCATCACAACAACGCCTGGTTCACAAAATGCGCCGTAACGAACTACTCCTGGCGGTACTACTCTGATACCAAGGTCTTTATAGTTCTTTTTTGGCTCTAATTTGTCATAATAAATTAGGTCATTTGCACTTATTTCTTTTAAATTTCTTATTGAGAAAAACAACAAGATTGCATTCCGTACCCATTCATTTATAGACCATTCCCCATTTTCATTATTAACAACTCGAATATTTCCATTATCTAATTCTTTAATTGTTGTTTCTATTTGCAAAACATCATCTTCAGATAGGTTGTCTAAATCGATATTTTCAATTTTTTCTTGTAAATTTTTGTATTTCACTTTGGTCTCTTTTTATTTCTTAGATAGTATTTTAATGTATGACTAAGAACACTTACAGATTTATTATTCTTTTATTAACAGCACTATTATTTCTTGTTATTTGGTGGGGTGTGTCATTTTCTCAAAATAACAACCAAGAAATTGAACTTCCTGATGCAATCGAAAACATATACCCACTTCCTTATGATCAAGTACCACAACAAGTATCATTAGAAATTGATTTTCCGGTCGGGTATGAGCTCACTTTAATTGTTGACAACTACATTATTCCAGAAGAAGAAATTCAATATGTTGAAGCAACTGGTGTATATATTTGGAAACCTGGTCCAAACAAGGCTTTCGAAGTATGGGGCCCAGGAAAACATAATGTAAGAATAATTTGGGATACAATTACTGGCTTACCTGATTACGGTGAGTTTGAGTGGGAATTTACTACTTATTAATTAATTGATTAAATTCATCCTCATTAATTGTTTTCACATTTAGTTTTGTTGCTTTCTCGTATTTAGTACCTGGTTTATCACCAAATAATAAATAATTTGTATTTTTTGATACAGAAGTTGTTACAATCCCACCTAAACTTTCTATAATTTTTGTAGCTTGTTGTCTTGTTAAATTATTTAATGTTCCAGTTAGAACAAATGTTTTTCCATTTAAATTTCCACTATTAGATTGAAGCTTTTCAGAAATCTTTAACCCAATATTTTCTAAATTTTTGATAAGTTTTTTGTTTTCATCGTTTGAGTACCATTCAAAAATAGAATTCGAGACACTATCTGAAATACCATGAATACTATTGATTTCGTCAAAGCTTGCTGAAAAAACTTCCTTAATTGAACCAAATGTATTAATCAATAATTTAGATGTTTGCTTTCCGATATAACGAATACCTAAAGCGGGTAAAATTCTTTCGATATCAGCATTTTTGGATTTTTCGATAGCATTAAGTAAATTTCTAGTCTTTTTCTCCTTCCATTGGGGTAGAACAATGAGTTGATTATATTCTAAAGAATAGAAATCTTCGAATTTGCTTACTAGGTTGTTTGCTATTAAGGTCTCTATAGTTTCTCTTCCGAGCCCATCAATGTCAAGACCGGCTTTTGAAGCAAAATAAATTAGTCTTTCCTTTTTGGCTGGTTCACAATTATACCCTCCTGTACATCTAGGTACTTTCTCTTGATTAATATATTCAATATTCGATTCACCACAAGGGCAGCTTTTTCCGAGCTTCCATTCTTTTTCGTGTCCTTTTCTTCTTTCTAAAAGTGGTGCTACTACTTCGGGTATTACATCCCCAGCACGTCTTACAATTACATAATCATTTATTTTTAAATCTTTTCTCCTAATTTCTTCTGGGTTGTGCAAGGTAGCAAAAGAGACAACGGCACCTCCAACATTAATTGGTTCAAGAACAGCTACTGGAGTTATAGCGCCTGTTCTTCCAACTTGTAATTTAATATCTAATAATTTTGTAGTTTGCTCTTCAGCAGAAAACTTATAAGCTAATGCCCAACGAGGAGCTTTAGAGGTGTAGCCTAAATTGTCTTGGACTAAATTAGAGTTTACTTTTAGAACAGCTCCATCAATTTGATATTCAAACTTGTTACGATTTTCATTTATATTATCTAATTGATGTTTTATATCATCCAGATTGCTTGCAAGGTTTATAGTATTTACATAAAAGCCTAATGAATCAATAAAAGCAATTTGTTCATTATAATTTTTTAATGTAGGTTTATCATGTTCAATTATTTGATAGGCTAATAATCTTAAATCACGCTTCGCTGTTATTTGCGAATCTTTTTGTCTTAATGATCCAGCGGCTGCATTTCTGGCATTAATAAACTCTGTTGTTCCCTCAGCTCTTATTCTTTTTAAAGTAGTTTTTTCTTTTTCACTAAGTTTTGAAGTTTCTTTCTTTATCAAATTTGAAAGAGTACTTTTGTCTTTTCGTTTTTGGAGATTTAAATTTTCAAAACTTTTTTTCGGCATGAATATTTCTCCCCTTATTTCAATCTCACCATCAATTTTTTTTGGCAAAATTAAGGGAATATTTTTGATTGTTTTGATATTGTGAGTAACATCTTCCCCAGTAACTCCATCTCCTCTTGTGAGCCCTCTTACTAGAACTCCGTCTTTGTAAATGATAGATATTGCAAGACCATCTATTTTAGGTTCTACTGTTATTGGAAATATATCTAAATCAGTTATTTTTTCAATCTTTTCAATCCACTTTTGAATATCATTCGTACTTTCAGAATTATCAAGGCTATACATTCTTTGCTTGTGGGTTACTGCTTGAAAAGCTGTATCAGTTGTTCCTGTCACTCGTTGAGTAGGTGAATATGAGAAAGTTAAATCTGAATTTTTATTTTCAATTACTTTTAATTCGTTGAATAATTTGTCATATTCACCATCTGACATTATCGGAGAATTTAATACATAATATGCATGTTCCGCTTTGCTAAGTTTGTTAATTAATTTATGTACGTATTCTTCATTCATTTACATTTTCCAATATTTTTGATGATATCCTTCCTCCACCAACCAATTTGGTATCGTTGTAAATAACCCCAAATTGTCCTGGAGCAACACCTAACGTGGGTTGATCAAGTTCTATTTCATATACAAAATTATCAATCTTTTGTAATTTACATGGGATGTCATGAGAATTATATCTAGTTTGAATCGAAAGATTTTCAAACTCTTCACCGTTTACAAAAGAAACATCTTCAATGATGAATTTTTTTGTAGTTAAATCAGCCTTGGAACCAATGAAAACTTTATTATTTTTAACATCAATTTTTGTGACATATTTCGGTTGTCCTTGTCCTCCAGGTATTCCTTTTCGCTGTCCAACTGTAAATTCATGTACACCATCATGGGTTCCAATAATGTTGTCGTATTTATCAACTATATTTCCACTCGAGGAAAAATCTATACGACTACTTACGAAATTTCTATAATCTTTTTTTCCTACAAAGCATATATCTTGACTATCTTTTTTGAAGGCAGTTTTTAGACCAAGTGAAGCAGCTATTTGTCGCACTTCAGGTTTGGAAATAGTGCCCAATGGAAAATCAATTTTTGAGAGCTTATCTGCGGTTAACATGTGGAGAACATAGGATTGATCTTTTTCAAGATAATCAGCTTTATGTAGCTCTAAAGAATCATTATTTCTTACTATTTTTGCATAATGACCTGTAGCAACTTTTTCACAATTAAGTTTTTTTGCTTGGTCGATAAAATGGTCGAATTTGACTGATCTGTTACATTCAACACAAGGATTAGGTGTAAGACCTTGTGAATACATATCTACAAAATTATCAATTACATTATCAGAAAACGAGGCTGTGTAATCTAGGACATAATATGGAATATCAAGTTTCGCTGCTACTTTTCTAGCATCTTCTGAATCAGCTGCTGTACAGCATCCGGTCTCAGGCATCTCACCATTTGGTCCTTCCCATAATTTCATGGTCACACCTATTACATCATGGCCTTGAGACTTTAATAATCCTGCAACTACTGATGAATCTACTCCTCCACTCATGGCTACTAGAATCCTCATAGAATTTCCTTTACCGTATTTATTACAATTTCTGATGCATATTTCCCATCACCCTCTTTAGTATTCCAGCCAAAGCTAAAACGTAGATGACTATTTACGTCAATATCTGGGACATTCATAGCAACTAATACATGGGAGGGCTTTTGAGCACCACTTGCACATGCAGAACCTCTTGAAACACCTAACCCTTTAAGATCGAGTGCAACCATTAATGTTTCTGAATTAACACTCTTAAATTGTATATTTGAAATGTGACATAATCGATCAATTTTTTCACCAACAATTTTTACTTCCAGGGCGTTTTTTAGTTCATTTTCAAATATTTCTCTTTCTTGAAGTATTATTTTCTTTTCATTATCAAAATTGTCTTGATGTTCTTTCAAAGCGGCAGCAAGGCCAGCTACACCTGAAACATTTACCGTTCCTGCTCTTTTCTCTAATTCTTGTTTTCCGCCATGAAAATAGTTAGGAAGTTTATATTTTGAACTTAAAAACATAATTCCAATTCCCTTTGGACCACCTATTTTATGCCCTGAAACTGCCGCACTATCAATCCCTAATTTATGAAAATCTAGTTTTTCTGAAGAAACTGCTTGAACTACATCTGAGTGAAATAAAGTTTCTGGATTTTTAATTTTTACCTCTTTAGCTATTTTTTCTATTTGTTGGACTACTCCAGTTTCATTGTTTGCATACATAAGAGAAGCAATAGCTGTATCGTTGTTGCATTTATCTAAAAATTCATTTACATCTACCTGCCCGTCTTTGTTGCAACTAGCATAATTAACTTCCTGGCCTTGGGTTTCAAGCCATTCAGCTGATGCAAGAACAGCTTCATGTTCAATTTTTGATGTTACTAAATTTTGACTATTTTTAGAGTTCATAAAGGGCGCTTTTATAACCCAGTTATCAGCTTCTGTCCCTCCACTTGTAAATGTAATTTCACTGGGTGCAGCACCAAAATAGCTGGCTATAAAATCTCTAGATTCTTCAAGTAAGTTTTTTGCTCTTCTGGATAACTCATGACCACCTGAGGAATTTGCATACGCAAATTCTTCAGCATTTTTAAATGCCTCAAATGCGCTCTCACGCATTGGCGTTGTAGCGGCATGATCTAAATAAAGATAATCATTTCTTTTCATATATATATTTATTTTACTTATGAACTAATATTGTTTAACAAGCAATGAGTAAAAGAATAGAAACTTCAATAATTATCAATAAACCACTAGATACAGTCTGGCAAGAAGTAAAAGTTATGGAAAACCACGTAAATTGGATGGAAGATGCCGTAAAAATTGATATTCTCTCAGAAAACAATTCTGGAATTGATACAAAAATGAATGTATTAACAAAGGTAGGTCCGATAAAGTTAACAGATATAATTACTGTTACTGAATGGAAAGAAAAAGAATCTATTGGTGTTATTCATGAAGGAATTGTTACAGGAGAAGGAATTTTCTATTTGACAGCACTAAATGAATCCCAGACAGAATTTAAATGGGAAGAAACTTTAAAATTTCCCATTTATCTTGGAGGTGTCATTGGTGAGTTTTTTGGTAGCTATGTTTTAAAATATATTTGGAAAAAGAATTTAAAAAACTTAAAAGAGATAATCGAATGAAAAAAATTATTCTTCTTTTGTTTATATTATTATTTTCCCTTTGTAGTTCAACAGATTCAAAAACGACTGAAACAGAATCACAAACTAACGATGTAATTATATTTACTAAAGGTTTAGGAAAATCTACATCTGAATATGTATCAAATTGGAACAAACTAATCTCAGAAATTGCAAACGATGAAGATACTATTTTATATTTTTCTATCAATCCTGATGAAGTGAGATGGGCCAGTCCTGAACAAACAATCCTTTTTTATCAATTTGGTAAATTAGAGCAAACACCAGTATCTTTTGCTATAAATTTGATAGTTGAAGACGATACTGTAACAAGTGTTGAGTTCTTTTCGCCTGTTGTCAGTGACGAGACCGCATCACAAAGAACTAAATTATTTTTTTTAATCCTTGTTGCTATGGCTGATGACACGCTTGATAAAGATGGAAGAGAATCAGTACTCAGTAGATTAGGTTTATATGATGAGGTTTCTACACCTGATCAATTAGGCGGTAGCTTAACCTTAAACAATGTTCAGTATATTATTGAGCCATTAGTTGACAAAGGGTTATTGATTGGCCTAAATTTTTACACTAGTCAGTTAGATTAATTAGGTTGCTATTACCTCAACTACACCTGGAACTTTATCTTTAAGAATTCTTTCAATTCCACTTTTTAAAGTTGCAATGGATAATGGGCAACCTTGGCATGCTCCGAGCATTTCGATATTAACAACACCATCATTTACAGAAGCTAATTTAATATCGCCTCCATCTGCCTGAACAGCAGGTCTTATGTACTCAATCGTATCATTTAAGACGTCCATATCTATCTCAGAATTTGGATCTCTGTCTTTAACTTCTGGAAAATTTATATCTGCCATAGGTTAATTATATTCAATTTCACTACCAATAGAACTTAGTTGAGAGACAATATTTTCATATCCTCTTTCTATATGGTCTATTCCCGAAATTGTTGATTCCCCGTCTGCTTGTAAAGCAGCAATTACAAGGCTTGCACCGGTTCTAATATCTGTGGAGTGAACAGGTGCTCCTGATAATTTATCTACGCCTTTAATCATTGCATGTTGCCATCCTATTTGTATATCAGCACCCATTCTCTGCACTTCTGGAATCCACTGAAAACGTTGATCATAAACATTTTCTGTAATTATTGATGTTCCGTTGGCTTTTAGCAGTGATGCTCCAAATATTGGTTGCAAATCAGTAGCTATGCCTGGAAATGGAAGTGTAGAAATATCAATTGGTGACAATTGTTTAGGGGATTCAACCTCAATAGAATCACTGTCAATCTGAAACTTTGCTCCCATCTCAGTAAATTTTTTAATTTCCATAGGTAGATGATTTGGATTAATTCCAACTATTTTACCGTTTCCATTTGTTGATAAAAATGCACCAATATATGTCCCTGCAACTATACGATCTCCTATGACTTTGTGATTTGTACTATTTAATGCATTTACTCCGTTAATTACAATTTCACTACTGCCCTCACCTGTTATATCTGCACCCATATTTTTTAACATCTTTATTAGGTCTACAACTTCAGGTTCTCGTGCTGCATTTTCAATCACTGTTGTGCCCTCAGCTAGAACTGCCGCTAATAATGTATTTTCAGTAGCACCAACAGATGCATACGGTAGATTAATTTCAACACCTTTTAAGCCATCTGTTTTACCAATCAAAACTCCGTGGTCTAATTCAAATGATGCTCCCATTTTTTCAAGAGCTTCGATATGCATTTTGACGGGCCTAGGTCCAAGCTGATCCCCTCCAGGAAAAGCGATTTTTGCTTCTCCTTTTCTAGCAAGCAACGGTCCAAGAACAATAATTGAAGCTCTCATTTTTTGCACAATTTCATATGGAGCTTCAACGGAAATATCATTAGGCGATACTATCACAAGAGTTTTTTCTTCTAATTTAGAAGTAATACCTAATACGCCAAGTACATCTTGCATGTAGAATACATCAGCAATATTAGGAACATTTTCAATTTTATATTCCCCCTCACAAAGTATTGGAAGGATCATTTGCTTCAGAACTGCATTTTTTGCACCAGAGATCTCAACATCTCCAGTTAATTGTTTATTACCTTTTATTTGAATACTTTTTTCCACTAACATTGATACTACTAATTTAACAATTGTAATGGTTAACTATGTTTGATTCACTTGAGATTATTAAAGAAAAAAGTCACAAAGATGCATCTCTTAAATTAAATGAATTAATTACTCAATTTATACAGAAAAATGAAAAATTTAATTTGGGATTATCAGGTGGTAATACACCAAAATTCTTCTACAAAACTTTTGCCGAACTAAATCAAGAAAATAGTGATATTACATTGTGGACTATAGATGATAGACATGTTCATCTTGAAGATGATATATCAAATCAAGGAATGATAAATTCCATATTTAACAAAACCAAAATGAATATTTTAGAATTACAATTTAATGAAGATCCAAACAAGTCTGCAGAAGATTATTCAAGACTAGTATTTTCAAGAATACAAAGTTTTGATTGTGCCATTTTAGGGGTTGGTGATGATGGTCATATAGCATCTTTATTTCCATACACGAATGCATTGAGTGATGAATCCATTAATTTTGTAGCCAATGAAGTAAATATATTGAGCAAATGGAGAGTTACCTCAACTTTTCAACTCCTTACAGAAATTAATAACGTATTTTTACTAGTAACTGGTGAAAATAAGTCTGATATCTTAAAAGAAATTGGTAAAGATAATGGATTGCCAGTTAATGAGTTAATCAAACGTAGAAAAAAAACTACACTTGTAACAGACCAAAAAATTTAAACTCAATATAATAAAAATAGAGTCGCCTTTGTGTCAGTTTGAACCACTACACTAATCCTTCTACCCTGTTGGATGGTGACTCTATTGTTTTTATTTTGGAATGTATGTTAAGCTTCAAAGCCTGTGAATTTTAAAAATTTTATACTTGCACTTGTAACATCTTCAATTTGGGGATCATCTTTTTTAATGATTAAGTACTCTTTAGAAGAACTTAATCCATCAGATATAGCTATCTACAGAATTTTGATAGGTGCATTATTTATTAATATCTTTGTAAGGGCAAAGGAAAATATTATAAAAACTGACAATGTGAAGATTTTTATAATTTCATTTTTTTGGATGGCTCTTCCGTTTTATATGTTTGGAATTGCAGAGCAAACAATAACATCTTCATTAGCTGGATTGATCAATGGATCAACTCCGATTTTTGTTGCCTTTATCGCCGTCATATTTTACAAATTAAAAGTCACAAAAATTCAAATTTTATATATATTTACCGGCTTTATTGGAGTGGGTCTTATCTCTTTGAGTGAAGGTATCAGTGATTTATCATTTGATATTGGTTTTATTTACGCTTTAATTGCCTCAATATCATATGGAATCGCTGTAAATATGGTGGAGCCATTAATTAAAAAATATGATTCATTAATTGTTATAAAAATGGTCATTAGGTACGCATTACTTATCTCACTTATAATGTTAGGGCCGACTGCTTCATTTAAGTTACCAACTGTGGAAGTTTCACTGATTCCAATGCTTATATTGGGAATTGGCAGTACCGGAATTGCATTTTTAACATATTATAAATTATTAGAAAGTGTTGGAAGAATATCTAGTTCATTTATTGTATATATGATTCCAATTTTTTCTATTTACTTTGGTTATCAATTTTTAAATGAGATAACTAATTCAATTCAGTTTTTAGGCATTGGCGTTATATTAACTTCAGCTTTTCTGTATTCGAGAACCTAGGATTTTCTTATTTCTACAAATTCTGATTCAGCAACAGCTGCCAACTCACCATTGTCTAAGTAAAGCTCGCCCTTATAGAGACTATTTCGACCATCAATACTATCTCTCCATGCAACTGCAGTGACATATTCTACGGAGGGCCCAACAGGTTTTAAATATTTAATTGAAAAATTCTTGTTGACTGCTTTTTGACCTAGTAAAACAGTTAAAGGGCCCATGGTAATATCTATCCATGAATCGATAATTCCCCCGAGTGTAGTTGGTAATGGATTGAAATATCTATCACGAACAGGAAACTTACACTTTAATGTTTGATTATCTTTATCAAAATCTAAAAATTCACCTTCAAGCTCAACCCATACGTTTGGTACAGGCATTCCTTCATTATCTAAAGTATCTTCAATATTCTCGTTAGTCATCATGCAATAATAACAGCCTATATGAATAAGCTGTCTTGATAGCCAAGACAGCTTAAACAGGGTTAATTAGGTAATGAAAGATTACACCAAGGGTATGACAGATTTTATGTACCTTTTGGATGCCACACAGTTTTTGTTTCCAAAAATGGCAAAACAGAAGAAATACCATCTATTGAGGGCATATAGATAATTCTTTTCACTGAATTTGAAGCATTTTCTTGGATTTTTGTCAGTATTTCTGTGGGAACTTCTTTGTAAATTGATACTAAATTAATTTCAACGTGTTTACTAATATCTTCATAAACGTTTTCAAACTGACCCGATAGTATATTTAAAGAACCATCAGGAAAGTCTGAATTATTTATATCCTCTGCAAACTTTAGCGCAATAATCGATGATTCTTCAGAAAATGAAATGACAGAGCATCCAACTGTTAATGGTTGGAGAATACTATTTAATAAAGATGCTAATGAATTGTTGTCAGCATTTAAAGAGAACACAACTCCAATTGGATTTTGATGTGAAATATTAAAGTATTCACCATTTACAGGGTTCAAATTGCCTGCTACCTGTTCCCATTTATCTGCCAAACCGGCATACCAAACAATGTTTTTGATTGCAGTTTCTATATCTTTCTTTGCTTGATTTCTTGTACTTCCACCTGAAATTAAAAGTTCTGTATAACTATCTTTATTACCTTCAATCATTTCAGAAAGGCGATATAAAATTTGAGTTTTTGTATATGGACTAATTTGGCTCCAGTTTTGAAAACCTTTTTTTGAGGATGTTACCGCATCTCTTATGTCTTTTTTTGAGGTAAGTGGAACTTCATATGAATCATTTTTTAAACTTAAAGTAAAAGTTTTACCAGATTCTGATCTTACATATTTTCCTCCTACATAATTCTTATATGTTTTTTTTATTTCAATCATGACTCCGCCTTAAGATACGAGAGAAGACCATGCCTACCCCCTTCCCTACCAAATCCAGACTCTTTGTAACCACCAAAAGGAGACGCTGGATCAAATTTATTAAAAGTATTTGCCCAAACTACTCCTGCTTCAAGTCTGTCTGCAGTCCATAGTATTTTTGAACCTTTTTCGGTCCATATGCCTGCTGATAATCCGTATTCAGTATTATTGGCTATCTCAATAGCTTCCTGTGGAGTTCTAAATGTTAAAGTCGTAAGAACCGGACCAAATATTTCTTCCCTTGCAATTGAGTACGAAGGCTGGACATCTGTAAATAAAGTTGGCTTAAACCAAAAACCATTTCCTGGAAGTTCACATTCTGTTTGAAAAATCTTTCCTCCATCCGAAACGCCCTCGTTTACAAGTTCTTGTATTTTATTTAGTTGTTCTTTTGAATTAACTGCACCAATATCAGTATTCTTATCTAAGGGATTGCCAACTCTAAGCGTTTGCATCCTTTTTTCCAATTTAGTAATAAACTCATCATGAATTGATTCTTGAAGCAATAATCTACTTCCTGCGCAGCAGACATGACCCTGGTTGAAGAATATGCCATTAACAACACCCTCTACAGCTTGATCTATTGCTGCATCTTCATAAACGATGTTTGCAGCTTTTCCACCAAGCTCCAAAGTTAGACCTACATCTCGTCCTGCTAAAGATTTCTGGATTAATTTTCCAACTTGAGTTGAGCCTGTGAATGCAATTTTGTTAATATCTTTGTGGTTCACAATTAAAGAGCCTGTTGTACCATCGCCTGTAATAATGTTTACAACACCATCTGGAATACCAGCTTGCTCGCACAGATCTGCAAATAATAAAGCTGTTAATGATGTTGTTTCTGCTGGCTTTAAAACTACAGTATTCCCTGTTGCTAATGCCGGTGCAACTTTCCATGCCAACATTAGTAATGGAAAATTCCACGGAATAATTTGACCAACAACTCCGTATGGTTTTAGACTTTTTGCTCCCCAAGATAAATCAATTTTGTCAGCCCAACCAGCAAAATAAAAGAAATTTGCAGCTACTTGCGGTAAGTCAAAATCTCTCGATTCTTTTATTGGTTTTCCTCCATCTAATGACTCTAAGACTGCAAACTCTCTTGATCTTTCTTGAATCAATCTAGCTAACTTAAACAGATATTTTGATCTCTCATGTGGTGTTGTATTTTCCCATTTTTCAAATCCCATTTGTGCAGATTGGACAGCTGTATCTACATCTTTTTCATTAGATATCACAATTTTTGAAAGGAATTCTTCACTAGATGGAGAAATTGTATCAATATATTTTTTGCTATTTGGTTGTTGAAATTTTCCATTCACAAAGTTTTGATATTTGTCTTTAATACTTACAATATCTTGTGATTCAATTGACTCTGAATATTCCCAATTTACCATATGATTTAACCCCTAGGAAAATAATAACTAGCTTGATAAGCACCTGTCTTTAGTTTTTTAATTTGTTTTAGAACATCATCCAAAAGACTCGATGCACCAAATCTAAATAAATCAGGTGTTAGCCACTCATTTCCCATTTCTTCCTTTATCAAAACTAAATATCGAATAGCATCTTTTGCATCTCTAATTCCTCCTGCTACTTTTATTCCCACAGATACTCCTGAAAGGGATTTAAAATCTAAAACTGCTTTTGCCATCACGTAGCAAGCTTGCCTCGATGAACCTACTGACAATTTTCCCGTTGAGGTTTTTATAAAGTCTGAGCCTGCAGCCAGAGAAATTAGACTAGCTTTTCTAATATTCTCATAAGTTCTTAAGTCTCCAACTTCAAGAATTGTTTTGAGATGAACATCTCCACAGACTTCCTTTAATGCAAGAATTTCATCATAGACTTTTCTATAATCTCCTTCTAAAAATGCTTTTCTATTTATGACAATATCTATTTCATCAGCACCAGAATCAATTGCATACTTTGTATCTAATAATTTTGATTCCATAGGAACTTGACCACTTGGAAAGTAGGAGGAAACTGCTGCAACTTTGACACTAGAATTTCCAATCTTTTCTTTTGCGACACTAACCAATGAAGGATAAACACAAACTGCAGCAACACTTTCAATATCAAGATCATTCGGATTTGGGATGATTGCTTTAGCCACCATCTGGGAAACCTTACCTTCAGTATCCTCACCTTCAAGTGTTGTTAAGTCACACATTGAGACGATCATATTCAATGCTTCTAATTTTGATTCTTTTTTAATACTCCTATTTGCTAACGAGTCAACCCGTTCATTTAAGCCAACAGAGTCAATTCGAGAATCTTTTAAAAGCTCTAAAGTTTTTTCCCAATTAAAACTGACTACCCCTGTTTTATTGTTCATATTTTTATGGTAAATGATAAATGATCTTTTTAGAAGTGTTAATTAATCTAATGCCTTGACATTCTCAGGAATTTGTTCTGTTTGATTATCAGTTAAATCAGCCAATCCTCCAAAAACAGCGAACATATTTGTCCAATTTTTTTCTTTCTCAAGAATATATTGAGCTTTCTTGGAATTAGTTTTTTCAACATGTAATTCTAAAATTGCTCTTAATTCAAGAATGTCGATATCGTTTAGTTTCCTATATTCTGGCGCTGCTTTAGAAACATATTCCTTGAAATTTTTTTGAGTACTTAAAACAATCGCTTTGCCTCCTGTCATACCTGCGGCAAAGTTAAAGCCAACTTTTCCTAGAACAATTAACGTTCCACCAGTCATATATTCTCCACCATGGGCACTACAACCCTCAACTACTCCAATGCCACCACTGTTCCTTACTCCAAATCTCTGACCTACAGTACCCGCAACAAACAACTGTCCTCCCGTTGCGCCGTAGAGAATAGCGTTACCGGCAGCATGGTATGCACCTTGAATTTTTTTACCTTGAGGAATAATAGTTATACTTCCTCCTGCCATGCCCTTACCAACATAATCATTTGCACTACCTATCAACTTAAGATTAATGCCTTCCCTGATGAAGGCTCCAAAACTTTGTCCTGCAGCACCAGATAAGTTTATATATGTTGGATTTGATACTAATTTGTCATGATATTTTTTTAGGGAAATTTCTCCAGAAAGCCTAGCACCAATACTTCGATCCTCATTTGCGATTGGATACTGCAAAAATGCACTATTTCCGCTTTCTAATGATTTGATTACTTCAGATGTAATACGTCTTGACAGCCTGCCTTCACTGTGTCTTATGAAACCAGGATGCTTTTCTTCGATTGAAAAATTCATGAGTAGTCTGTGTAAGCTTTTTGAAAGATCATTTTTGGATATTTTAAGACCTAATAAATCAGCTCTTCCTCTCAAATCATCTAATTTAGGTAGATTTAATTCATCTAAGAATGCGATAATATCTTTTGCTATAAATTTAAAAAGTTGTACAACTTGTTCTGGCGCACCTGGAAATTTTGCCCTGAGATTTTCATCTTGTGTTGCAATACCGACAGGACATGTGTTTTCATGACATTGTCTAACCATCTTGCAACCTAAGGCTAAAAGTGGCAGAGTTCCAAAACCAAACCTATCAGCACCAAGAATGGACCCAACTAATACATCTTTAGCAGAACGCAATCCACCATCTACCTCTAAAAGTACTTTATGACGCATATTATTCTTTACTAAAGCTTGGTGTGTTTCACTTAAACCTAGCTCCCATGGTGATCCAGCATGTTTAATACTCACCCACGGACTAGCTCCAGTACCACCATCGCTTCCAGCAATTGTAATAATATCAGCGCCTGCTTTTGCAACTCCAACGGCGATAGTCCCAACACCTGGCTCAGAAACTAATTTGACTGAAACAGGGCAGTTAGGATTAAAAGTTTTTAAATCATAAATTAATTGTGCTAAATCCTCAATTGAGTAAATGTCATGATGTGGTGGTGGGGATATTAGAGTTACACCTTCAACTGTATGTCTTAGTTTTGCTATATGACTATCAACCTTAAAGCCAGGTAATTGACCGCCCTCTCCTGGTTTTGATCCTTGTGCCATTTTAATTTGGAATTCTTCTGCAGAAGCTAAATAGTCTGGAGTAACTCCAAATCTCCCTGATGCAATTTGCTTAATCTTTGAATTTTTCTCTGTTCCATATCTTGCAGGATCTTCCCCACCCTCGCCAGAACCAGATTTACCACCTATTTCATTCATAGCTTGTGCAAGAGCTTGATGCGCTTCCTCAGATAATGCGCCAAGTGACATAGAACTTACAGTAAATTTTTGAAAAATTTCCGTTAGTTCATCTTCATTAAACTCTCTATTGTGTTTAATTGATGCTGGCAAAGTAAATAAGTCTCTTAACTGTACGTCATCACGATTTTCTAGAGTTGACATGTATTCGTCCCAATCATTAAAATCTCCTGACCTAACTGCCTTTTGAAGTTTAAGAACAGTTTTTGGAGATGTAACGTGAGTTTCAGCGCCTTTTTTATGTTTATAAAAACCACCAACACTACTTTCAACATCTTCTACATCACCATAAATTTTTAATTTATCGTTTAAGAATTTAAAACCTACACCTTCAGTCCTAGTTTTTGTAAATTTAAAAATATTATCAACAATATCCTTGTTTAAACCTATTACTTCAAATAATTCTGATCCTCTATAGGAAGAAATGGTACAAATTCCCATTTTTGACATTATTTTTAATAAACCTTTATCTAGTGCTTTCCTGTAATTCTCTTGCGCCTCTTCTGGAGTTAGGTTCGTATCCTTGGAGCTTATTGATAATTGCCTTACTCTTTCTAAAGCTAAATAAGGCCAAACGGCTGAAGCACCATAAGCAATATGACATGCAAGGTCGTGAGAGTCTCGCACTTCACCCGAAACAACAACTAGTGATGCTTTCAAACGAATACCCTCATCAATCAAAAAATGATGGACCTTTGCTAACGCCATTAGAGATGGGATTGCTGCTTCTCCAGTTTTAATAGTTCTATCAGATAAAATTATTACAGATTTCTTATTATCAACTATTTCTTTCTTTACGTCCTCACACAATTTAATTAAGGAATTTTCAAGAGAAGTTTCCTTTTTTACATAAGTAGTTGAAAATACAGCTGTTTTGTTACTCAAAGTTTTTTCATTTGTAAGCGCATTATAAGAACTAGCACTTAAAATCGGGGAATCTAAGGTAATTAAGTTAGCTTGCTGAGATGTTTCTTTTAAAATGGACCCTCTTTTTCCAAGATATGTTTTTGTTGACATGACAAATCTTTCTCTAATTGGATCTATTGGTGGGTTTGTAACTTGAGCAAACATTTGGTGAAAATAACGACTTAATCTTGGGTTGTTTTTACTCATTACTGCAAGAGATGAGTCATTGCCCATTGAGCCTGTAGGAATATCTCCATTTAGCATCGGTGTTAAAATTAATCTGTCTTCTTCAGGTGTATATGAGTAATACTCAGACAACATTTCTAAATCGATTTTTGAATCTTCTTTGTTACTGAATTTTTGATCAACATTTAATGGCTTCGAATTTACCCATTCAACATAAGGGTTTTTTTCACTTAATTTTTGTATAACTTCACTTTCATCCAAAAGCTCGTCTGTTTCAAGACGATATCTGATAGTTTGCCCAGGTTCAAGTTGTGCAGTCTTATAAGCTCCTGCTTCAACAGATGGGCATATACCAACCTCAGAAGCTGCGAGAACATATCTGTCTGAAATCATCCATCTTAATGGTCTTAATCCACTTCTATCAAGTCCAGCAATTATGTCTTTTCCATCTGATGCAACTATTGCTGCTGGTCCATCCCATGGTTCAGTTAAAAAAGCGTGGTACTGATAAAAAGCTTTCTCTTTTTGAGTAAATCTTGGATTATTTTCCCATGCAGAAGGAATAAGCATTTCTTGTGAATGAGCAAGGGTTCTGCCAGACCTTACCAATAATTCTATGGCATTATCTAATTGCCCAGAGTCAGATATGCCCTCATCAATAAATGGTTTAATTTTATCAATATCTTCTTTCCAAAAAGATGATGAAGCATCTACCTCCCTAGCTTTCATCCATGAAAAGTTTGATTGTATAGTATTTATCTCACCGTTGTGAGCAAGCATACGAAAAGGTTGTGCTTTGTCCCATGTTGATGATGTATTTGTTGAAAATCTTTGATGAAAAATTCCAAATCTTGTTTTGTAAAGTGGATTTCTTAAGTCCCAATAAAAATCTGCAGTTTGAGTTGCTGTAAATAATCCTTTGTACACAACTGTTTTAGATGAGCAAGAGTTTATATGAATATTTAAAAAATCAATTTCTTTAATTTTCTTTTCTAAAGATTTTCTAAATATAAAAAGTTTTTTTTCAAATTCTTTTTGCGTTTCTTTTTCAGCACTAACAATACCCTGAAAAATAGCTGGTTTTGACTTTTTGGCAAGATCTCCAAGAATTTGTTTGTCAGTAGGTACTTTTCTCCAATATAAGTGTCTAATATTAAATTGTTCGAGTTCTTTATTGATAAGTTCTTTTGATTCATCAATATTTTTGGGATCAAAAAAACATGAAATGATTCCAATTTTGTTTTTATTGTCTAAGTCAATTTCTAGTTCTTTTAACTCTGCTCTAATTAGTTCAAAAGGAATTTCAGTTAATACACCAGCACCATCACCAGTTCCATCAGCAAACTTAGCACCCCTGTGATCAAGATTTGCCAAACATTCTAAAACTTTTAGAGTCATCCCATGTGTAGGTGGGACATCTCTTGATGCTATAAAACCAACGCCACAAGAATCTTTTTCAGTAAAATCAAACATGATAAGTACATTTTAATTGATTTTTCAGGTAAATTAAACATGAAAATCAGCCTTGTAACCAAAAAGGGGGAAACCTTAAGTGATTTGGCTGATTTTCAATATTTTAAAATTAGTCTTTTGTTATGAAATCTCCGTATGCAGATGTTCCATGTTCTGAAGCATCCAAACCTGCAATTTCTTCTTCAGCTGTAACTCTTAATCCAACAGTTGAATCAATGACTTTGAATACTAAAAATGAAGTTCCATAAGCCCATGCACCAATTGCTAGGATTCCGATTAACTGTGGTCCAAATAGAGAAGTTCCTCCACCATATAATAGACCATCAGCTGTATCAAATATAGCAACAGCGATAACACCCCAGATACCACATATACCGTGAACTGAAATTGCTCCTACTGCATCGTCAATTCCTCGTTTTTCGAGAAAGTTGATTGAATAAACAACTAAAACTCCTGAAACTAGTCCAATTAAAACTGCTCCTAAATTATTTACATTTGCACAACCTGCTGTGATACCTACAAGTCCAGCAAGTGCACCGTTTAAAGTCATACCCACATTAGGTTTTCCAGAAATCATTGAGGTGTACATTGCAGTAATTGATCCTGCAGCTGCAGAAAGTGTTGTTGTGACTGCAATGGCTGCTAAGTTTACATCAACAGCTGCAAGCGCAGATCCAACATTGAAACCATACCACCCGAACCATAATATGAAAACACCCAGTGCGCCAGCTACCATAGAGCTGCCTGGTATTACTTGTGGGTTTCCGTTATCGTCATACTTACCTATTCTTGGCCCGACAATTTGAACTCCTGCGAGAGCAGCAAACCCACCGACCATATGAACAACGCCAGAACCAGCAAAGTCAATAAATCCTAAATCTCCTAACCATCCTTGTCCACTCCATACCCAGTGAGTAACAATCGGGTAAATCACTCCGCAAATAAATGGTTGGAATAGTAAATAAGCGCTAAATTTTGTTCTCTCAGCAACTGCACCAGATACAATCGTTGCCGCGGTTGCTGCAAAAACTACTTGGAAAAAGTAAGTAATAGCGTCTCCTTCTAGAAAGAAATTACCGTATGCTAAAAATCCTCCTAGTGTTGTTCCTCCATAAGCTAGTGCAAATCCAAATGCCCAATAGGACACTGCACCAACAGAAAAGTCCATAAAGTTTTTCATTACAATATTGACTGAGTTTTTTGATCTTGTGAATCCAGTCTCAACGAGCATGAAGCCAGGTTGCATGAACATGACCAAAATACCAGCTACAACAATCCACAAACTATCTACATAACTTGCTATTTCCATTTAAATCTCCTTTTTTTAACAACTTAATTAAGTTAAAGGATTATGAAGCTTTTAAAAGTTAAATGATTATTGCCGAAATGTTTCATATATGTTTCAGATTTGACTGAATTTTTTGAAATTTATTGAATTTTTTAAGACTATTCTTATTGCATGTCAAAAAATATTCTTGTTGCTGTAGCTTGGCCATATGCAAGTGGCTCACGCCATCTTGGTCATATTGGAGGGGCTTATTTGCCTGCTGATATCTTTGCAAGGTACCACAGAGCTGTTGGTAACAATGTTTTAATGGTGTCAGGAAGCGACGTTCACGGTACCCCAATAACTGTAAGAGCTGATGCAGAAGGT
>Ga0208390_1000073_pt1 | contig 28700 bp, 48 predicted proteins | sample Knorr_S7_td_Surf_FD_185594 | JGI IMG/M metagenome (GOLD analysis project Ga0208390, IMG submission 185594) | Marine microbial communities from Southern Atlantic Ocean transect - Knorr_S7_td_SurfaceA_ad_6m_LV_A (SPAdes) (version 2) | ecosystem: Environmental > Aquatic > Marine > Oceanic | place...
CCTATATTGGTAAATACATATAACAACTTCGTAGAGTAACGAAGTGTCATTTAAGAGAAAATAGGAGAGAAAAATGGCAGGAATAACAAAAGTAAACCCAACAGCTACTACATTAGGTTATGAAGTAGTTGGTAAAGACGTACAGTTCTTTACAATTGATTACATCAACGCAATCAATGGTTCAGCAGGACCAAACGGTGCACAAAAGGCAGTATTAGATACAATCATGAATACAGCTACAATTTTGTCAGCAGGTCCATTAGGTAACTCAAACACAGAACAGACTTTCATGACTGAAGGTGCTGATTCAGTTGTAGTTGCTACATTACAAGCGGCTATCAGAGCATTAGGTACAGTTGATGGTTTTGACCATTCCGACGATACTGTAACTGCAAAAACTTTCTACATTGCTGTATAATAACAGTAATTAAGTTTTTTACTAAAACAATTAAAAGGGCTCATTCACATTGTTTGAGCCCTTTTTTTATGACCGGTAAATAGAGTATGCTCAAAGTATACACATTGATAGACATCACCGAAACAAAGAGCTATAGAAGTGCTGATCAAAAATTAAATCATCAGCAGGCAAACTTTATGACTTTTCTACAGACTTTGATGTTGACCATGAACTTTTTTTATGATAAAGCACCTACTTTAATTAAGTGCGATGAAAAAAAATTAAGTGAGCTAGGCTTTGGTTCAGATTACAAAGGAAGCCACAACGTGTGGTGCCTAGAAGCAAGGGTTGACGAAGGTAGACAGGTACCTGATGTTGAAACTTTACAAAATAATTTTGATTTGGTTCCGGTAATACCAAACCTTAATGAGACTATATTGATAAATAATAATGTATTTAGAGCAAAAGATAAAAAGGCAACAAACATAACATTTAACAAGGCAAACATTACATAATCAGGCAGAGATTAAAGGCCCCTTCCGAGAGACAAGAGGAATGGAGATTTAGATTATGGCAAGAGCCACAAAATTAGAGCGTGAGAGCTTAGAAGCACATGTTGATTTGTGTGAACAGCGTTACATTAATTTAGAAACACGCTTAGAAAAGATTGAAGTAAAAGTTGAACACATCCATGCTGATATTACCAGCGGTAATAAAGCAATGATGAAGGTAGTTCTTGGTGCTACCGGTACCATCGTAGCTGGTTTGCTGTCAACTATAGTAGTCCTCTTAATATCATTTAACTAAAACAATCTATATAAATACTGTTATGCTAGTAACAGACATCACATCTACGGACCTTAACGAGAAACAGATCTGGGGCAGACGAGGTAAAAAACTTGTAAGAAAGTACAGGTGTACCTCTGGACGTCGTAAGAATAGGATCGTTGCTAATATGTCTCAATGCTTTGCTTCACCTAATATGAAAGCAAGAATGGCTATGAAACGCACTAGAGCTAGACTTGGAGCAAGGATCGTAAGAAAAGCACAGAGAACAAAAAGAACAAATCCAGCATCAATAGCACTGAAAAGACTTAACAGGAGGATTAAATGATTATTTCTGAAATAGTTGACGAAGGTGCTGTACAGATATTTGGTAGAAAAAAGGGCAAGGTTGTTCGTAAATATAGATGTACTAGCGGACAGAAAAAAGGTAGAATCGTAGCAAAACCGCAGACCTGTAGTAATCCTATAAGGGTATCAAGTAGGATAAGTATTAAAAAGGCAAAAGCTAGACGTAGTCCACTTATTAAGGTTAAGACTAGGTTTACAAAAAGAACAAGTCCTACAAGTCAAAGGTTACAAAGATTGAACGTGTCAAGACTCAAACCTACGAAACGTTCTATTAAAAAAACAAGGAGAATGAAATGAGGCTTGAACAAATAGAAACAGAACACGCAAAATTAACACAAGCTCAGATTGATGAGAAGCTAGGCCAAACTATAGCTAACGTAGGAAAAACAGTTGGCCAGGCGGCTGTAAAGACTGGCAAGACCGCGGCTAATTTAGCTGTAAAAGGTGCGAAAGCATCTGCTCCAGTAATACAAAAGGTAGCTAAACAGGCTGGTGGAGCACTTCAAAGAGGAGCCAAGGTAGCAGGACAACAAGCAGTAAGAGTTGGTAGAGGAATCAAACAGGTTGGAAAAGATGCTGTAAAAACTACAGGCAACATTGCCAAAGCCACAGGAGATATAGCACAGGCGGCTCCAGATTTAGCCAAAGCGGCTATGGCACAGAAAGCAATGCAACAGAGAGCGGCACAAGGTTCAAGACTAGCAGGTGGTAAGAGTCAAACTAAATTCCAACAAGCAGTATCAAGAATAGGATCTGGACAAGGTATAACAGGGCAACTTTCTGCGGAACTAGCACCACATGTAAAAGGATTACAAGCTGTACTGTCTGATCCAATGACAAGAGCTAAATGGAAGCAGTTGGTAAAACAAGCATCCAAAAGAGTAAGTTAATGCGATTAAAAGAATTCAAACTTGACGAAAGACAATACCTTAAGGAAAAGTATCCACATCTCACTGAAGAACAATTAGATGAAATACTTCCTGCCTTAGGAGCAATAGGAGCTGGAGCATTAGGTGCGGCAAAGGTAGCAGGAACGGCATTGGCCAAAGGAGCTATGGCGGCAGGTAGAGTAGGAGCAAAGATGGGAACAGCGGCTCTTAAAGGCGCAGGCAAACTAGCAGTCAAAGGAGCAAAAGGTGCTGGCAATCTAGCAGTTCAAGGAGCCAAGGCGGGAGCAAAAGCAGGCTATGGTGCGGCAAAAAATGTAGGGAAAAATGTTGCTAAAGCAGGAATGGACATAGCAGGTGACATGGCTGACAAAGCCGCAACTAAAATGCTAAAAGTAGGATCTCAACTTCCTGTAGGAGGTCAAGCTGTAAAAGTAGACAAGCTACAGGGCGATGAAGTGACCTTTGCTGATCCTAAAAATCCAAACGCTCCAAAAACTGTCGTGAAGAAAAACAGTCCGATAGTAAAGTCAGCGTTAAATGATTTGATTCCAAGATGAAGATAAACGAATTAATAACAAGTTTCGAAATACAAAGAAGCAATGAAGAAAAAAGAGTATTAGAAAAATGCTCAAGTCAACCAATACCAATACGTAATTTCGCTGAAAGAGATAGATTCATATTAGATGGCCTAATCCGAAAGGCATTAGTAAGTAAGATAATAGAAGATGATGGATCTGTATTGGTAATTGTTAATGAAATATAACTCACTTTACGCTAAACAGTTAGAAGAAATAATAAATGCTGGACTTAAAGAAATACCTATTCCTTACGAAAAAGGCAATAGTATTAGGATCAAACACATAATTGTCCGTAAACACAGCAATGGTTATAGAATATTTGATTGTAGATGTAATAAGCATATAGAAACTGTATTTTGTAAAACTGCCGCTGTAGCAATAGCAAAAGGCCTGGCAGAAAATAAGAATTATGGCATTGATAACATTGTATCTTTAGATCAAGATGTATGTAAACACTATAACGACGCCTTATATGCGAAAAGATCAATGAAAAACGCCGAAAATGACGATGTAAGAACCACAGCAGAGATTAAATACGATATAGCAGTTGACAAGGCTTGGTACGCTTTGTACCAAATAGAAAAGTTTATCTTTGATAAATAAATATATAGTTGCAATACAAGGAATAAAACATGCTAATAAATGAGTTTTCAAAACCAGTCACGCTTGAATCCTTAAATGAGAATCTAGCACAACGATTTGGACAAAAAATAGATGTATCTAAGTTCACACGTGAGCAACTTGAAGATGCCCGTAATAAACTTAGAACACAAATATCACAGATAGAAACAAACGAAAGTTATGAAGCTGTTAACACAGACTCATACCAAAAAAGCAAACTATTCCTTGACATCATCAATAAAGCAATTGATGAGATGAGTGACTCAGAAAACACAACTCCTGAAACAGAAGAAAAAATAGTTGAAGGCGCAGAGGAACAATCAGCTCTTGTTATGGCCGCAAAGGATATGGTCGACAGAGTAACAGGCTGGATGGAAGATACAGCAGAAATGCAGACTGAATCTATGCTAGAAATAGGCGACAAGATTAGAGACGAATATGGCATTGACAAATCCGAAGAGTTTATCAATACGGTCAAACCGGCACTCGAAGGATTGTTTACTTCATTGGAAAGCACTAGAGACTCCTTGACAGGTGGCGTAGCTATTTTGACAGGAGAAGGCGCACCACAAACAATGGGCGATGAAGTTCCTGCGGAAGAACCAGAAATGGAACCCACAGTAGATGATGAAGCAGGAGCGGAAGCAGAAGACCCAGTAGGCGACGAGTTTGGAGCATCAGGCCCAGCGGCAGGTGAAGACGAAGAGGCGGATAGGCCCAAACGAGAAAGCGTAGAATTAAGTAAAAGATTAGGTTTGCTCTTAGCAGACTCAAAAAAAAAGGCTATAGATTAAGCGAAGACGTCAAAGACAATCTAACCCAAATACTACATCTTAAGCACAAAGAAGGCGCAACCAGTATAAGCTGGGAAGACCTTAATAAATTTTTAGACAATGCTGGTAGTGAGCATTATGACAGAGAAAGTTTTGTCAAGGCTTATAACAATGATCCAAGAATACAGGAATTGGTTTCTAGTTTTGATGAAAACGGTGTGGTGCTTAAAGGGGGCGAAGCACCACAGTCAGAACCAGAAGACGATACTGTAGACCAAATGGCTTCAAGAGCCGCAAAATCAGCTTTAAAATAATACTTGACAATTAAGATAAATTAGTGTAGTATCTTAAAAGAGAAATATAATGAGCGAACGAACAAAAGAAGAAATAGTAGAAAATATTAATCATATTGTGGAAAACCATATCCAACCTGCTGTAGCACAGCATGGTGGTGTAGTCAAGCTAGAAGATTTTGATATGGAAACAGGTGATGCCCTAATGCTTTTATCAGGTGCCTGCTCTGGTTGTGCCAGTAGTAGTATCACACTAAAGTTAGGTGTTGAAAACATGTTGAAGCATTACATTCCAGAAGTTCAAAAAGTAACTGGTATGGACGATCCAAATTCCACAGTAGACCCTTATTATGTTTAGAAGTAGGAACATAAATGGCTTTAATAAACAAAGTAAATGACATAGAATTTTATGCCGTTCCAAACCAACATTGGGTAGTTTCGGCTTTTTATCCTGACTATAAAGATTTAGAAAAGTTTTTTGATTTCACAGATATAGATATAAGTGAAAAGACAGCAACAGTAAATGGATTACAACGTCCTATTAAGAATGAAGAATGGACTGAAGAAAGATCCAGATACATGGAATGGTTACGAGATACATTAAAACAAGCACAAATTCCCTTAACTGATATCAAAGAAAGACAGAGCAAAGACCAGAGTGGTTGGAACTCAGCTTGGACAATAAACTATTTTCCAGGTGGTTGGCAAGCTGGACACTTTCATTCTACAGATAGAGCGGCACAATCTAATAAACGTTTTATATCAACTGTAATGTTTTTTGATGATATTAAACCTACAAAAGATAATAGATGGAATGGTTGTTTGTATACCCTATTACAAAATCCATATGGCTATACATACGATCATAAGTTTCACCCAAAGGTAGGACAGGTTATAATTATGGATGATAGAGTATGGCACGGTACCTATCCCACAGAAGACAATCGTAGGGTTTTTGTAAGCGATTTTGACGTAGAATGAAAATTAGATATTATAAAGATTTAAGTGGATTAAGATGGATAGGGTTTGCTCTAGCTATGATTGGTGCTTTTATCTTATCAAACGCAAATGTAGACACACAGTGGATGGGTTGGGCAATAGCAACGATGTCTTGCTCTATTTGGGTTTACATGGGTATGCGAGATGGAGATATACCAAGAGCCCTAATGGAATTTTGTTATCTCTGTTTAGCTCTAAGAGCCATATATAATTGGGTGATAGTATGACATTAATTAAAAACAAATACGACTACAAAGAAATAAAAAAGAAAAGTGTTGAAGGCAAAAGACTTTATGCTTGTCCAGATGGAAATGCTGTCGCTAGTGTAACAACAATATTAGATGCTACTAAAGATAAGACACATCTTATAGCATGGCGCAAAAGAGTAGGTGAACAAAAGGCAAAAGAAGTTGTTACAGAAGCATCCGGAGTTGGCACAAGGATGCACAAATATTTAGAAGATTACGTAGAATCAGGAAACTGGGGAGAGCCAGGATCTAATCCTTATGCTAAACAAGCTCATAATATGGCAAAGCAAATTAAGGACAATGTAATGGATCATGTAGAGATATGGGGTAGTGAAGTACAACTATATCATCCAAAGATTTATGCTGGAACCACTGATTTGGTTGGCATGTACAAGGGACAACCAGCAATAATGGATTTCAAACAAACAAATAAACCTAAAAAAGAAGAATGGGTTGAAGATTACTATCTACAACTTACGGCATACGCCCTAGCACATAATGAGCTATACGGTACAGACATAAAAGAAGGACATGTATTCATGTGTTCTAGAGACCTACAGTACCAGCAATTTGATTTGTTGCCAGATGACTTTGCTAAATGGGAGTCTAAATGGTGGGATAGGGTTTATGAGTATTACGACAAATACGCATAAATACTATTGAATTGAGGAGTATACAGTGGCAGTCGTACAGATATCCAGAATACAAGTAAGAAGAGGACAAAAGAACCAAGGTTCGGGAGTACCTCAACTATCTGGCGGTGAATTTGGTTGGGCAGTAGATTCAAGAGAGCTTTACATAGGAAATGGATCAGTTGCTGAAGGATCACCAGCAGTAGGTAACACAAAAATTATTACAGAGCACGATGATCTTTTTACATTGGCTAATACATACACATATCTAGGAGGACAAACTGTACAAACAGGACTAACTTCTACTTCACCTATTAAAAGGACTTTACAACAAAGATTAGACGAACTTGTATCAGTAAAATCATTTGGAGCGACGGGTGATGGATTAGATCAAACTGTGGCTATCCAACGTGCTATTGATCAACTATATATTAATAGTTCTACAAAAGGTACAGAAGAAAGCAGAGCTACGCTTTATTTTCCTCCAGGAACATATAAAATTACATCTACCATTTATGTCCCACCGTTTGCCACAATAGTAGGGGCAGGAAAAGATAAAACAAAATTTAATGTAACAAATAATGTTGTAGCATTTCAGACTGTAAACGAATCTAGCACACCTGGAAATTACGCAGATGATAGTTCCAGCACAACGATTAATCAACCACGACAAATTGTAATGAAAGATTTTACAGTAGCTACTACGCAAACAACACAACCTGTTTTAAAACTACAAAGTTGTAAAATGAGTAATTTTGAAAATATAAGAATCACTGGTCCTTGGACTACAGGTACAGCTATTACAAGAGCAAACGCAGGATTAGAATTAAGTTCTCTAAGTACTGTGGTTTGTACACAAGAAAATAAATTTGATCATGTTAGTGTAAATGGAATGAGTGTAGGTATTGTAAGTGACGATGATGCTTACAATAATCATTTTCATTGCTGTTACTTCACAAACTTAGGCCAAGGTGTACAGTTTGGACAAAATACAACACTTGGATCTCAAGGACAAACAACAGGACCAAGTAAAAATAAATTTGGATTTAGCGAATTTAAAAATATAGACAGAGAGGCCATAGCAATACAAAATGGCTCAAATAATTTCAGTACCCATAATAATTTTGAAGGTGTGGGTAATGTTGGAGGCACAGAAGGCAATGCTCAATATAGTGTTATCGATTTTGTTGTACCTGGTAATTCTTCAGTTGAAGATTCTTTTACAAGAACAGCAGATCTTTCCTATGGACAAACTTATATTACAAACAAACCATATATTTCTGAAATAAAAGGTTATGTAAACGCAACACTAGGTGGATTTCATAACTTGGAAGTATCAGAAACTTCTAGCTACACATACTTTTTCAGGCTACCAGGCGACTATACTAGAACTTATGAAGTGGATTATTTTTACAACAGCTCATTGGTAAACGCACAACGCAGTGGTAAGATGACTTTTCAATTAGATCAGTCTACCAGTTCTGTAAATTTTATAGACGACTACGATTATCAAGGAGATAGCAATTACGAAACCGCAATGAAGTTTCAAGCTAGTTTGGTAAACACAGATGGCATATCTTCGGTTGACACAATAGTGGTTTCTGTGTTAAACTCTGTTACAAATGATACAGGAAGATTCACTTTTAAGATCAAAGTATTGGGATAGATGCTAGGAAACAAGTTAGAAGATAAGATAAAAGTCTGGAAAAATCTAAGAAACAAATTAGAAGACCATCCAAGACCATTTGATGCTTTGGTACAATATTGTAACAAGCTACATGTTTCTGCTAAGAAAACTAATGCTTGGGATCCAAAGGCCAAGATAGAACCTTGGCACTTGATAGAGAAAGATGAATTTACTGAGTATGAAATCGCACAACTTATGGCATATACTTTACAGTTAACCGATAGGTTTAGTAGTGCGGACATTGAGATACATATCAGTAAGGATACACAAAAAGACAATTTGGTGTACCTTGTATATCTAGACAGAGGAATTATTTTGGGATACTATAACGAAGCTATTACTGTTGATGAACTTCCAAAACATATTGTGTCACAAAAGGTATACAAGTTGCCACCGCTCCACTAAATATTTTTTATTATGAAGGAAGTATAATGAAGGAAGATATACATATCAAAAAGCGAGACGGAAGCAGAGTACCGTTAGATATACAAAAGATTCACAAGGTCGTAAATTTTGCCTGCGAAGGATTAGCAGGAGTATCAAGCAGTTTGATACAAATGAACGCAGGTATACAATTTGCTGACGGAATGACCTCAAGAGAAATACAAGATTTGTTAATTAGATCCGCAAACGATCTAATAAATTTAGAAAATCCAAACTATCAATATGCCGCGGCAAGATTATTATTGTACGGAATTTACAAAGATGTGTTTGGTGGATTCGAAAAAATTACATTGTATGAGATGGTAAAAAGAAATATAGAAAGAACAGTTTACGACTCGGCTATACTTGATATGTACACTGAAGAAGAATTTGACAAGATGGAAAAATATATCCATCACGGAAGAGATGAGAACTTTACCTATGCGGGACTTAGACAAATAGTAGACAAGTATCTTTGTCAGGATAGAAGTTCTGGTGAGATATATGAATCACCGCAACACATGTACATGATGATTGCCGCTACACTATTTGCTAGATATCCTAAGGAGGATAGGTTACATTATGTAAGGAGATATTATGATGCGACCTCACTTTTTAAAATTAATATCCCAACGCCAGTCATGGCCGGTGTCAGAACGCCTATTAGACAGTTTGCTTCGTGTGTCCTTGTTGACAGTGACGATACCCTTGATAGTATCTTCGCAAGTGATATGTCGATTGGTAGATACACGGCACAGAGAGCAGGCATTGGAATCAACGCAGGACGTATCAGAGGAATAAACTCCAAGATAAGGGGAGGAGAAGTAGCACACACAGGAGTAGTCCCGTTTCTAAAAAAGTTCGAAGCCACGGTTAGGTGTTGTACTCAGAATGGTGTACGTGGAGGAAGTGCTACGACTCATTTTCCTTTTTGGCATCAAGAAATTGAAGATATCCTAGTATTAAAAAATAACAAAGGCACAGAAGACAATAGAGTACGTAAATTAGATTATTCTATTCAGCTTAACAAAACTATGTATGAGAGGTTACTCACCCAGGGTGACATTACTCTTTTCTCGCCACACGATGTGCCAGGATTGTACGAAGCATACTTTGGAGATGCTGATGAATTTAAAATTTTATACGAAAAGTATGAAAAAAATACAAAGATAAAGAAGAAAAAGATCAGTGCCATGGATTTGTTTTCAGCATTGGTAAAAGAACGTGCTGAAACAGGACGTATCTATATTATGAATGTTGATCATGCTAATAACCATAGTTCATTTAAAGATACTGTATACATGAGTAATCTTTGTCAAGAGATTACACTTCCAACCAAACCCTTACAACACATCGACGATGAGCAAGGTGAAATAGCACTTTGTATTCTATCAGCAATTAATGTAGGTGTAATTAAAGATTTAGATGACATGGAGGATCTTTGTGATCTAGCAGTAAGGGCATTAGATGAAATTATTGATTATCAAAAATATCCTGTAAAAGCCGCAGAAATATCTACAAAGGCAAGAAGAAGTCTTGGAGTAGGATACATTGGTTTAGCACACTATCTTGCGAAGCATGGTTGTAAGTATTCAGATAAGAAAGCATTAACAAAAGTACATGAGCTTACAGAAGCATTTCAATACTATTTGCTGAGAGCAAGTAATAAATTAGCACAGGAAAAAGGTCAATGTGACTATTATGATCGCACTAAATATAGTGATGGAATACTGCCTATTGATACATACAAGAAGGAATTGGACGAAGTTTGTTCAATTACACTAAAATATGACTGGGATGATCTTCGCGAGAGCATTGGACTTCACGGTTTACGGCACAGCACATTGTCCGCACAGATGCCTTCGGAGAGCAGTTCCATTGTGTCGAACGCAACCAACGGAATCGAACCGCCTAGAGGGTTCTTGTCCGTTAAGAAGTCAAAAAAAGGGCCTCTTAAGCAGATTGTTCCGCAGTATACTACGTTAAAGAATAACTATACATTACTTTGGGACATGCCAAGCAACGATGGTTACATCAACATAGTAGCAGTAATGCAAAAGTTCTTTGATCAAGCTATATCAGGAAACTGGAGTTATAATCCTACACATTTTGATAATAATGAAGTACCTATGAGCATAATGCTCAAAGACTTGTTAAATACATACAAGTACGGTTGGAAAACTTCTTACTATCAAAACACCTACGATTATAAGACTGATGGTGATGTAGAAGAACCACAACATCCTTTGGGCTGGCATGATAACGTAAAAGAAAATCCAGTTGAAAGAACAGAATTCAACGGTACCGATGAGGAGTATGAAGAATATTGTGACAGTTGTGCTATTTAGAGATTGACATATAAGTCTTATGATAGTATAATAGTTACACAGTTAGAGGAAAATAAAAATGGCAAAAACAGTATTTAATAAAGAAAAAGTGGATTTCACAAAGAGCACGATGTTCTTTGGTCCTGACCAGAACACACAAAGATATGATGTATTTAAATTTCCAGAGTTTGATAAACTTAATCAAACTATGTTGGGTTACTTTTGGAGACCTGAAGAAGTTTCACTACAAAAGGATAGAGCAGACTTTGCTAATTTTAGACCAGAACAAAAACATATCTTTACTGCCAACTTGAAATACCAAACTTTATTGGATAGTGTACAAGGAAGAGGACCTAGTCTAGCATTCCTACCCTATGTTTCATTGCCTGAGTTAGAAGGTTGTATTGTTACTTGGGACTTCTTTGAAACAATCCATTCACGTTCATATACACATATTATAAAAAATGTATACTCAGACCCAAGTGAAGTATTTGATACAATATTAGATGACAAAGAGATTTTGAAACGTGCTCAGTCAGTCACTAAAAACTATGACAGTTTCACCTTAGCGGCTGATGATTGGTTTCATCGTAAACAAGGAACTATGTATGATGTAAAGAAAAAACTTTTCTTAGCTATGATGAATGTAAACATACTAGAAGGTTTACGTTTTTATGTATCATTCGCTTGTACATTTTCTTTTGCTGAATCAAAAAATATGGAAGGCTCAGCTAAAATTGTTTCACTAGTAGCTAGAGATGAAGCAACACATTTAAATTTATCAACACATGTTCTTAAGAATTGGATCAAAGGAAACGATGATCCAGACATGAAAAAAATTGCTCGTGAATGCGAGGACGAAGTTTATGAAATGTGGAGAACCTGCGTTGATGAAGAAAAGGCCTGGGCAAATTATCTTTTCAAAGACGGAGCAATAATTGGATTGAACGAAGAACTGTTACATCATTATGTAGAGTTTATTGCTAACAAAAGACTGAAAGCATTAGGATACAAAACCATTTATGACCGTCCACTTAACAATAACCCATTACCTTGGACACAACATTGGCTTTCAAGCTCAGGACTTCAAGTAGCACCACAGGAAACAGAAGTAGAAAGTTATATCATTGGAGGTATTAAACAAGATGTGGACAAGGATGTACTGAAAGGATTCAAATTGTGATGAAAGCAGTAATCTATAGTAAAACTCATTGCCCTAGTTGTTTAAAAGCAAAGGCAGAGTTTAAGAAATTGGGTGTCGAATATGATGAAAAACTTATCGGAACTGACATCCAACCTCAAGAATTGTTTACCATTTTCGAGGAAAAAGGATTAGCACAGCCAAGAACAGCACCGCAGATCTTTATAAGTGATACTTATATAGGAGGATATGAAGCATTGTTGAAATATATTGAAGATACAGGCTTCAACGGAACAGGAGCGTCAGTAGGCTAATGTTAATTGAAAAACCATACGGTATTGGAGATACCGTTACGTTTAAGACTGGGGCCGGCGAAGAAGTAGTAGCCAGAGTCACAGAAGTAAAAGATGATTCTATAAAGGTTAAAAAGCCCATGGTATTGACTATGACGGAGAAAGGAATTGGAATGGTTCCTTATGCTTTGACAGTCAGCATGGATACTGATATGCTTATCAATTTAGCTAACATAGTATTCATTGCTAAGACAAGTCCAACAACCTCCAAGCAATATGTAGAATCAACGACAGGACTAAAGGTAGTCAACTAAAGGAGATAATATGTCAGATATACACGAACAAATAAAAGCTCATTACGAAGCATACTTGGCTGAGGCAGAGTCTTTTGATACAAAAGGTGTAAAGGCCGCGGCCGCTAGAGCAAGAAAGGCTCTTGGCGAAATGGGCAAATTGGCAAAAGCTCGAAGAGCTGAGATCCAAGAAAAAAAGAATAATATGTAAATAAATACAGTTAAGGAGGAGAAATCCTCCTTAATCTAAGAAGGGCAAACTATGGCACAACAAGGTAAGCTAAAATGGTATAATCATGTCAAGGGGTATGGCTTCATTTCAAGAGAAGAAGACCAGAAAGACCTCTTTTGTCATGTGTCTGAATTTAGAAAGTCAGGCATAAAGAAAGTTAAAGAAGGCATGATTATTGAATATGAACTTTCAGACCATAATGGCAAACCAGTAGCAGTCGATATCAAAGTAGTTCACATTCCAGAATAGGAGAGTTAGATGGCGGAAGCCATGTTGTTATTCATGTTGGTTATTAAACATGCCCTAGCTGATCTGGTACTACAGAGCAGACTTACTTCTGGAGACAAAAGCAATCTAAAAAGTTGGAAAGGTTACATACACGCAGGAGACCACGGCCTTCTTACGTTCGTTGTATTCTTATTCTTTACTAGCTTCGAAAATTCTGTTATAATTGGCATGTTGGATTACGTGCTTCATTTTCTTATAGATTACATCAAAACCATATTAGTAAGACGTTTTGGTGTAGTACAGAATACCCGAACGTTTTGGATTGTACAAGGTGTTGATCAAATAGCACACTATTCTTGTTATTTTCTTTACGTTCTTCTCTTGACAAATCTATTATAATATGCTATAAATAATACTACAACGTTGAAGCAATTCAAACGCTGGACAGGACCTGGGGGCGGTACCCAGCAGGTCCACCATAAAGACACTGGAGTTTAGTGATGGTTGAAATAGTTTGGCATATACTTTTGACAGTATGTTTACAAGGTGACTGTATGTCACAAGAAGTAATGACATTTAGGGATCAAAAGACTTGTGAAGCTATAGCACAACGATACACAGAAATTCCAAAAGACGGTCACTGGACTAGTGTTACATATATTTGTAAACCAAAAGATTCAGTGTCTTTATGATGGGCCTGAAATAGGATCGACTGACAGATTAGTAGAAGAGTGGAGTTGTCCGGATGTAAGCTCGGTTAACGCGAACAAACGTTATAAATGCAAACGATAATGCATCTAACGTGTTTTCTTTCGTAGATTTTTCTAACGCGAGAAAGTACGTGAATGAGGATTTCGCCTTAGCGGCTTAATCGCTCGGGGTTGGCAACTTACCTAGCAACAGAAAAGTTGCGTTTTTATGGGAGCTAGTATGAATATTGGAGTTAGAGGTAGCAAACTAGCAATTGAATATGCTAAACAAGTAGAAGCAAAATGTTTTAACAGTTTCCATACAAATCTCATTACAATTAAAACAGACGGTGATATCTTTGAAAACAAAAGCATACAAGATATAGGTGGCAAAGGTGTGTTTGTTTCTGCTATTGAACAGCAATTATTAGATAAAAAAATAGATGTTGCTGTACACTCCTTCAAAGATCTTCCTGCGGTAATGGATTCAAGATTAGAAATATCAGCAGTATTAAAACGCAATGATCCAAGAGATTGTTATATTGGAACATTGTTTCCTAAAGCTAAAGTAGGTACAGGTAGTCCTAGACGTATTGCCCAACTAAAAACAAACTTCAATGTAGACTTTGATATACAACATATCAGAGGTAATATAGATACTAGAATACAAAAGCTAGAACAAGGAAAGTATGACGCTATTATTTTAGCAGTAGCAGGACTAGAAGCATTAGGTTTACAACACAAAATTACAAAGATATTTCCATTTGATAAAATGTTGCCTTGTGTAGGACAAGGAGTGATAGCAGTACAAACTAGGAAAGGATCATCACATAGTGAGGTTGCGAAACTAAATAATCACTGGAATACATACTATTCTGTGATGGCTGAACGTGCTATGTTACAAGAGATAGACGGAGACTGCCATACTGCTGTAGGTGCTATTTCTACTCTAGTTGGAGGCTGTATAAATTTAAAAGCAATAAATTATAATACAGGAAAACAGTTTGAGTCAACCAGTAAACTGTTAGAGTATAAATTATTAGGTGAGGAAGTAGGTAAACAGTTAAAGTGAATAAAAAATTTGAAAACGCCTGTAATAGGAAGAGCCAAAAAGTTCCTCCTATTTGGTTTATGCGACAAGCAGGTAGATACCATTCCCACTATAGAGATCTTAAAAAAGTAAACACATTCGAGCTATTATGTAAGACGCCGGAACTAGCCGCTGAAGTGGCATTAGGTCCTATCAAAGAATTTGATTATGATGTTTCAATATTATTTTCGGATATATTATTTCCTTTAGAAGGACTGGGTTTACCATTGAGATTCGATCCAGGACCTAAGTTTCAATTTAATCTTAGCAAAGATAATGTTAAGCATCTAAGAGATATTGATAAAGCAATCGAATTCCTTTCGTTTCAGAGAGACGCTCTTATAACAACAAGAGCAATACTACCCAAAAGAAAAAGTCTAATTGGTTTTGTTGGAGGCCCTTGGACATTAATGAACTATGCTTGTGGAAGAGCAAAAGTCACAGATAAGTTTAAGTTAGACTATATGAAGTCTACTCTTATTCCGTTACTTAAAAGAAATATAGATTTACAGATAAATGCCGGTGCTGAGAAGGTTATGATTTTCGATAGCGGACTTCAAAACATGTCGACTAAATTTTTTAATTCTAAATATTCTCCTTTATTGATGTCTTTGGCCATGCCACAAACTGCTTACTATAGCAGGAACCTGCCCAGAAAATGTATCAATAAAGTAGTAGAGGGAGACTGGGGTGGCATAGGCGTTGATAGTAAAATAGATATAATAGACTGTTTAGAAACTGTAGATAAAGGTTTTGTTCAAGGTAACTTTGACGAACGTAAAATGCTTTTACCTAAGTACAAGTTTATGTATGAAATAGAAAGATACTGTGATGATATTAGAAAATCAAAAGTTGATACCACAGGTTGGGTATGTGGATTGGGACATGGTATAGATAAGACGACTCCAGAAGAACACGTACACTTATTCATAGAAACTGTTAGAAACAGATTTTCATAATTTCTTTTTTTTGTTCATGCCCATATAATGCTCAGCGGGTTCGTAATCCCATCTTTTGCCATGGTGGCCACGTATATCAGCGTACCACATTCTCATTCGAACAATGAACTTCCTAAGTCTAAGACTCACTAGATGCTCCTATAAGATTTAGGAATACCGTCCTTTCCTCGTATCATTTCACCTGTATCAGAATAGGCGCCACACATTCTACCGTTGGCTCCAGGTCCGTAGTATCTAACTGGCTTTACTTCAATCGCTTCTCCATCTCTCATTGCTGTCTTTTTATGATTAACGGATATAACTCCACGTTGCTTTATGCCAGCCATATTACTTTCCTATCTTTTTAGATCTTCCTAATGGCAACTTTATCTTCTTAGTCATGTCTTTACCTTTTTTACCGATCCAGCTTACAACAGTTTCAGTAGCTTTGGCTCCTCCTTGGAATGACTTTACAGCCTTCTTCCAACCAAGAGCTGTGACTTCCTTGATTTCTTCCCCATTAGTGAATTTAAATATACGTTTTTTGGACATAGTATTTCCTTTTGGCTTTATTTATATGTATTTAATAAATATACGTATATAATATGGAGGAATACAATGGCAAAGATGTTCACTACGTCAACTCATGAAACAACCAAGAAGAAAACCAGCATTGGTAACAAGAAATCCATGACGAAGACTAGCTCTATGAATAAGAGCAAACGCAGAAGCTATAAAGTATATCGCGGACAAGGGAGATAAAGATGTATGAATATAAATGTAAAATATTGAGAGTGGTCGATGGTGATACTGTAGATGTTGATATAGATCTAGGATTTGGTATATGGATGCATAAGGAAAGAGTACGCATCATGGGAATTGATACACCAGAGTCCAGGACTAGGGATAAGGTAGAAAAGAAGTTTGGTTTGGCAAGTAAGGCAAGACTAAAGGAACTTTTACCCATAGGATCTAAACAGGTTTTACACACTCAAATAGATAAGTCTGGCGAAGATAAAAAAGGAAAGTTCGGACGTATTCTAGGAGACTTTATGATAGACACAAAATTTGCTACAAGCATTATGATAGATGAAGGATATGCTGTAGCTTATAACGGCCAAAATAAAGACGCAGTTGAACAGGCTCACTTAAATAATAGGGAACGTCTTATAAAGGAAGGAAAGGTCCAAGTATGAATGTAGCATACATTTTTCTAGCAACAATTTTTTATATCGCAACTCCACACATTCAAGAAAACTTATACAGTTGGCAAATATCATTTAATAGTTTTGAAAAATGTGAACAGTTTTTTGATGCTTATGGAGCCAGTTTAATGAATGGAGTCATAGATCACGGAACAAACAAATATGGACAACAAGTAGGATTGGATTATCTATCTTGTGCCAAAGTAACAATAGATCCGCAATCTTTAATAGATGGAAATACACATCCAAAAATTTTAGATCAACGGGTCATGTATAAAAGGTAAAAATAAATGAAAGTATTAATAGTAGCTTTAATGGCTATAACTATGGCAGACGGAAGTAGAGATATTTTCGTATTTACAAAACCACAATTCCAAAACACAACTCAATGTGTTGAATATGTACAACAAAACACACAAGCATTGATGTTTAGATTGTATAAAGAGTATCCTGGAGATAAATTGGACAGAATCATGTGTATTCCTGAAGAGAATGTAGAAAAGATAATTGAGATGTCTGTACCAAAATCCAAACCTGAACTAGGTGCTTAACCAAAACACTTGACAGAACCTGCACTTTATTATATAGTGTTACTATGTTTATAAAAGATAAACTTAAAACAACTAGAGTTCTTTTGAGCTCTATTTTCAATAAAGGAGGCCCAATGATGGCAACAATAAACAAAGGTTCTACTTACTATAGAGTAGGTTCACAAAACCAACAAATCCTAGCAAATTACTGGGGTACTGGTAAAACTTTCACATTAGAAGGTTTGAAGGCTAAATTAGACATAGCATCGCCAGGTGCTAGAATCTCTGAATTAAGAGAAAATGGTTTCAACGTAAAAGCAAAACCACAAAATGATGGTAACGTTGGAAGACCAGTTCTTGAATACCAAATTTCAAGAAGAAGAACTTTTGCGTAATTAACCAAAAGAACTTGACATTTGCGCCTGTGAGTGCTATAATATTACATATTAATTAGGCAGGAGCAGGCGCAATGACAATGCATTTACAAAGAGGACTTACGACTCTTAATACAAAAAAACGTAAAGCATCTAAAAGAAAGCCAGACAGTCACTATATGGATGGCTGGCGTAAACAAAATAAGTTTTACAAACAAAAAAATCTTCCTACAATGACACTAAATGAATATATTGATTATGTTCATGGCGTGTACAAACCTAAGACTGAGCCACGTGCGATATCTACGCCATGGCATCACGTAGATTCAACCTACAGAAGAGAAACTCCTAATGTTCCTAGTTCTATTACTGAACAAAGTTTTGCTCCTGCTACAAAGAAAGAGTCATTACAATACACAGGAGAGAGACGACTTGTTGGGATAGCAATGATGCATAAAAGTAATTTGGTTCCTGTATTTGCTGACGATGACGATAAGACAGGTTCAAAACAGGCAACAGAGATAGCACAGATGAGGAGAAACTAATGTTGGAGTATAACAATCTTATTAACCAATTTAAATATTATATGAAACTAGTATCTAAATTCTTTCTTACTTTAAGTTTAATCTTCATAAGCATTCCTATGTCGTTTGCTTCTGCTATTACACTACAGAACGCAGTTGAAGGTGAATTATACACAGAAAAATCACAACCAGAATTATACTGTATGGCTATGAACATTTACTTTGAAGCCAAGTCAGAACCTAAGGCAGGACAATATGCTGTCGCTGACGTTACTTTAAATCGTGTAAACGACAGTAGATATCCTAATTCTATCTGTGAGGTCGTACTACAAGGACCTACTCGTGAGAGTTGGAAAACAAGACAAAACGAAACTCTGTCAGAAGATGAACGCAAGTTTTATCCTGTAAAACATAGATGTCAGTTTTCCTGGTATTGTGATGGTAAAGCTGACAAAGTTAGAGATGGAGATGCTTGGAGAAAAGCACAAGAGTATGCCTATAGAATTGTCGTAGAAGGCAAGTATAGAGGTATTACTGAAGGAGCGACTCACTACCATGCCACTTATGTTAGCCCCAAATGGGCACCGCAGTTGGACTTGGTTGGAAGAGTAGGAAGGCATATATTTTATAGATGGCCATAAAACTTTGGAAAAAAATTCCGCAAAGAATAAGAACCATATTTTTATTGACCTTATTTTGGCTCGTTACGATTAGTGGAGCCTTTATGGTAGGAACTTCCCAACCCAATAAATGGGTCGTAGCTGAAATAACAAAAACAGTTCAAAATGATGTACAGGCTGAATGGAAACAATATGGTTTCTTTGAACCTGACATGAGTTATAATAGTAATACTAGCTTTATACAAGCAGTAACAAAATGTATAGACTACGTAAATCTAACCACCCCAGTTGACCAACGAGTGCCACGAGAAATAATAGTTGCAATGGCTGTATTGGAAACTGGATACGGATCAAGTAGATTTGCTCTAAAAGGAAACAATCTTTTTGGTATAAGAACTTGGAACAAAGATGAAGCACAACTGAAACCAAAAGACAATCCCGATGTAGAATGGGGCGTAAAACAATATATTACCAAATGCCAATCTGTCAAGGATATGGTTTCTATAATTAATAGGTTACCAGTTTATGCTGATTTTAGAGAAGCTAGGGCAGAACAATTGAAGACAGGTGACAAAAATGTCTTTGCTCTTGTGCCTCTTTTGAGTGAGTGGAGCACCAATCCAAACTACACAAACCTAATAATATCAAAGGTTAAAAAGATTCAAAAGATTTTGGCAAAAAAAGTTTCCAAATAGTCTTGACATTTGCACTTTATTATCGTATAATGTAATTATAAATGTAACTCGTTCACAATGAACGTAATGAAATGGAGGCTTTGATGAAAGGCATTTTAAAAATAGGCGCATTAGTAACAATAGTAGGTATGCTACAGGCATGTTCAGGTATGGTTACAATCGCTGAACGTGAAGACTATGCTCAACCGAAATGGTACGCCAACTGTGTTGAGAGTGGAACAACTGGCTGGTTCTGGTGGAAAGAAGAATATGCTTATGCTTGTGGAGCAGGCGAAAGTGTTTTCCAACAAGCCGCAGAAGAACAGATGTATGCTATAGCAATGAATAACTTTGCTAAAAGAATTAATAGTGAAGTAAATTCTAACACTAAACTAAAATTTGTTGATAACAACGGTAAAGAATCTAGAGCAACAACTACTACGATTTCTTATGTAGTTAAAGACACAACTATTAGAGAGCATATTGCTAAAGAAACAGGTACTTTTAAATACCAAGGTAAAATGTTTACCTTTGTAAAACTAAGGATGCCAAAGACAATCTTTGACGAACTCATCCAGGAGGCAAAAAGTGCGAAAGTTTCAGTGGCAACTAATTAATCCAATAATCATCGCAGGAGCAGTCATGGCTTTAAGTGCCTGCTCTTCGCATAACAAACCTGTGATGTCACAGTTTCAACCACAGTATTGCCATACGGATAGCAATCACACATTGGTTGACGGGAACAAGGCATCTAGCAGAGTGGATGTCAGATGTACTGATAATCCTAAGGATAAACACTTCTTGGCTTACAGTGGTATTGCCAAGACATGTAGGGAGCATTATTATGAAATTTGGCTTAACGGAAAGGCTGTTAAACAACGTGGCTTTGTATGTCAAAAACTCGACGGTAGTTGGGAAATCGTTAATCATCCTTACAATTAGTTTATTTTTAACTGCTTGTGGGGCGACTTCTCAACAATACTCGTCCACTAGTGTAAGCACAGGAGCAAGTACCGCTCAATACTATCATTCAAAAAACAGTATGTTAGGATTAGGAATTAACTACATGAAGTGGACCTATCATATGATGGAACCTTATGATAGAGAGCAACAACAACATGCGATATTCTTCGCACTTAATAATCTACAAAACGGCGAAACAACACGTTGGTATAATGGAAATACTGGCGCCAAAGGTGCGGTTCAAGTAGCAATGACTTATCCGCAAGGGAGTGGTTATTGTAGGGTTTTAATGAGTCAAATCTACTACAAAGGTAAGCAAAGAGACTTTAAAGAGACAGCTTGTATTAACTCTGTTGATAACACCTGGCGTTTCGTCCGATAAATATTAAATTAATAAAGGACGATTATGGCATTAGGTATATTAGTATTATTATCTGCTTTAAGTATTTCAGCAGTAGCGATTTATTATAGTATAGCAGGACTCGTAGCAATATTTGCCGCGGCCGCTATTCCCATTATGGTTATGGGAACTGTACTAGAAGTAGGTAAACTTGTAACCGCGGTATGGTTACATAAGTATTGGGGTAAGGCAGTATGGTGGCTGAAAACTTATTTAAGTGTTGCCGTTATCGTCCTTATGTTCATCACGTCAATGGGTATCTTTGGATATCTATCCAAAGCACATATCGAACAGACATCAGCAAGTATTGAAACAACTGAAAAAATAACACAACTAGAAACAGAAATTGCTCGTTATACAGGGATTGTTGAAAGAGCAGAACAAAAGATTGATAAGGCTGAAAACGCCGGTGCTAATAAAAATGATACAATACAGGATCAAATAGATAGAGAACAAAAACGTATTGATACTGCCTATGATAGAATACAACCTTTAGTACAAGAACAACAAAACCTAATACAACAAGAAATTATTAGAAAAGATAAGAAAATAGAACCTTATCTTGCTCAAGTTTCTAATATAGATGCTGACTTACAAACACTTTCAGATTTGCTTAACAGACGTGATAAGGAAAGTATTCGACGTTTACAAAGTATTGTTGGAACTAGAGTAGATGGTACGTATGGCAGTAGAACTGCTAAACAGGTTGAAAATTACAGAGATGGCCTTATAGCTAAACGTGAAAGCATACTTAAAACAATAGCCCAAATAGAAGAAAAAGACTCTCCTATTATTACTGCGGCAAACGAAGAAATAAAAAGATTACGTAATATTGCTGAACAGGAAATAGCAGATTCAAACAAAGTAATTAACAAATTAAGAAGTGAGATTGGCAATGTTGTTACTACTGACAGCACAGATTTTATAGATGCTGAATTACTTAAAATTAAAAATGCTAACGTAGAAATAGAACTTCTTACAGAAGAAAAGTATAAAATAGAAGCTGAGTACAGGAAACTAGAAGCTGAAGTAGGTCCTATTAAATACATAGCTGAATTTGTATATGGTGAAGAAGCCGATAGAGATTTATTAGAAGAAGCCGTAAGATGGGTAATAATTTTAATTATATTTGTATTTGACCCGTTGGCTGTTTTGTTATTGATCGCAAGTCAATATACATTTGACTTTGCTAACCCTAAACGCAGGGGGTTAGCCTGGCGTGAGTACGAACAAGCCAGGGCTAAAAAAATTATGGAGAACGTAAATGATACATCAGATACTAAAGTACCAGTTCAAGAATCTACAGATGATGGACCAGATGTGGGGGACGAAAAACGAAATGATCTACAAGAAATTAATGTGGCAGACGATGAACGAGATGGAGAAGCCAGTAATGAAGCAGATATTCAGCCAGGGCCGGAAGTGGAGAAGATTGAAGAACAAGTTCCTAACACCGAAGTAGAACCAGACACTATCGAAAAAAAAGATACCGCATCATCGGAAGAGTCAAAAACAGATTTAGATAATTGGAATGAATGGGTAGAAGCGGCCAACGCCGAAGCGGCCAAAGAAGCACAACAAGAAGGTATGTTGTTTGGTGATGACAATCTTAAAAAGACAGAAATAAAAGAACGAGCTTCACTTGTACAAAAGTATGATCAAGATAATGCTTGGTCTGAGGCAAAAAGAATATGGAAATCTAAGCATCCAGATCAAAACATAAAAGATTGGAAACATGCTTTTATTTCAGGCAGAATACATGAATTACCATGGCAACAATATTTAGATTATCAAGATAAAGAAGTACAAGAAGCATTAGAAAGTAGAATCAAGCCCGATTTAACAGAAGTAGTTGAACCAGATGGATACAAACAAAATGCTGAACAGAGTGATAAGTCAGTATGGAGCAAGATACGTGACAATGAAAAATAAGTATTAGGATGACTGATACTCTTATTAATTTGATCACATACCCAGATAAACTTTTTAATGATAACAAAAGTATAATATTTGTTAACCCTAGCGATATTTTAAAAAACCATTTTAATGAATTAGCTAAAGATCTAAAAAGTCCAATAAATGTTTACCTATACGAAAACAACAAAGATGAAGTAGAATGGTTATTAGATGTAAGCCAAAACGTAGATAATATCATACTAGATATTGATAATACCAAAATAGAACAATGGGTAATTGGTTATCTACTTAACTTTGGCAAAACTTTTTACTTGACAAACCAGGTGAGTATGCCTTATAATATAATTAATTCAAATAGAATTTATGAGTTAAAACAATTTATGGAAGGAGTAAAATATTTTGAGATACAATAAATTTAATAGAAGGCATGACAGGAATAAAGAAAAAGAAATTGGTAAAGGCATATATGTAGAAGTACGTGGCGGTGATGCTACAAAAGCTATTAGAATTTTTAAAAAGAAAGTCCAAGACGCAGGCATTATACAAGAATATAGAGAACGACAGTATTATGTCAAGCCCAGCGAGAAGAAGAGAAAAGCCAAACAAGCTGGTAGAAAACGTTGGGAAAAGAAACAAGAAAAAGATAAATTAGAGCGAGGATATTAATCAATGCCACTAAAGGCAGAAGCATGGTTTCCTAGTCTTATCTGGTCTGGATTACTAGACAATACTCATAACGACAAAATCAAAAGTTTTGCTTATGAAAGAAAAGAGCAAGACAAAGGAGTTGAATTATCTAATTACATAGGCTGGCAAAGCAGTTCTATTAGGCAAGGTGATAACGAAACATTTGATAGACTAGTTGAATCCATATCGTCTAACGTTGAAGATTGTAGAAACCTAGTTGAACTTCCTGAATTACAACTTTATAATATTTGGATTAACATTAACACACCTGGAGCATATAACACCTTACATAACCATCCAGGAAGTGTTTTAAGTGGTGTTTACTATGTAGAGAGTACTGAAGAACAAGGTAACATATTTTTTGAAAGAGGTGATAATGCTGAATATTTTTTACCACCCGTGAAACAAACTAATTACTTTAATGGTACTGCTACTTCATATAAAGCTATAACAGGTGCTATGTATGTATTTCCTAGCTGGTTAAAGCATAGTGTACAACCTAACAAAACTGATAAGGATAGAATATCAATATCATTTAACTACGGAGTGAAAAAATGAGAATCGAACAGGATATTAAATTAGATTACCAAGACGTGCTTTTTAAGCCAAAGCGATCTACTTTAACATCAAGAAAAGATGTAGACCTTACAAGAACATTTAAATTCTATAATAGCGGAAAAGAATGGACAGGCATTCCTATTATGTCAAGCAATATGGACGGAGTAGGAACATTTGCTATGGCTAAAGTTTTACAAGAACAAAAGATGATTACTGTATTAAGAAAACACTATACACTAGACGATTGGAAAGTTGCTATAGGCGACGGTGTAAAGATGAAGTATCTTTCTGTGTGTACAGGCACAGGCGTGATATGGGATAAAGATGCTTTAGATTATAACACTATGAAAAAGGTATTAGAAAAATATCCAGATGTACCTTTTATCTGTGTTGACGTAGCAAATGGCTATCATGAGAATTACGGAGACTTTATAGAAAAATTAAGGTACGAATACCAGGATAAGACAATCATTGCCGGCAATGTAATAACTGCTGAAATGACTGAGGAACTAATCCTACGCGGTGCTGACATTGTAAAATGCGGCATAGGACCTGGGTCAGTGTGTACAACACGTTTAATGACTGGCGTAGGTGTACCACAACTGTCTGGAATCATTGAATGTGCTGATGCGGCTAATGGCGTAGGAGGACATATCATTGCTGACGGTGGTTGTGTGTACCCAGGTGATGTTGCCAAGGCCTTTGGAGCAGGAGCACACTTTGTAATGCTAGGAGGCATGTTAGCAGGACATGATGAATCAGAAGGCGAAATTGTGAATGGTAAGGTACAATTTTATGGTATGAGTTCAAATGCGGCAATGTCCAAGCACGGATCACGTAAAGACGGATATAGAGGTGCTGAAGGCAAAGTTGTTGAACTTCCACACAAAGGACCAGTAAGAGATACAGTGACTGAAATACTTGGTGGCGTAAGATCTGCGGCAACATACATTGGTGCTAAACGTATTAAAGACATGCCAAAATGTACTACCTTTGTACGTGTGAACAATGTAGTAAATCAGGTATATAAATCATTTGAAGCATAAATTGGTTAAAAAGATAGGAAAAATCACTTGACTTTTAGCCTAATAATGCTTATATTAGTATTAGTATGATAAATACTATTGTTGAAGATATGCCAGGGTTGGGTATTTTCAATAGGGCATGTAGCCCAAATAACGTTAACTTGCTTAATATAAGGAGAAAACAATGACAAGAGTAACTACACTAAACCTACCCACTTTTCACAGATCAATGATTGGCTTCGACAGCTTGTTCGATGAAATGGACAGAATGTTCGAAAACAGTTCAAATGGATCAGGTGGATACCCTCCATATAACATTGCTAAGATCAACGAAGATGAGTTTATGATCTCAATCGCAGTTGCTGGCTTTGGTATGGATAACCTAAAGATTGAAAAGGACAAGAATGTGCTTACAATCGAAGGAACACAGCCTAAAGGCGTTGATGAAGTAAACTATGTTCACAGAGGTATTGCTGGACGTAACTTTACTAGACAATTTACATTAGCAGAACACGTTGATGTAAAAACAGCTAAACTAGAAAAGGGCATGTTAAATGTTCACCTAGTGAGAGAAGTTCCAGAAGAACTTAAACCAAAAACAATTGATATTGTTGAGGCTGAGTAACAGAGGTAAGTTTAGGGGGTGAAAACCCCCTAGACAGACAGGATTTATTATGACTGAGATTATTTTAGAAAAAGAAATAAACGTAAAAGAGCAGATTGAAGAAGTTACTAAAGAACCTTCAAAGTACAAGGTCATATTTATGAATGATAACGAAACTCCTATGGACTTCGTTGTTGCTCTTTTAATAGAAATATTCAAACATTCAGAAAAAACTGCCCAAGAGTTGACCATGAAAATACATGCTGATGGCCAAGCAATAGTAGGTATATACTCGTTTGAAATAGCAGAACAAAAGGCAGTAGAGGCCACTAAATTATCACGTGAAAATGGCTATCCACTACAGATAGCAATAGACAAAGAATAGCATAAATACTTTGTTGAATGATAATTTTTACAAGGAGTAAAGCATGAGTTTAGAATCTTTAACACAAGCGGCAAAACAAAATGCTGACAGAACGGAATTTGCTCGAGTAATGACAGCAGGTAATCTAGCAGAGGACAAGTATAAAACTTTCCTTTGGAATGCTTATTTGGTGTACGATATCCTAGAAGATGTTGCGGCAAGTATGGGTGCATTTGCGCCTATGGATCCTTCAATGCCAGCTGATGATTTACCACTTGATGGACTAAAACAAGCAGATGATATATTAGCAGACTTTGTTGAACTAGGTGGCGATCCAGATAATCCTCCAGCAGTAGTACAAGCTACTGAGGATTACAGAAGTCACGTCGTGAAAAATATACAACACGACAAGCAGAAGCTTTTAGCTCACTTATATGTTAATCATATGACAGACTTAACTAACGGACCAACATTAGAGAAAAAAGTACCAGGTTCAGCAAAAATGTACAAGTTTGAAGATATGTCTCACTCTATCGAGGAGATGAAAGAACTTGTTTCAAGACGTTTTTCTGAAGATGATGCTATTGAAGCTAACATTGGTTTCGGTTATAGAACACAACAGTACGAACAGTTAAACGCACTATAAGATGATTTGGGACAAACTGGTTGATTGCCAGGACCAAATCATTAAACTGTTCGATCATCATGGGACTGAAATAAATGAACCAGGAATGGATCATTTTAATCAACCTGGAAGCGGATGGATTAACAGAGTCTGGGCAAACGACGACATCAGAAGAGCTCACATAGACGTGGTAGATGCTAGAGATACAAAAGGTCTCTGGATGATGCACGTTTGTGTTTTACCTCAACTTAACAACGATGGACCTATATACGGCTTTGATGTTATAGCAGGTAAAACAAAGATGACAGGAGCATTTCACGATTTTTCAGCAAGTTCAGGTGGTGAAGACCATCCAATGGTTCAATGGTATCAGGATGAGGTAAAAGATTTTATTCCGGAGAAAAAAAGAGAACTTCCGGAATGGGCAAAAAATATTTTTACTCCTAGCATGATTGCGGCAAGTAATGTCAAGGAAGAGGAAGCATCAGTTATCATTCAAATAGCTCTTGATAATCTTTTCGAGTATCTTGATACCATTGGTGAATACACAGGACACGGCAATAGAGATCTAACTCTAGCAAGTCAAAATTATTATTGTCATAATCAGCAACAAAACCCACATACACCTAGAGTCATGAAATCCTTAGGATTAAATGAAGCTGACGTAGAAAAGTTCTGTACTGATATGTTATTTCCGAAAAGTTAATTAGCCTTTACAGGATTATTCAATGGATTGTCTAATGCTCTTTGTATCTTAAGATCTAACTGTTCTTCAAGTTCATCGATCTTCTTATCCAGTCTATCAAGTTTGCTATCCATCCGTAATTCAAATGTATTGATAACACCTCTAACCGTGTCAACATTAGCCCTGTTTCTTTCGTCCTGTTTGTCCATGCTATCATGTAAGTCTCCTACATCATCTTTGAGTTCTATCTTTATATCATGAACATCACTTTTTGTATCACCTAAAGTCTCTTTGAACATACCTATTTCGTCTTTCATTAAGATATAGTCCTCTTTAAGTATTGCTAGGTTTTTATCAAATTCGCTAAGGTCGGGAGCCACATAAGCATCTATCTTTTTTTCCATCATAAGATATCTGTTATAAAGTTCAAAGCCTCCCCAAAGTCCACCGATAATGGTACCTATTAAAGGAATGACAAGTAACAATTTACTGCCGCCTACTTTGATACCTTTATATTCTATTTCTGCCATGTGTTTCTCCTATTAAATAGTATTTATTGTAAACCAAGCCCATATCCTGGTTTATACTGTTCATTAATCATATCATTCATCAGATTGTCCTGTGCTGAACCAAATAAAGCACCGTACGGATCGCCCAACATCTGTTGATCTCTGTACACTTGTTCATCAGAATACCACGCCAAAGCGTCTTCATTCTGTTTTTGTATGTATTTTTTGTAGTTTTCTGTATCTGCTAATGATTGTATTAGGGCTATTTTAGTTGTTTCATTAATAGCACTATAAGTATCAGCCATAGCACTTAAAATTCTGTTGGCTATTTTCTGTTTAGCCTTTGCTACTTCAGTCTTAATTCTTTCCTTAGTCTGCTTCGATTTTGTGCCGGACTTAGATTTTTTATTTCCTTTTGTTTCTTTAGCATCTGTTTTTTCTCCTCCAGACTCTTCTCTCCCGACATCATCTCCATCTTCCGCATTGGCCTCATCTGTTCTGCTATCTCCGGCTTCGGATTCGGCTTCTGA
>Ga0208390_1000074_pt1 | contig 28698 bp, 9 predicted proteins | sample Knorr_S7_td_Surf_FD_185594 | JGI IMG/M metagenome (GOLD analysis project Ga0208390, IMG submission 185594) | Marine microbial communities from Southern Atlantic Ocean transect - Knorr_S7_td_SurfaceA_ad_6m_LV_A (SPAdes) (version 2) | ecosystem: Environmental > Aquatic > Marine > Oceanic | place...
GTGGTGGTAACGTAATTTATGAGTGGCAGTACAGTACAGACTCAGCATCTACTTGGATTGACATAACCTCTGAGGATACCCTTGAATTTACCGGAATCAATAACGATACGTTATACTTACCAGATGTTTCTAAGACCTTTAACGGTTATGTATTCAGGGCTGGTATAAGAAATCCTGCATTTGCGTGTGACCCTGGTATATTTACTCAACCTGCACTGATATCTATACTTCCTGACAACGACAAAGACGGAATCCCTGACGATAAAGATTTAGATGACGATAACGACGGTATATATGACCTTAAAGAGGGTGGAGACACTCTCGATACCGACGGTGACGGTATACCTAACAGGTTTGATTTAGATTCAGACAACGACGGTTGCCTAGATGTTACCGAAGCTGGTTTTGATGATAACGACACTAAATACACAGAATACGACACTATTCATGAAAATATAACGTGGTATCCTACTGGTAATGCACCTGATAATTCAAACAATAATGAGCACCATATGCTACTCACTTCTCAGGGTTATAACGATATAGCAGAAAACGCTAACATGTATCACGTAATAGAGATATCGGAGATAACTACGCAATCAATACCTGGATATACAAATAAGTATGAGTACAATGGTCACACGTATTACAAGTCGGCAGAGCCTTCATCCTGGAAAACTGCTAAAGCAAGTGCAGACGCGGTTCCTGGAGCTTACCTTGTTGTTATAAGCTCTCAAGGTGAGTGGAATTTCTTAAAAAATTATCACGGTACAAACTTCTGGATCGGTCTTTATCAAGATCTTGATGCTGAAGATCACGATGAACCAGGGGTTATTACATCTACGAGTATATCAGGTGGGTGGAAATGGGTTCCTAGCCTACACAGAAGTCTGGTAAATTCTCCTGATGGTATACTTGGAAATAGTCCTGTTTCTGTTGATCCTCTCGGTAGAGTAATAAAAAGTAATGACAATACTACCTCACAAGGTTACTTCCCACCAAAAGATGGTGACATAAATGGAGTAAAAGATTTCTTAGAAGTAGGTTCTGCGGCGTTTATCACAACTGAACCGTTCACCGATAGAGTTGATGAGAATGATACTATAGTATTAGGAACAACAGTAGAGGTTATTGGTACTGCTGTATACGAATGGTATGAGAGCAGAGACACTGGAAAAGTTTGGGTTAAACTTCCTGATTTCGCTCCATATAGTGGAGTTGACACTGATACCTTAAAAATCCTTGGTGCACCTCTTACAATGAATGGCTACTTGTATAAGATGGTTGTCTCTACACCTGCATACGCTTGTGGTGCGAACGATACCACATCATTTATTCCTATCGCTGTATCAAACGATAACGATAATGACGGAATACCAAATCATATTGACATCGATGATGATAATGATGGAATCGTTGACTCATTAGAGGTTATTGAAGAGGAGAACGATGATGACTACGACAATGATGGTATACCTAACCATTATGATCTTGATTCAGACGGTGACGGATGTCTTGACGTCGTGGAGGCAGGATTTTCTGATCCTGATGGAGATGGAATACTATGCACAAGTCCAGTTATAGTAAATGATGTTGGTCAGGTGATTGGATGTTCTGTAGGAGCTTGCAATCCTGACGATCCTGATAAATATAATATAGTTGGAGATGCTTCATACTGGACTGACGACGCAGATAATAAAGTATACAGACTTACTCAAAATACTGGAAATCAGTCTGGACAGATATGGTCTAACGATAGAATCAACCTTTCTTCTGACTTTAAAGTTGAAGGTAAGCTCTTCTTTGGAGCAAATAATGGTGGTGCTGATGGTATAGCATTTATCATGCAACCAGTTTCAAATAGTGAGGGCTCAAGTGGTGGAGGATTGGGATATATGGGTATTTCACCTTCTATAGGAGTAGAATTTGATACATGGGATAACCCTGAATACGGAGACCCAACTAGCTCTGATCACGCAGCTATTGTCACGAATGGAGATGGAAATACGCATCTTGAGACAGTAACGCTAAGTAATATTGAAGATGGTCAGTACCATGACTTCAAATTTAATTGGGTTGCTTCTACCAAAACTATGACCGTATCACTGGATGGTAATGAAATTATATCATATACTAGAGATATAGTAGCGGATATATTTAGTGGTAATAATGAAGTTTATTATGGATTTACTGCTGCCACGGGAATGGCAACAAATTTACAGATTGTGTGGTTAGAAAGTGTATGTGAAGGTTCCTCGACCACCTTACCACCTGAAGACGGTTACACTGATCCTCTGGATGCAGACGGTTCAGGTGTTGTAGACTATAAAGAGGTTGACGACTTTACGATAGAGATTTTAACACATCCTCAAGATGTACAGGTGCCTGAGAAAACTACAGGTTACGTATTTACTAAGGTTAATTCAACAGATAGCCTCTCATATCAGTGGCAGAAATCAAGCGACAGCCTCACATGGACCAATGTGACTAATGACACCATACTCATTGATAGGGGCGAAGGTGTTTTCGATACGCTTATCTATAGAGGAGCAAACGCAGACACATTATTCATAATGAACCTTGATACCATTGTTGACTCTACGTATTACAGGGTAATAGTTGATATTCCTACAAGTCCGTGCTCTCAGGAGACACCTTCAAATGCCGCATTTATGACTGTTGTTACTGATATTGATCTTGATAATGACGGAATACCTAACTCTGAGGAGGGTTATGGCGATACCGATGGTGACGGTATACCAAACTATTTAGATCTAGACTCTGATAACGACGGTATCCCTGATGTAATCGAGGGAGGTGATGGCGATTTAGATACTAATGGAGACGGTATGATTGACGAGAATGATGTAGGATTTGAAGATCTTGACGAGGATGGAATGGCAGACGACTCTGAGGACACGCCTCAGCCTGATACTGACGGTGACGGAACACCTGATTTCTTAGACATAGACTCTGACAACGACGGTATATTTGATGTCATAGAAGGTGGTGATGGTGATTTAGATACCAACGGAGACGGAGTTATTGACGATAACGACGAAGGTCACAAAGACGAAGATAACGACGGGATGTCTGACGCATCTGAGGACACGCCTCAACCAGACTACGACGGTGACGGAACACCTGATTATCTTGATATTGACTCTGATAACGACGGTATATTCGATGTAGTTGAAGGTGGAGACGGTGACTTAGATACAAATAATGATGGTGTTATAGACTCTGAAGATGAAGGATTTACAGATGTTGATGGCGACGGAATGGACGACGATGCTGAACCAACTAACGTTCCTGACACAGACGGTGACGGTAACCCTGATTACTTAGACATCGACTCTGACAACGACGGTATATTCGATGTAGTTGAAGGTGGAGACGCTGACCTTGACACAAATAACGACGGTGTTATTGACGATAATGACACAGGATACTCTGACACAGACGGAGATGGTATGGACGATGACGCTGAGCTGACTGACGTTCCTGACACAGATGGTGACGGAAACCCTGATTATCTAGATATCGACTCTGATAACGACGGTATATTCGACGTAGTTGAGGGTGGAGACGCGGACCTTGACACAAATAACGACGGTGTTATTGACGATAATGACACTGGTTACTCTGACACAGACGGAGATGGTATGGATGACGACGCAGAACCAACAACTGAGACTGATTCAGATAATGATGGAACACCTGATTATTTGGATATTGATTCAGATAATGATGGAATATTTGATGTAGTAGAGGGTGGAGATGGTGACTTAGATACAAATAACGATGGTGTTATAGATACTAACGATGCTGGATTTGAGGATGTCGATGGTGATGGAATGGACGACACCTCAGAACTCACTACTGAACCAGACAATGATTCAGATGGTACTCCTGACTACCTAGATATTGATTCTGACAATGACGGTATATTTGATGTAGAAGAGGGTGGAGACGGTGATTTAGACACAAACGGAGATGGAGTTATTGACTCAAATGATACAGGATTTACTGATATTGACGGAGACGGCATGGACGACGATGCTGAAGCCACTGATGTCCCTGACTCTGATGGTGACGGAAACCCTAACTATTTAGATATCGACTCTGATAATGACGGAATATTTGATGTAGTTGAGGGTGGAGACGGAGATAAAGACACAAACAAGGATGGAGTTATTGACTCTAACGATACTGGATTCTCTGATAACGACGGTGACGGAATGGACGACGACTCTGAGACTACGCCTGTCACTGAGACCGATAATGACAATTTACCTGACTATCTAGACATTGACTCAGATAATGACGGAATACATGATGTTATAGAAGGTGGAGACGGTGACTTAGATACGAATAATGACGGTGTTATTGATTCTAACGACAATGGGTTTGAGGACGTTGATGGTAATGGAATGGATGATGACGCAGAAAAAACTGAAGAGACTAATTCTGATGCTGATGATCTTCCTGACTACATAGATATTGATTCAGATAACGATGGAATATTCGATGTTGAAGAGAGTGGGGACTCAGTGCTTGATACGAATAACGACGGAGAAATTGACTCTAATGATATTGGGTTTACTGACAATGACTCAGACGGAATGGATGACGACTCTGAATTAACAAACCAAAGAGATTCTGACGGTGACGAAGTACCGGATTACATCGATATTGATTCTGATAATGACGGTATTCATGATGTGACTGAATCTGGAGACGGAAGCTTAGATACTAATGGTGACGGAGCTATTGATGCTAATGATAGTGGATATACCGATACTGATAATGATGGTATGCATGATGTGTCTGAACTAACTCCTACTATTGACACAGATGGAGATGGATTACTTAACCACCTTGAGTTAGACTCCGATAATGATGGTATATATGATGTTGAGGAGGGCGGTGATGCTGCTTTAGATACTAATAATGACGGTGTCATTGATTCAGATGATGATGGATTTGAGGACGTTGATGGAGACGGTATGGATGATGAGTCTGAACTTACTGCTGTTACAAGAACTGATAACGATGCAAATCCAGACTTCCTTGATATTGATTCTGATAATGATGGTATCCAAGACGTAATAGAAGGTGGAGACGGTGATCTTGATGTGAATGGAGACGGTATGATTAATAGTAGTGATACAACTGATGTTTACCAGTTCATTGACCTTGACGAAGATGGAATGGCAGACGCATCTGAAGACACTCCTGTTATTGATACAGATGGAGATGGTACAAATGACTACCAAGATCTTGATGCAGATAACGATGGTATATTTGATGTCGTTGAAGGTGGAGATGGTACTGATATTGATCTTGATGATGACGGTGTTCTTGACTTTACTGATCAAGACACAAATAATGACGGTATGATTGATTCAAATGATGAAGGATATGCTGACACTGATGGTGACGGTATGGCTGATAATTCTGAATCTACAGATCCACCTAATAGTGATGTAACAGAGGATCTTGATGACGGAATTCCTAATTTCCTAGATCTTGACAGTGATGATGACGGATGTAACGACGTTGTTGAGGCAGGATTCTCTGATCTGGACGGAGACGGTATACTTGGAGAGGGAGACCCTGATGTTGACGAGAATGGACAGGTTATCACTGACGATGAAGATGGATATGAAGATCCAGTCGATGCCGACGGAAATGGAATACTTGACTGTTACGATGCTGTAGTACTAGTTGTGACTATTGATTCACAGCCTCAGTACGCTGGAGATATATTCCAGGGAGAAAATGTATCGTATGCTGTGGGTGTGACAATTGATGGAAATCTACCTCCAGAGTACCAGTGGCAGATCGGAATTGTTTCAGATGATGAGCAAGATACTACATGGACTGATATTACCGAGAGTTCTCAATTTACTGGTGTTAACACAAATACGCTTACAATCAATAATGTTAACTACGAAGACTTCGACAACACACAGTATAGAGCTAAAGTCACAGCTAAAGGTTACACTTGTGCCTTTATATTAACTGATCCTATTAACCTTGATGTTATGATTAGAGATCTTCATATCCCTCAAGGCTTCTCTCCTGACGGAAACGGAATAAATGACAGATGGCATATCACTGGTATTGAGTATTACCCTAACAACACTGTACAGATCTATAACAGGTGGGAGATCAAAGTTTGGGAGGTTGATGGTTACCTCAACGACAGCCCAGAGAAATTCTTCGATGGAATTGCTAACTTTGGAAGTAGCAACGGAAAATTATTACCTGAGACTGTTTACTTCTACGTTGTGGACCTTGGGGACACTGACATTGACGGTAACACTGTAAGTGAAGAAACCAGGTATAGGAAAGGAATTGTTTATATTAGAAGACCAAATGAATAGTATATGATTAGTTTGAAAAGAATTTTAGTCATTAGTTTACTGCTTACCTGCTCATTCGCAAGTAGGGCACAACAAGATGCTATGTTCAGTCATTACATGTTTAATACACAATCTATAAATCCAGGTTATGTAGGATCCAGAGAGGTTTTAAGTGTTTTATCGGTCATAAGGTCTCAGTGGATTAATTTTGATGGGGCACCAAACACGCAGACACTATCTTTAAATTCACCTCTTTTCAATGATCAGCTTGGTTTTGGGTTTAGTATTCTAAACGATAAGATTGGGCCGATAAGGTCAACTGCTTTCTCTGTTGACTTAGCCTACCACTTACAGGTTACCCAAAGCGGTCATAAGCTTTCTTTTGGTTTAAAGGGTGGTGGAAATGCGTTTAGGTCTGATTTTTCAACATTAGACTTAGATCCTGGAGATCCAGATGGTATTGACCCTGCTTTCAGTAGAGATATAAGAAGTAAATTTTTACCAAATTTTGGTTTTGGTTTGTATTACAATACTGTTAAGTGGTATGTTGGATTATCAACCCCTAGAATACTTGAGAAAGAATTTGACAACTCTCAGAGGCATTATTTTGCTATAGCTGGTGCTCTTTTCGACATCAACAGAGATATTAAGTTAAGACCAAGTATTTACGTCAAAACGACGAAAAATGCTCCAACTACCATGGATATAAGTGCTTACGCTGTATTTAGAGATTTATTCTGGGTTGGTGGTATGGCTAGAACTGCACTTGGAAGGTTTATACCTGTTGGTAAAGTAGGTGGTGGTTTAGGACTGATGGGTGGAATTAATATTAATGATAACATTGCTATAGGGTACTCATACGACTACTCCATTGGTAATACTACTTTTAAATACAACGGTGGTAGTCATGAGATCATGCTTCGTTACGATTTTATGTTTAAGAAGAAAGATATTATCAAATCACCTAGATACTTTTAGATATGTATAGATTATTATTGGTTGTTTTATTTTTAGTCTCATGTTTGGATCTTTATTCCCAAGAAGTCGAGGATAAAAAGAGTAGGTTTCCTCTTTTTGAGTTGAATAAGGGTGATGATGATACTAAGAATCTTAACTGGGGAAATTTTCACTTTAGCAACGAGTCATACAGAAAAGCTGCGGCAAGATTTTCAAAAGTAAAAAATCCATCTGTTGACATAAAAAGAAAAACTGCCAAAGCTTACATGGAAATAGATTCTGTTGATAAGGCAATGACTATACTTGAGCAGATCATAAATGAAGACCGCAATGTAGAAGCTGAGGATTTCCTAAATTTATCACAACTCCAAGATAAAAGTGGGATGTATACTGAGGCCAACAAAAATAGAAAGAAATATTCTAGGCAGAAGGCTAGGGAGGTGAGAGTATCTCTCTTTGAGACTGATGAAGATTATTACCAAAATCTTCTAAACACTATCAGTAAGTATGACCTAAAAAACCTTGAGACAAATACAGAAATGTCTGATTTTGGTGGTTATGCTGTAAGGTCTGGCGATGATGGATCGGAGATAAATATGGTGTTTGCATCATCTGGAATACAAAACACAGGTAAATTAAGTAGAAGTAAATACATTAGACCTGAAAGGCCGACATTTAACCTTTTCACATCTGATTTTGTTGAAGATAGTATTTTTTCATCTAACGCTACACTTATCGGTGGTTCAGAGATGAACACTGCTTTTCAAGATGGTCCTGCAGTAGTCAGCGAAGATGGGAAAACAATCTACTTCACAAGGTCAGGAACAAAATCAGGTAGAGATGACGCGTTACATTTGAATATTTACACAGCAAACCTTGACGGGAACTCACTATCTAGAGTGAGGAATTTACCTTTTAATAATGACGAATACTCTGTCATGCATCCAACCCTAACTAAAGATGGTTCAAGGTTATATTTTTCTTCAAACATGCCTAATGGTCTTGGTGGTTTTGATCTTTATTATGTTAATGTAGATGAAAATGGAAGATATTCTGCTCCAGTAAACCTTGGTCCAGGTATCAATACCGAGGGAAATGAGGTTTTTCCTTTCATCTTCAGAGATGATGTTCTATTTTTTGCTTCAAATGCCCACCCGGGCTTGGGAGGTTTAGACGTATTCATGACAGTAGATTTTCTTACTGAAAATCAGCAAGTTTTGAATATGGGATCTCCATTCAATACATCATCTGACGACTTCTGTCTCTATCTTGACACAAAGTTCAAGTTTGGTTACATATCATCAAATAGGAAGGGCGGTAAAGGTGAGGACGATATATATTCTTTTAAAATTGATATCCCCCCTCCATTTGGCGTTGATGACTACTACACGATGGCAAGAGGTGATACCTTAGTACTAGGAGATCTTGGTGTTTTGGTTAACGATGGAGAAGTTGTTGGTACCTCTTACGATATCTTACAAGGCCTTGTCTCAAGATCAACACTCTTAGATGACACACCAAACAAAGGAAGTCTTGACTTTAAGGATAATGGTACTTTTTCATATGTAAATACGGACCTGAACGCTGACTTAGATTCTTTTACTTACATCGTATCAAATGGTGCCCTAGAAAGTGAGCCTGTTAATGTAAGAATTAAGATTATTGATCCAACAGTTCCTCTTGCACAACAGGACATAATAACATTTGCTCCAGGTGAACCTGTAAGAATTGCTCCAGACACTCTTCTTGCTAATGATTCTGATCCTGGTGGTGACCCGCTCGAAGCTATTATAATTAGTGAACCACAATTTGGTGAGATAAATTTCACTGAAGGTGGAGGTTTTGAGTATATACCAGATGATGAGATTCCATTCACATCAGATACAGTATTTTATGTTGCCTCAGATGGATTCCAGTCAGATACTAGCTTTGTTGTATTAAGTAAGCTTGCTGTAGGTGTCAATTTAGCAGATATTATTGAAATTAACCCAATTTACTTTGATTTTGATAAGGCAAATATAAGACCTGACGCTGCTATTGAGCTCGATAAAATTGTTAAGGTTATGGCAGATTATCCAGGTATGGTAATTGAACTTGGATCACATACTGACTGTAGGGGTTCTGACGAATATAATCTATATCTATCAGATAGAAGAGCAAAATCATCAGCTGCCTACATACAGGAGAGAATTGATGAATCAGAAAGAATATATGGTAAAGGTTTTGGTGAAACCACACCTAATATACCAAGTCCTAATGGATGTGGTACCTTATCTGAAGACGAACATCAGCTTAACAGAAGGACTGAGTTTATTATAGTTGAGCTTGGTGGCGCCAATACAAGAGACTAGTAATTATACATTTTCAAAATTTATAAATACAGAATATCCCTAGGGATTTGAGATAAATCATTATTTTAGGCATCTAATATATTGATATGAAGTCATCAATTGCTATTTTTATTCTTTGTTTATTTTCTCTTCTATCGTATCAACTTTATTCACAATCTAGCGTCCACTACATTGGACCTGTTCACTCCAACCAAAAAAATACGCTTTTCGCTAAGGAACAGTACATTTACGTTACCTCTCCACATAAGGGAGGTAAGGTGTATATAAAAATCAAAAAATACGGCCTTGATCCAAATAATCCTGATCTTCATCACGGAATAAGCGAGATCTTCTCAATAGAGGAAGGTAGATCATTCTCCTATAAGGTAGGGGAAGATGATGAGTCTGCTCTAGTTATAACTACAAGTGATCTTGGAAAAAATTTAAACTCAAAAGGTATGATAGTTGAAGGTTTTCAGGACCAAGCCCTTACACTTCCTGCACCTATATTTGTCGAGACAAGATTTCAGGCTGGTAATTACGACGCTGACCCACAGACACAGTACACCAGTTGGAATACAATAAACGGCTTTACAGAGCCAAATGATTGTTGTTCAAGCTCCTCTAATGAAGAAAATTATGCTCACATATGGTTTAATGGACTGTGGAACGATTTGCCTAACGACCGTGATCTGCAGTTTATCGTTGAGTTTGACTATAATATAAATAATATAGGTAACGGATTTAACTATCTCGGACAATTTGATGGTCACAGCTACTTTATCTCAACAACATACCATACGTGGCTCGAGTCCAGAGAGATATCACTAAATCTGGGGGGGTACCTCGTTAGTATCAATACTCAGGAGGAGCAGAATAAGATAATGAACTGGTTTGATGAGTTGCAGGTCGATGACGAAGAATGGGGTCCGTGGATAGGCTTATTTCAGGATCCGTCAGATCCTCTTTATTTTGAGCCAGTTGGTGGATGGAGGTGGGATGACGGTTCCTCACTTAACTATTACGAGAGACAGCAAGCTAACTCTTCCTTCCTTAAAGGTGAGTCCGCACCAGGCAAATTATTTAGGCTTGGTCACGGCATAAACAATATAAAAACAAATCATAGGAGAGTTTTTGTCACTTTTTTTGCTGTTGATGAAGGTATAACAAATGTAACATTGGGTGATTTGGGTGAGGGATGGGAACATATTATTGGAGATGGTTCTGATTACGAGATTGATGAAGCTGGAAACTATAAATTTTCATTTTCTCAGCACAACACACACGCATTTGCTCTTGATAATGTTCAGTCATCTCCAGACGCAAATTTAGATGCTCTTGTAGGAGCACTTGTAACATCTGATAAAAATATAGTTGTAAATGTTGGATTCTGGGGTGGAAGTAATTCATGGCAGGGAGCAGGTAGGGACATTGGCTTTGATCAGATAAAGCCTTTTGATAACGTGTCAAATGAGTATGTTTTCTTAAGAGCTGCTGGAGATATAACTGTGAATGGACAAAGAGAAAACACAAATGAATATGCTGTTATAGTGGCACATCAGGATAATACTAAGTTATGGTTACACACAAGTCTAGAGGACACTGCAGGCACAGCACCAAACTATATGTTGAATGCTGGTGAGTATCAAAAAATTTACTTTGGAGAGTTTGGTAACTCCACATTCTATAGTGGTAACCAGATATACATGGTATCCAATAATAGGGTGTATGGTTATCAGAATATGGCTGGTCACGATGGTGCTCCCACCAAGCAGGCAATGATGCTTGTGAATGGTGTAAATCCTATGGCATCATCTAAGATTGATGGTATCTATAACATAGAAGATATAGCTGGAACAAAGTTTGAGATGCAGCTCAAGATACTTACTTCTACAGGTGCGGATTTATATTTAAATGGTTTAAAATCAACAAACTTTAATCCACAGAAGGAGGTAATATATGGAAAAGAGGAACTCTCATGGTATCTCTTCGATAATAACGATCTCGAAAATATATTACCCCTTGGACCAGATAAAAGACTAACAATAGAGTCCGATGGACCACTATATGGTCAATATTATGGATACAATGCCGTCCAAGGACTTGCCGGTTATTTCTTTTCTTACTCTGACTTTGATAAAGATGGTATCACAGATGCAGACGACTGGGATGATGATAATGATGGAATTCTTGATGTGTGGGAGATGGATGAAGATCTTGACGGGGATGGTCTAATAAACAGGTATGATCTCGACTCAGATAACGACGGATGTAGCGATGCAGTTGAAGCCGGTTACACTGACCAGGATGGGAATGGCATTTTAGGTTTCGGTGAGACCTATGCGGTAATAGTAGATTCTAAGGGGAGAGTAATCAAAAATGAAGACCAGAGTTCAGTTATTGATGGTTACACGCTCCCAGACGATTTAAATGGAAATGGTGTCTACGATTTCAGAGAAAAAGGAATACAGGCTGAAATAATTAAACATCCAGAAGATATAATAATAGAACCATGTCAAAGCCTTGAAGATATATTTTTTGAAGTAGGGGCGAATGGAAATGCCCTCTCATACAAGTGGAGAGTAAGCAGAGATAATGGTGTCACATGGGAGAAGGTAAGTATGTTTGCAGATGTAAATAGTTTTTCAGAAAAAAGATTTGAGATCTATGATGCCGATAGTACAGCTTTTAACTATTTATTTAGAGCTGTTGTTGAAACTCCTGGATTTAAGTGTGGAACTATATTATACTCTGAGCCTGCTAGGATTATTAAACTTCCGGATAACGACAACGACTGCATAACAGATGACATCGATCTAGATGATGATAATGATGGGATTTTAGACACAAAAGAGGATTCCACTGATTTAGACGGCGATGGTATTATTAACAGTTTTGATCTAGACAGTGACGGAGACGGTTGTTTTGATGTAATTGAAGGAGGTTATTACGATGGTGACGGCGATGGTATAGCGGGGGATAATCCTGTTCTGGTAGACTCTCTGGGTAGGGTGATAGCCGACTCAACTAATGTTGATGGGACTTTTATTTACATTGGATACAGTACAGAGAATGACCTCGACAACAATGGTGTACCTGATTACAGAGAGTTGAGTTCAAGTCCTACAGTGACTGTAGATCCTGTATCTGTAGAAGTTCCAGTTGACTTACCGACTTCATTTGAGGTTTCCACAGATTTTGAGGGATCAATTACATACCAATGGCAAATGAATCTTGGTGAGGGATGGATCAATTTATCAGAAAACTCAACCTATTCTGGTGTGAATTCCAATAAGCTAGTTATTGACTCAGTCTTGCAAATTATGGATGGTACTTTGTTTAGGGTATTACTGACGTCCGCTGTTTATTGTACAGAAGACGCATTCTCTAACCCTGCACAACTTAAAGTAATGCCAGATAACGATAGAGATAGAATTCCTGATGTCTTTGACATTGATGATGACAACGATGGGATTTTAGATATAGATGAAAGCACTGGAGACACAGATAGTGATGGGATAATCAACAGTTTTGACCTGGATTCTGATGGTGACGGTTGTCTTGATGTTATTGAGGCAGGGTATGATGATGGTGACGGAGACGGGTTACTTGGTTTGTCAGATGTAGAAGTTGATTCGCTAGGTAAAGTTATTTCCTCATCATCTGGTTATTCTGACCCACTTGATAGAGATGGAAATGGTGTGAAGGATTTTCTAGAGATTGGTTCTGAAATTACTATATTATCTAACCCATTTAGTGTATCTATAATTGAGACTAGAAATGCAAGGTATGAAATAAATGTTCAGGCCTCAGGAACCATTGAGTATCAGTGGCAGTACTCCGAAGATAATGGTATAAATTGGTTTGATACAGAGGACGATGAAGTGTATTCAGGAAGTAAGACATCAACACTAATACTTACTAACGCCCCACTGGAGTTTAACGATTACCAGTTTAAAGTTAAAGTTTCCACACCTACGTACGTATGTGACGAAGACATTTTCTCTAGTGTAGCACTTACTGTACTTCCTGATAATGACAAAGACGGTATTGCTGACGAAGACGATCTAGATGATGACAACGACGGTATATTGGATATTTATGAGATAGAGGGCCTTGATTCAGATGGTGATGGTGTTGTAAACACTTTTGATCTTGATTCAGATGGCGACGGTTGTAATGATGTTAATGAAGGTTCATGTCTAGATTCTGACGAAGATGGATTAGTAGGATCTAACCCATTTAATGTTGATGGACTGGGAAGGTACGTTGAGAAATATGTCGCTCATTATGATTTCTCAGGAAATGCTGATGATAAATCAGGTAACAATCTTCATGGAGTTGTAAATGGAGCCAGTCTTGTGAAAGATAGATTTGGAATACCCAACTCAGCATATTATTTTGATGGAGTTAATGATAATATAGTTGTTCCACACGACAGCCTACTGAATATAGGTATTTACGAAGATTTTATAATATCCATGTGGATCAAACCATCAGAAAATTTCATGCTTGGTAACAACAACTCGATACTTAAGAAAGTATCAGCTGATAGTTCCTGGAATTACCAGTATAAGGTAGATGGTGACACGTCAACATTTAATTTTAATGTCAGCCCATCAGATATAACCTACAATGAATCGTTATTTCCTTTAAATTCTGGTCAGTGGTACTACCTGACAATAATGAAAGAGCAAAACAGGATTGTACACTTTGTAGATGGAGACACCATATTTTCATATATTGATTCAGCAAGGGTAGGTATAAATAATGAAGATATGGTGATTGGAGGGTCATCAAATGGTGCAGATTGGTTTGAGGGAGTTATTGATGATATTGTTATTGCCAAGGGATGCGATCAGTTGATATGTAGATTTGGTGAGCCTTATGATAGTGATAACTCAGGGGTTTATGATTTCCTTGAGCCAGGAGGACCAGTTTCTTACGACTCTATTTCTGAGTCAGAGATAATAACTGAGTTAACATCGACTGAATTTAAGGTTTATTCTAGTGGAATAAGTAAAGTATTTTTTGAGTGGCAAATCTCAAACGACGGTGGATTAAACTGGCAAAAAATATCAGAATCTTCAGTTTATTCTGGAACAAATACAGATAAATTAACTCTTAATAATACTCCTTTATCCTTGAGTGGTGTTCAATTCAGAGTTATTTTGACCACACCTTCTTTTAAATGTGGCGAAATACAAACCAGTGAACTTTTTGCTCTGACGGTTCTTCCTGATAACGATGTTGATGGTATACCTGACTCCATTGATTTAGATGATGACAACGATGGTATACTAGACTCTGAGGAAGGAACTGGAGATGTTGACAATGATGGAATACAGAATCAGTTTGATTTAGATTCTGACGGTGATGGTTGCTTTGATGTTATAGAGGCAAGTTTTAGTGATACTGACAACGATGGTATTTTAGGAGATGATCCTGTGGTAGTAAATGAAGATGGTCTTGTGATTTCAGCGGATGATGGCTACACTGATCCTGTTGACAGAGACGGAAACCTAGTTGCTGATTACCTAGATTTTGGATCTTTTGCTCGTATTATTGTAGAGCCATCAGATATTCATATACTTGAGAGATCCGACACATCCGTGACAGTTATTGCAGACGTAAAGGAAGGTATAACCAAACTATATTATCTGTGGCAAGTTAGTGAAAATGGTGGCATTACTTGGGAAGGAATTTCAAATGATTCAGAGAAATTAACAATTATCAATGCAGACCCTAGCTTTAACGATAGGATATACAGAGTAATTGTTTCAACACCTTCCTTCATCTGTGGAGAAGATGTAGTATCAGATCCATTCAAAATTCTCGTCCTCGGTGATTTTGACTATGATCTGGTAGGAGATTTTGTAGATGTAGACGATGATAATGATGGAATTTATGATTCAATTGAATGTTTTAACAGCTCAATTCTTCAGATTACTGGTGATTATGACTCATCAGTATCTGCATCGTATCCTCTTGTTCTTGAGTATGAGGGTGAAGAAGGTTCTGGGTCAGGAAATAATGTTTTTGGTGATGAAATTAATATTAAATTAAATCCTGCAGCTGGGGACGTTTATGAGGGGTGTTTCTTTGAGTCGGACATTACATTTGATGATGGATTAAATATTAGTGTAGACGGGAAGACTATACTCAGTTTCAATCAGTACCATTGGGATGTGGGGAGAGGAAAGGCAAATTCAGAGATAACAAGAGAATTTCGAGCTGGAGGTATTTTTAGTGGATGGGTTCCATGGAATGAAAAAACAGATATACTCTTGGTCATAAGAGATGGAAGTATAAAGTTATTGTCCGAGACGGTTGACGGAAAAATGATTGACGTCATTCCTTATATGGATAACACCGTGGAAGGTTGGGTATTAGATAAAAACTTTGATTTTTCATGTTTAGAAGGGGTTTCTTTATCTATTAAAAATACAAATCATGATGGTCCATCAGGAATTAAATCCAGGAATACTGTCTATGCCTATGTTTGTTCTGATACAGATTCAGATTTATCGCTAGATAATAAAGATTTAGATAGTGATAATGACGAGTGTTTCGACGTCATCGAGGCAGGATTTACGGACTATGACGAGAACGGATTTTTAGGGATTGATCCTATCACTGTTGATTCAGTTGGAAAAGTAACATCAGGTGGTTATGAATTTCCTCTTGATAACGACAAGAATGGAGTTATGGATTACATTGAACCTGGATTTAGTGTAAATATCACTTCTACACCTGAAAGTTCATATCTCATTAAGGAAGGTGACACCTTCAGTATATCTTACGAAGTTGATTTTGCAGAAAGGTTTGTTTATCAATGGCAAGTTCAAGAGTTTGGTAGCCTCTCCTGGGAAAATATACAAGACACTGTCACAGATAGAATATCATACACAGGAACCAATACAAATACGCTAAATGTAGAGGGAGTAAGATTTGATGATATGCAGGTAGACAATATTTTCCTAAAATTTAGACTTGTGATATCAACACCATCTTTTATATGTCAGGATGATATATTTACTTCACCTACAGATTTTGAGATTTATCACAGGGATCTACACATCCCAAATGGATTCTCACCAAATAATGATGGAATCAATGATTTCTGGATTATTAGGGGGATAGAAGGCTATCCTAATAACAAGTTGAGGGTGTACAACAGGTGGAATAATAGGGTTTTTGAGCGTAAAGGCTATAAAAATAACTGGGACGGAAGAAATCAGATGCAAATTTATTTTGGTAACGGTGATCTTCCTGAAGCTACGTATTTCTATATTTTGGATCTTGGAGATGGATCTAAACCACTAACTGGGTTTGTTTATATAAAGAGATAATAAAATTTAAATGACCTATTTACGTTATTAAAGCGATAATTTATTCATATGCCACATCTAAATCTTTATATTTGTGGATAGTTGACATAAGATGAAAAGATTTTTTACGTTTTTTCTTTTTCTTTTTACAATCCAGTTTAATGGTTATTCAACTAGCTGTGGTACAGCAAGCCAGTCACTTGGTGCTGCTGACGGTACCTTCGAGTCTCTAGCTGGTATTGCATCGGGTTTTGCATTAAATGGAGCTGCTGGAGGTTTAAATGGAGCAGCTTGGATTAAAAGAGAAAATGATCCTGACTCTTGGTTAACACCCCTTCCAAATGTAACAGAATTTAGTGCTGCTGCGGGTATGAGTGCTTCACCTGATGGAGGTATTTTTGCTGCAATATATTCTGAACAACTTAGTTCAATTCCATCATATAAAGAAGCTTTTTCTACCACCGTATCCAATTTGATAATAGGAAAAAAATATACTCTTAAATTTTATCTGTCTAATGCTGGATACCTAAATGTTAATCCTGGAGATCTCGGTAGGGTTTCAGTCACCTTTGGTACTGAGACGCAATTATCTGATGAAATTCAATTTTTAGGAGTTGGTAATCAGGAATGGAAAGAGATAACTATGGAATTCTATGCCACCTCAAATATTCAAGATCTAATATTTAGCTCTGTTCTTGTTTCAGGTAAAATTACGTACATGGCAATAGATGGTATAAGAATGACTTACGAGTCAGGTTCTAATAATCATGCACCATTTGCATCAGATGATGGGAATATTCTCCCTGAAGGTGGGGTAACTGCAGGAAATGTTCTTTCAAATGATACAGATGATGATAATGACATTTTACAATTGTTTAGTATAATAAAGCTACCTGACAACGGAACTCTGGCTACTAATTCTGACGGTGAATATGTGTACCAGCATAATGGAAGTGAGACATTTTCTGATCTTTTTACTTATGTAGTGACTGACGGTGAGTGTACTGATACTGCAGATGTCGTTCTTAGTATAACTCCTGTAAACGATCCTCCAATCGTTGTAAAAGATACTTTTTACGTGAATGAGGGAGACACACTTACTGTTTTAAATTCTGATGTAGATCTAATTATTAATAATGATATTGATCCTGATAATTTAAATAGTGAATTAAGAGCCATCTTAGCGATACCACCAGCTTACAATCAAGGAGGAATCTTTCAAATTGGTAACAGGGGTGCATTCCAGTACATTCACAACTGTAACGATGCTGACGTTGATATCTTCCAGTACGACGTTTTCGACGGAAGTACTAGATCAATTTTACAAGACAGTGTAATTATATTTATTTTGAATGAAGCCCCTTTTGGGGAGCCTGATTATTACAGCGTAGAATTTGGAGAAACTTTAAACATAGATGAGCTTAGTGGTGCTTTGTCAAATGACCTTGATTCTAATTCTTGCGATGTCCTTACAGTGAACCTAATTAAGCCCCCAAGTTATCATCTTGGTAGTTTTACACTTGAATCTACTGGTGCTTTTACATATATCCATGATGGGTCATTGACTCCTAGTGAGGACTATTTTGTTTATCAACTTTCTGATGGAGAGGATAATGCAATTGAGACAGATACTGTTTTTATAACAATTAATAACCCGGGGCCTAACACTCAGACTTTTAATTTTGCAGTTGATGAAGGAAAGGAACTTGTCGTAGATTCAGCACAAGGAATATTAAGTGCTTCATCTGGAAATCTTAACCTTCCTATAACTGCTGAAATTCATCAACTTCCTTTTAGAGGTACCCTCCTTCCATCTAATAGTATCGATCCAAATGGATCATTTGTCTACAAGCACGACTGCTCTGATACTCCTAATGAAGATTACTTCCTATTTAAGGTAAAGGATTCACTGACTGAAACTATAGACACTGTACATATAACAATCAACAATGTCTGCCCAACAGGTCAAAATGATTTCTATAAAATTTCTGAGGGACAAACAATAGATATCAGTTCCATGTTAGGTGTATTATTTAATGATTCAGATGACAACTCGTGTGATCCACTCACGGCAAGTATAGTAACACCACCTCTTTATCATGTTGGAGGTTTCACTTTAAACTCTGATGGCTCATTCGTATACACTCATGACGACAGCGAGAATTTTACAGATCAGTTTTCTTACAGGTTATCTGATGGTGAATGTAGCGGAGCTGTATATACCGTAACATTATCTGTTGACTCTGTTGACGATAAACCGCCGTTAGCCATTGATGACAGCTATATACCATGTATTAAAGAAGGAGAAACTTTAGACATTACTACCTACGGTGATGGAGTCCTTGGCAACGACACAGACCCAGATGTTAAAGATGATACTCTCCAAGCAATTCTAATTGATGATGTATCTCATGGTACATTAACATTCAATGATGACGGAACTTTCTCTTACACACATAATGGAAATGAAGAGACCGTTGATTATTTTACATATATAGCATTTGATGGTGATTTTAATAGCCTTGATACTGCATTAGTAACCCTATGTATTGATCAAGTAAACGATTGTCCTGTAGCTGTAGATGATATATTCTTCATTAATGAAGGTTTTGTACTCGACTCCACTGTAGCGAGAAATGATACTGACGGAGATGTTGATACTGATGATAATAACTACGCAGTGATAACTCCTCCAGCTATTGGTACTTTAGAGCTTAGATCTGATGGTTCTTTTACGTATACTCCTCCAAACCAAATAGCTGCTCCAGGACCTGAGATGGTAACATTCCAGTATGAAATTACTGACCCCGATCCATCAACTTCGTGTTCGACTACCGCAACAGTAACTATTAGAGTGAATTCAATAAATGACTGTCCTGTTGCTGTTGATGATACGATATTTGTAGATGCACTTAGTAACGATCTTATCATTAAAGACTTAATTGCCAATGATTATGATAAAGATAATCCTCTTGACTCTTCTAGTATTTTTATTCTTGACCCACCACTTTATGGAGATTTAACTGTGAATAATGATGGGACAATAACGTACGATTATATAGGATCACCAAGTAAGAGAGATAGCATAACTTATGCAGTACAAGATTCAGTAGGATGTATATCAAATTATGCTAAAATTTTGATTAACATAGAAAATATTCAGTTTCCTGAGTACGAATTGCCGTCGTATTTTACACCAAACTCAGATAGGTTTAACGACTTTTTTACGGTAAAGTGTAAGAATATAACTATTGAAAACGTTAAATTTGAAGTTAAGATAGTAGATAGGTACCAAAGAATCGTCTACGAATCGATATCAAATACTGATATTATTTGGGATGGTTCTGATCAATCTACTGCTGGAGAAGCTGATAAAGGAATATATTTTTACGAGATTACTCCCGTAGAGTATGACGATGTCAGGGCAAGAACAATTGTTGGAGTATTATTTTTAGATAGATAATGAAAAAAATTATATTACTACTTATTGGAATAACTTATTCTAATCTAACACTTTCTCAAGAGTATATTGAAGTGTTACGAGCTGCTGATAATAATATTCTGGTAAATCCTGCACTTGCTGGTATTGATGGAAGGAACTCACTGACCATTCTTGATACTAGGTCTATTAGAGGTTCAAGATTTAATTCTGCTCTTTCCTACGCATCTGCAAGTTTTAGGATGACTGACAACCTAATTTATTGTCCAGCTCCAGGATACTTTTCAAATAATAGCGGAAGAAGAAGCTCACAGAGAATTACAAATAATCACTTCCAGACAAGTATAGATCTTCTTAACTACTCAAATGATATCTTTAGAAGACTATCAGCAGGTCTTACCTTGGGTTACAGACAACAGCTAAATAGAGAAATGAATGTTATGTTTGCAATGAAGGCATCTTTTTCTCAGGATAAGTTTGATTTATTAGCATGGGACACATCAGATCCCCTTTACCAGAATTGGTCCTCAAATGGATTCAAACAATCAATATTTGGTCTTACCCCGGGTGTAACTGTTTACACGAGGAATTTTCTTATTGGATTATCAACAAAGATAGGCCTAGTTAGTGAGGAAAAGTTCAGCTACCAAGAAGGAAAATTTGATCCATTTGGTAATGCAACAATTGCAACATTATCATATGATATACCAGTCGGCGGAAGCGTTCTTTCTGTTAGTGGTAACTATGTTATAATAGACAGTGAACCAAACTTTTACTCTTTTGGAGCAAAGATTCCACTATCTGAAAACATTTCAATTATGGGCGGTTCAAGAGATTTGGTTGAAGTATTTGGTGGAATTAGTCTTAATTTTTATCAAAGAACCTCTTTAGAAATTTATATCAATAATTTTATTGGTGATAACGTAAGAAATAACGTTCCAATCTACTCAATAAGACTAAAAGCCTTCGATATTTTTTAGTTAAAGAATGTATTTATTGTAATCAATTCTTATATTTAATTCCTTAATGGAAAACAAGAAAAATACGTATACTGAAGATAGTATTCGGTCTCTGGATTGGAAGGAGCATATACGTACTAGACCTGGAATGTACATTGGAAAGTTGGGGGATGGTTCTGCAAAAGATGATGGTATATACGTTCTTATAAAAGAGGTTATTGATAATTCGATTGATGAACACCTAATGGGACATGGGAGGCAAATTAAAATTAAAGTAAAAGATCACAGGGTAGAGGTAAGGGATTATGGTAGAGGTATTCCTCTTGGTAAGGTGATAGACTGTGTTTCTAAAATTAATACCGGTGGAAAGTATGATTCTGAAGCTTTTCAGAAATCAGTTGGCCTTAACGGAGTAGGACTGAAGGCGGTAAATGCACTCTCTACCAAATTTCAGATTGAGTCTTACAGAGAGGGCGAAATTAAACAAGCTGAGTTTATAAAAGGAGAGAACACCTCAGATAGTCCAGTGTCTTCAACTGAACAAAAAAATGGTACCTTGATAAGATTTGAGCCTGACAACTCAATATTTAAAAATTATAATTACATACCCGAATACTTAGAAGACCAGATATGGAATTATGCTTATCTCAACTCCGGTCTTACCCTCAATTACAACGGAAAAAAGTATCATTCTGAAAACGGTCTATTAGACTTATTAGAGAATAAAACCGATCAGGAATCTATTAGATATCCAATCATACATTTTAAAGGTAAAGAAATAGAGTGTGCCATGACACATACTAATAATTATGGAGAAGAATACTACTCATTTGTTAATGGTCAGTACACTACTCAGGGTGGAACCCATCTTGCAGCATTTAGAGAAGCTGTAGTGAAGACTATTAGAGAGTTTTTTAAGAAGGATTACGATGCTACTGATATTAGAGCAAGTATTTCAGGTGCTGTAGCTATAAGGGTTCAGGAGCCTGTTTTTGAATCGCAAACAAAGACAAAACTAGGTTCACTTAACGTCAGTCCAAAAGGTCAGACCGTCAGAGCTTTTGTAAATGAATTTGTAAAGAAAGAATTAGATAATTTTCTTCATAAAAATAGTGATACAGCTCAGGCTATACAGAAAAGGATTATTCAGTCCGAAAGAGAGAGAAAAGAAATTGCAGGTATAAAGAAGTTGGCTAATGAAAGAGCTAAGAAGGCTAAACTTCACAATAAAAAATTAAGGGATTGTAGGATCCACTATAATGATAAAAGGGGAGATGAAGAGCTAAAAAATAATTCAATGATATTTATAACTGAGGGAGATTCTGCAAGTGGCTCAATAACAAAATCAAGAGATGTTCAAACTCAGGCTGTATTTAGTCTTAGAGGTAAACCTTTTAATTGTTTTGGACATACTAAAAAAATAGTATACGAAAACGAAGAATTTAATTTATTACAGCATGCGCTAAATATTGAGGATGGACTTGAAGGTCTTCGATATAAAAAAATCGTAATTGCAACAGATGCAGATGTTGACGGCATGCATATTCGATTATTGTTACTAACCTATTTTCTACAGTTTTTTCCTGATTTAGTTAAGATGGGTCATGTCTATATTCTGGAGACACCTTTATTTAGGGTAAGAAATAAAAAGAAGACCATATACTGTTATGACGACAAGGAAAGAAATGCTGCTGTTGAAGAGGTTGGAAAAAATCCCGAGATAACTAGATTTAAGGGATTAGGAGAGATTTCACCATCGGAATTTAAAAATTTTATTGGAGATCAAATTAGGCTTGAACCCATTATTTTAAATAAGAAATCAAAGATTCAAGATTTACTTACCTTCTACATGGGTAAAAATACACCTGACAGACAAGAATTTATAATTGATAAGTTAAGAGTAGAAAAGGACTTAATTGAAACATAGAAATGAGTGAATTAGATAAGAATTTGGAGGAAATTCAACTAAAATCTGACAATCCAGTATCTGATCTTTATGAGGATTGGTTTCTCGACTATGCATCATACGTGATTTTAGAAAGGGCAATTCCATCTATTGATGACGGTCTAAAACCAGTACAGAGAAGAATATTACATTCCATGAATATGATTGAGGATGGAAGATACAACAAGTGTGCTAATATAATTGGAAGTAGTATGCAATATCACCCTCACGGTGATGCATCAATTGAAGACGCCCTGGTTAATATGGGTCAGAAGGACCTTCTAATTGACACTCAAGGAAACTGGGGTGATGTTAGAACCGGAGACAAGGCAGCAGCATCAAGGTATATAGAGGCTAGATTATCAAAATTTGCTATTGAAACAATTTTTAATGATAAAACAACTGAGTGGAAGTTATCTTATGACGGGAGAAAGAAAGAACCAGTTAATCTTCCAGTAAAATTTCCAATGTTATTAACCTCTGGAGCTGAGGGTATTGCTGTTGGATTATCCACTAAAATAATGCCTCACAACTTTAATGAACTTATTAAATCATCAATATCATATCTGAAGGGAAAGTCTTTTAAGTTGTATCCAGATTTTCTAACTGGAGGAATGGTAGATATTTCAGATTATAATGATGGTAAAAGAGGTGGTAAGATAAGAGTCCGATCAAGAATACTAGAACTAGATAAAACAACCCTTGTAATAAAAGATATTCCCTATAATACAACAACTACAAGTATTATAGAATCAATCCTTAAAGCAAACGATAAAGGAAAAATCAAAATAAAAAAGGTTGTTGATAATACAGCAGAAGATGTTGAGATATTAGTTCATTTGAATAAGAATCAGTCTCCCAGCATCACAATTGATGCCCTCTATGCTTTCACTGACTGCGAAGTTTCTATTTCACCTAACGCTTGTGTCATTGTTAACGAAAAACCTCAGTTTTTAGGCGTTAAAGATGTCTTAAAATATTCAGCAGAATCAACTAAAAATCTACTCAAAAAAGAACTTGAAATTAAAAGAGATGAATTAAAAGAAAAGATACTTTTCTCAACACTTGAAAAAATATTTATAGATAAGAAAATTTATCAAAAAATAGAGACATGCGAGACGTGGGAAGAAGTTCTTGATACAATTGATAAAGCCTTAAATCCATATAAAAAAGATTTTTACAGAGATGTTAATAGAGACGATATCATTAGGCTTACTGAAATTAAGATAAAAAGAATTTCTAAGTTTGATAAAAACAGATTAGATGATACTATTCTTAAATTTGAAAACGATTTATCCAAAACATTAAAAAATTTAAAAAACTTAACTGATTATACTATTGACTACTATTATAATATCCTGAATAATTTTGGAAAGGGAAGAGAAAGAAAGACTGAGATAGTAAAGTTTGAGAATATAAAGGTTAAATCTGTTGCAGCTAATAATGTAAAATTATACGTAAATCGAAAAGAAGGATTTATTGGATATGGTATTAAGAAAGATGAATTTGTTTGCAATTGTTCTGATATTGACGATATCATATCATTTTGTGCTGATGGATCATATAAAATTGTAAAGATTCAGGATAAAGTTTTTGTTGGTAAAAACGTTATTCTGACTCAGATTTGGAAGAAAAGTGATAAAAGGATGGTTTTTAATTGTGCTTATCTAGACGGTAAATCAGGATACAGTTATGTGAAGAGGTTTCTAGTAACTTCTGCCACAAAAGAAAGAGTTTATAACGTATCTAAATCTGAAAAAGGCACGAAACTTCTGTATATAGAATCAAGACCTAATGGCGAATCTGAAGTTGTAACAGCCCATATTCATGCTTCCCAAAAAGCAAGAAAAAAAGTATTTGATTATGATTTTGGAGATATTGAGATAAAAGGTAAAGCATCTAAAGGAAATATTCTTTCTAAATATAGGTTGAGAGCAGTTAAACATAAACATTTAGGATTGTCAACTCTCTCTGGAATTAAAATTTATTATGATAATTCTATTGGTAGATTAAATAGTGACGGAAGAGGGGAGTTTGTTGGAAAGTTTAATGGAGATGATATGATTGTCGTATTTTTTAAGGATGGAAACTATGAACTTACCTCATTTGAAATAACAAATAGATATGATTGGAACAATATCTTGTCATTAAATAAATTTGAGAGTGATGGTGTTGTATCGTCAATTTATTTTGATGGTATGAGTAAAAATTATTACGTGAAAAGATTTAAGATTGAAACCATCACAATGAATAAAAAGTTTTGTTTTATTTCTCAAGAAAAGGGATCAAAACTTGAGTTTATCACATATAATTTAGGAGAAATTGTAACGTATAAATATTTTTCTAATAAAAAATTGAAACCATTAGACTTAGATTTAGACAGTTTCATTGATGTTAAAGGTTGGAAATCAATTGGTAATAAAATATCAACAGAAAAGATACGTTCAGGCTCTTTTAAATTCAAAGAAAGACTCGAAACTAAAAAACCAGATGATGAAAATGTTAATGAAACTGATAATAAAGAAAATAAAAATGATGAAAATTTTGAGGTAGGAGAATCAATAGAGCTAGATCTAGACTCAGATCAACTAAATTTATTTAATGAAAAAGATTAAAATAGCTGTTGATATTGGAAATTCCAATGTCGTAATAGGACTATACACTAATGGGAAATGGGAGAAAATATATAGATTAAGTACCAAAAAAAATTTCACCTACTGGTCATTTCAAAAAAAACTCAAGAAAATAATCTCATTAAACGACTTTAATCCTTCAAATGTTAATGCAGTAATAATTAGCAGTGTAGTTCCAACACTGACTGATATTGTTAAAATCTCATGTAATGATATGTTATGTGAAAATATTCATATAGTTAGAGCTTCTTTAGTCAAAAATGTAAAGGTATCTATTGATAATATAAATGAGATTGGTACCGATTTATTATCAAATGCAGTAGAAGCTTCAAGTTTGTATGATAGTAATGTGATAATTGTAGATTTTGGTACTGCGCTAACATTTACCGTAGTTTCAAAAAACAATGAGGTTTTAGGTGTAAATATTGTCCCAGGACTGAAGACAGCAATTAACTCACTCTATAAGAATACAGCTAATTTACCAGTTATTGATTTGGAAATACCGGAAAAGGTAATTGGTAAAAATACAATTCATTCTATCCAAAGTGGAATAATGTATGGATATATTGGTTTAGTTAAAGAAATGTTATTTAAAATTAAAAGTGAGCTAATTGGTGAAACAAAAGTTATAGCAACTGGTGGACTATCAAAGTTTGCAAAGCCATTAAAATCTGAATTTAACGATATAATCCCATCCCTAACCTTGAATGGAATGCTTAAAATATTAGATGACTATGAAAAAGAATGAATTAAGAGCTAAAATATTAAACAAAAACATAATCTTATAGTATATATATATAGGTTAACACAAAATTAATATTCTATGAAAAGAAGCGTGATTACTTGTGATATGGAAGGCAGAGTACTTACCATGAATAGAGGAGCTGAGGAGATCTTTGGTTATAAAAAAGATGAAATCATTGGAAAAAAAAGAGTTTCTATTTTTTCTCCAGGTGAGATTGTTATCCAGAATGTAGCAACATGGTTATCTACAGCAGATAAAATGGGTGAATTTATTGGTAAAACCTACTTTTTGAAAAAAGATGGATCCAAAATAAATGCTAAGATTAGAATTACACCTTTGTTTGGAAATGGAAAAGATAAGCCACAAACAGGATATTGTGGTGAAACAACTGTAATTGATGAGACTGTCGAAGTTCCTATTAATTTTCTCACTAAAATTATTAAAGGGGTCGCAATAACTAGGATACCCTTCACATCTGCATCAATTTTCCCTATGCTTGCTATTGCCTCATACTACGCTGGTCTTGGTGATGGATTATTTAGTACTTTAAATCTTATTCTGGCTGTTTTTGGTGTTCTTATGTTACATCTTTCCTCAAATGTCTTCAATGATTATTTTGACGTGAGTGATGGAACTGATGAGGCTAATAATGAGTATTTTCAGCCAGGTGGTGCTGCGATAACTGGAGGAAGCAGAGCTATAGAACTTGGTATTATTACGCTTGAGAAAACAAAAACTGTTGCAACCTTATTATTAACTACATCTTTAATAATAGCTGGTGGTTTATTTTACAACATTTACACCACAACAGGATCATTATACAACGTTTATGGAGCTTTTTTAATTGGACTAACAGGTCTTTTCTTAGGATATTTTTATACAGGTAGACCTTTGAGACTAGTTGCTAGAAGAGGACTGGGTGAACTTGCTATATTTTTAGCTTTTGGTCCGATGCTTACATTGGGAACAGGTTATGCTATTTCAGTTGAAACTATTACTCTATATTCTCCAGAATTTTACATGTTATTATCATTGGGTGTTCCCTTTGGTTTATTAACTACTAACATATTGTTTATAAATCAATTTCCTGATGCTGAAAGCGATGCTCAGACAGGAAAAAATCATTTAGTTGTGACTCTTGGAAAAAAGGCTTCAAGATGGGGTTATTTACTAATTTTATCTTTAGCATTTTACTCATCAGTATACCTCACAAGTCTATTAGATGTTCATCAATATTTTAGCTCTCAATTCTTTATCATTGGTAATAGTGCTTTGTATTTGTTTGGTCTGTATATTTTCAGCAATCTTTACAGAAACTACGAAAAGAGAGAGTTAGTTAATTCAAATATCAATACAATTGTATTACAGTCATTATTTTCAATATTTTACATTTTATCTCTCAATCTCTTCTTCATTTGATGAGGTTATATATAATAAGACACGCTGAGACAGAATATAATAAATTAGGTTTGATCCAGGGTTCTGAGGTTGACAGTGAACTCAATGAAGTAGGAATAAAACAGTCAGAGTTATTTTATGACTTCTATAAGAAATTAGATATAAAAAAAATATACGTTTCCGGGTTGAAGAGAACTTTACAGACAGTAAAGAGATTTATTGATAATGGAATTCCTTACGAAAAAATTAATGATTTTAATGAAATCAGTTGGGGTGTTAATCAAGGTAAAAATGATGATTTAGTAGAATACAAATCTTTAACTGACTCTTGGAAAAATGGAGAATTAGATAATAAGTTTAATAGCGGAGAATCACCTAATGAGATGGTAGCTAGGGTTATGAGAGGAGTTGACAAGATAATTAAAGAAAATTTTGCTAGTGTTCTTATTTGCATACACGGAAGAGCTTTAAGAGTGATGCTTTCAAAAATTATCGATAATGATTTAACTAAGATGGATAAGTATGTTCACAGTAACACAGGCATGTACATACTCAATTATGATAATGGAAGGTTTGCTATCGTTGATAGG
>Ga0208390_1000075_pt1 | contig 28637 bp, 25 predicted proteins | sample Knorr_S7_td_Surf_FD_185594 | JGI IMG/M metagenome (GOLD analysis project Ga0208390, IMG submission 185594) | Marine microbial communities from Southern Atlantic Ocean transect - Knorr_S7_td_SurfaceA_ad_6m_LV_A (SPAdes) (version 2) | ecosystem: Environmental > Aquatic > Marine > Oceanic | place...
AACCAATAATACTGTCGATGAAACCAATAATACAGTAGATGAAACTAATAATACAGTTGATGAAAACAATAATACTGTCGATGATACAAACAATACTGAGGATGATAATTTAATCTATTTCCAACCTGAAAACAGAGAGGAACTCAAAACTGCAGTAGATCAGTGGATTGCAGAGCCAGATACTGCAAATTCAACTTATGGACATATCAGCACTTGGGATACTTCATTGGTTACAGATATGTCTGAATTATTTTACGACCAATGGACATTTAACGATGATATTTCTGCTTGGGATGTTTCAAGTGTAACAAATATGAGTTTAATGTTTTTTTTCGCTGAAGATTTCAATCAGGATATTTCAAATTGGGATGTTTCAAGTGTTAATGATATGAGTTATATGTTTATGGTAGCTATTAGTTTCAATCAAGATATTTCGGGTTGGGATGTTTCAAATGTAAATAACATGAGTGGTATGTTTTACAGTTCTTGGGATTTCAATCAAGATATTACTAATTGGGATGTTTCAAGTGTAACAGATATGAGTTGGATGTTTTACAATGCTGATAGTTTCAATGGAGATATTGGTGATTGGGATGTTTCAAATGTAAACGATATGAATTATATGTTTGCTAATAGTGATAATTTCAATGGAGATATTTCGAATTGGGATGTTTCAAGTGTAACAGATATGAGTTGGATGTTTCACGAATCTGGTGAATTTGATGGAGATATTTCAAGTTGGAATGTATCAAGTGTAACAGAAATGCATCGCATGTTTGATAATGCTTATAGTTTCAATCAGGATATTAGTAGCTGGGATGTTTCAAGTGTAACAGATATGAGTTGGATGTTTCAGGGTGCCGCAAGTTTTAATCAAGAAATAGGTAGTTGGAATGTTTCAACCGTAACTAATATGCATCGTATGTTTGGGGGCGCTCAGAATTTCATTGGAGATATTTCAGGTTGGGATGTTTCAAAGGTAAATGATATGGGATACATGTTTTGGTATGCTTTTGCATTTAACCAAGACATCTCAGACTGGGACGTCTCGAATGTAAATGATATGAGTGGGATGTTTCAGAATGCTGAGAGCTTCAATGGAGATATTTCAGGTTGGGATGTTTCAAACGCAACTAAGATGGAATATATGTTTTCCGCGGCTGTGAGTTTTAACCAAGATTTATCAAATTGGGATGTTTCAAATGTAAATAATATGGGTTATATGTTTAATTATGCCGACGATTTATCTGATAGTAACAAATGTGCAATTCATAGCTCATTCAGCTCTAATGATGATTGGCCATATGACTGGGAAGAATATTGCCCATCAGAATATTTCCAACCTGAAAATAGAGATGAGCTCAAGATTGCAGTAGATGAGTGGATTGCAGATCCAGATAGTGCAAATTCAACTTATGGACACATCAGCACTTGGGATACATCGTTGATCACAGATATGTCTGAATTATTTTACTATAACCAGACATTTAACGATGATATTTCAAATTGGGATGTTTCAAGTGTAACTACTACGGAAAAAATGTTCAAATTTGCTGAGGATTTCAACCAGGATCTATCAGGGTGGGATGTTTCAAATGTAGTTTACATGAATGAGATGTTTTATTACGCTACGGATTTTAATCAAGATATTGAATCTTGGGATGTTTCAAGTGTTACAGATATGGAAGGGATGTTCTTTGCTGCTACCGATTTTAATCAAGATTTAGTAAGCTGGGATGTTTCTAAAGTTACAGATACCAACGGAATGTTTTACGCTGCTACAAGCTTTAACGGTGATATTTCGCATTGGGATACTTCTAGTGTGACTAAACTAAATTCTATGTTTTATGCTGCTTCCAGTTTCAACCAAGACATTTCAGGTTGGGATGTTTCGAACGTAGACGACTGGTACGGTATGAACTCAATGTTCTATGGTGCTGAGAGCTTTAACCAAGATATTTCACATTGGGACGTTTCAAATGTGAACAATATGTATGGAATGTTTTACAATGCCAGGAGTTTCAACCAAGATCTATCAAATTGGGATGTTTCGGGTTCAACTAATTTGAACGACATGTTTGAAGGTACAGATGACTTGTCTGATAATAACAAATGTGTAATTCATAACTCATTCAGTTCTAATGATAATTGGAACTATGATTGGGAAGAATATTGCAGTGACGAGTAAAATGTAAGATGAATGGTCGTACGTGTCTAATCTCAGGAGCTACTGACGGAATCGGTAAGGAAGCTGCTATCGAACTGGCAAAAAAAGGATGTAATCTAATTCTTATTGGAAGAAGCAAAAAAAAAGGGAAGAAAGTTGTAGAGCAAATAAGAAAAGTAGCTGATAGCCATGTAGACATTGATTACCTGATAGCTGATCTCATGTTAATGAAAGAAGTTTCTCGAGTTGCTGATGAAATATCCAAAAAATATCCTAGAATAGATGTTTTGTTAAACAATGTTGGAGCTTATTTTACATCTAGAGAAGTGACTGAAGAAGGATTTGAACGGACATTTGCATTGAATCACCTTGGCTATTTTCTAATGACGAAAAAATTACTTCCGCTTGTTGAAAAAAGTAACTACAAAAGAATCGTCAATGTTTCGTCAAGTGCCCATTATGGTATTGATTTTGAATTCGATAATATTAATGGTGAAAAAAAGTATGCTGGTTTTGAAACCTATAAAAAATCCAAACTCGCTAACGTAATGTTCACTTATGAATTAGCGAAAAGAATTGAAGCTACCGGAATTACTGCAAATTGCTTACATCCTGGATTTGTATCTACAAATTTTGGAAAAAATAATAATTTCTTCTGGAGAAATGCAATAAGACTAGCAATGATGCTAACTGCAATTAACGTGAAGGACGGTGCAAAAACTAGTATTCACCTGGCATGCTCAGATGAAGTGAAAAATATTACTGGAAAGTTTTTCGCTAATTCACAAGTGAAAAAAGGTTCAAGTAAAGCTAAAAATGATGAACATAACAAGAAATTATGGGAATTATCTGAAGAATTTGTTAAACCCTTTTTGTAAACTCTAGCTAATAACTTTTATAAATCTACCATCAGAAATTGGCTGTGGAAATTGTAGACAGGTTTACTAATTTGGAACATGGAAAAGTAAGATACTCTATTACAGGAGAAGCTTCTGATAACTTAGTAGTTCTAATGCACGGTCTAACCACTTCTAAGGATATTTACAATAATTTAACCCAGAACCTCATTGAACAAGGATTTCAAGTCTTGTCTTTTGATTTTTATGGAAGAGGTAAATCTGATTACGTACCAAATGTTGAATCTGAAGAACTTTACGTTAATCAAGCTATGGAATTGATTGAAAAGTTTATTCCGACTGGCGCTAAAAGAAATATTAATTTGGTAGGATATTCTGCTGGAGGCTCTATTGCTTCAATGGTTGCCGATAGATTAGAGAATTGTGCATCTTTGATTCTAATAGCATCTACAGGTGTACCTCAGATGCCTACTTCTCCAGTTCTCATTTCCTTACTTCAAACATTTGAAAGTAACGGAGAAATAAGCTCTGAATTGAAACATGAGGTGGAGAAACAAATGGTTCAGGAATTGGAAGTTTTGGAAGAGAACAAAACTAAAAATTTAGCTCTTAAAGTTTACAATGATTTAGATATATGGAATGAAAAAACAATCGATACTGTGAAAAATCACCTGTTGTCTACTGGAGGATATGTCGGTGATAAATCTATGAATAGTATCTTCAAAAGTATCGGTAAGAAAAATATTCCAACTTTTATTATGTCTGGATCTAACGATAACTGGGTAAGTCCAGAGTCTGGTAAGGAGATACATAAATTGATTGAGGGTTCACTTTTTTTCGAATTTGAAGATGTTACACACTGGGCTTTTTTGGAAAAGCCTGAAGTATACCATCGTAAAATTTTAACCTTCTTAAAATCTGCATAACCTATAAATCTGTGCCGTAAACTTTGAAGTATGGATACAAGAACTTTGTTTGGTGCCCTTTTAATCGCAGGAATAGTTGGAGGATTTTCAATTAACAGTTATTTCATGGATAATGGAACTGAAGACAACATTATTGACGTTGAAGTTGGTAGTGAAGCTCCAGACTTTACTTTGACAGATAGTGAAGGAAATTCTTTTAATTTATCTGACTTTGAAAATGAAAAAGTAGTTGTTTTGGAATTTATGAATATGGGATGTGGATCATGCCACAATTTTGAAAAAGAGGTCTTGAAAAGCTATTGTAATAGTACTACAATGCCAGAAGATGTCGAAGTTATCTCCTTAACACAGACTGAAGATGTTAGTCAGGAAGATTTAGAAGATAGAGCCGAAGGCAAAAATTGGGCTTACGTATTTGGGAGTGAGGAAATGACTGATGCTTTTGGAGCAGATAGAAGTCCAAGTATCGTTATCATAGATAAGGATGGAATTGTTACTTTCTCTGAAAGTGGACACATGACTGAATCTGAGTTAAGGGAAAAGATAGACCAAGCCCTAGAATAACTTTAAACTTACAGTACTAGAACTGCATAACTAATAATAAAGAGATATAACCTGTAAACATTAGAAAAGGAGTGTCCCAGGTATGTGGAGAATATGCTTCTGTTAATGTCATAATTATGGGCACAGATAACATTGCAAGGGCATATTGTGATGTCGTAAAATAATCTGCATGCATTGCTACTACAATAAAGCCAGTAATCAATACGCAAGCACTCCCTTCAAATGTTCTAAAATATTCTTTATTGGTAAACAAAGCTTTAGTTTTGTATCGATATTTTCCAAACCTTACGCCAACAGGTTCTGCTAAACCATCTCCGATTACATTGATCAAAATAGGAATTACTACTAATGATTCTAAACCCCATTGACCAAAGAGCCAAATCATAGGTAACATTACTGCAAAACCTGCCGCAAACTGTGTCCAAAGCCAAGACAGAGTATGCGGCCTGTCTTCTGGCCTATCAAATCCTTCAAACATCAGCTGAAATGGAGGTATTGCTTGTCTAATTGGTTCATAGAATGAAACTAAGGATAATGTTGTAATCAAAGCACTTATTGCCAGATAAATGAAATCTGTAAAAGTTTCTGCGTTAAATTGTTGATCAATAAATACAGGTAAGAAAAAAATTGCAAAATGATTGATTTTACGCGTATAATTTACTTTGACATTGAAATACCTGGCCAATGCTCCTGTTGAAAGCATTACTGTTGTAAGAGCCAAGCCTTTTGCTACAGTAGATTGAATTTCAGGGGTCAGGTCCATACGTATAAATGGTGGACCGGGCGAGATTTGAACTCGCGCCCTCCTCCATGCCAAGGAGGCGATCTTCCAGACTGATCTACCGGCCCGTTAAGGTGTCATTTTGATGGGGCTTTAATAGAATTATAGTTTAGATTGACCATTTCTTAACAAATCCTAAGCATATTGCTAAGATTGGTCCTATCCCTATTGCAAACATTATTGTTCCTAGACCAAATATTCCTCCAAGAAAAGTACCTATGCTCAATACTGAGATTTCAATTCCTGCACGAACCCTCCCGATGGGCCAATCTGTCCTCTTTTGAATTCCTGTCATCCACCCGTCTCGAGGGCCTGGACCTAAATTTGCTGTGAGGTAAAATGCACTACCTATTGCTACAAAGATTATTCCTATCAAGGATTGAATTAACTGCGGGAAAAGATTTGACTGCTCAGGAATAAAGGGTTGCATCACATCTATAGCTAATGAAATTAGAACAATATTAGAAATCGTTCCAATACCTGGAGTCTCTCGAAGAGGTATCCAAAGGAAAAGAACCAAGACTCCTACTATAAACGTAGATAAGCCAACCGTAAAACTTGTTTGTTCGGATATTCCTTGGGCAAGAACTGTCCATGGACTTACTCCGATTCCAGCACCAATCAAAATGGCTTCGCCAGTTCCGAAAATCCACAGCCCTGAAACTAGAGCAAGAATTGTAGATAATTTAGGTCTGACATTGAGAGGACGATCTGAACTCCAAATGGTTTGAGGTACTTTATGAGCTGGGCGAAATAGCTGCAGAATACCCTGTTTGCTCAATTAACTTCACCAATTCTTCTGCAGTTATCTGGCCATTAGTTTTCACTATTCCGATATTTTCTTCGTGAGATATTTCTGCAGATTCAACATTTAAATTTAATTCAAGTACGCCTTTTACTCTTCCTGAGCAGCCGCCACAAGTCATTCCGTCTATCTGGAATTTTAACGTTTCAGTCATATTCTACTAAGTTGAAGGTTGATTAAGAAATCATGCCCTAAATGGCTTCCATGATCTTAGTGTTAAAGAATTTAAGACTACGCTAACACTGGATAATGCCATAGCTCCTGCTGCAAATGCTGGAGGTAATAACCAACCTGTCGAGGAAATTAAGACTCCCATTGCTAGAGGAATACCAATTAAATTATAAACAAAAGCCCAAGCTAAATTACCTCGAATCTTACCCATTGTAGCCTTACCCAAATCTAATGTCGATACTACATCCAATAAATCATCTCGAAGAAGGACAATATCTGCAGCCTCTAGTGCAATATCACTGCCTGCACCCATTGCAATTCCAACATCTGCAACTGCTAAGGCTGCTGCATCATTAATTCCGTCACCGATCATAGCAACGCTCGCACCTTCAGTCTGCAACTTCTTCACAAATTCTGCTTTTCCATCTGGTTTGACCTCAGCCTCAAATCTTGATATTCCAACTTCTTTTGAAATCGTTAAAGCTGTTTCAGCTCTATCTCCAGTTAACATAATTACATTGAGACCTAACTCTTTTGCTTTTGAAATTGCTAAGTTTGTAGTTTCTCTTAATTTATCTTTCATCTCAATCCAACCAAGCAATTCGTTTCCTTTAGAAACAAAAACTACGGTGCTGGTTGACAAAACATCTACTAATTCTTCAATATGATTAGAAACGAAGACATCTTTCTCTTCCATTAGAGGCTGGTTTCCTATAGCATATTCTTGATTGTCTAGATAACCTACTAATCCCATTCCACCAATATTTTCAATTCTGTCAAAAGAAATTAATTCTTCACTATTTTCTAAATGGGCCTGCGAAATAGCTTTAGCAATTGGATGTGTAGACACAGATTCAAGAGAAGCGGCTATTGCCAAAATATTGTTTTCATCTGAACTTATTGACTTGATATTTGTTATTGATGGTGTGCCTACTGTAAGAGTGCCTGTTTTATCTAAAACTAATGTGTTTGTATTATAGCTATTCTGCAAAGCATCTATACCTTTGATTAGCAAGCCATACTGAGCTCCAACGCCAGTACCAACCATAAGTGCAGTAGGAGTAGCTAACCCTAATGCGCATGGACAAGCTATCACTAGAGTTGACACCAAAACCATAATGGCTAATTCCGTAGAATTGTAATCTCCATATCCTTCTGAGAAAAACATCCAAGTAAACGAAGCAAGAATGGCACAAATTACTACCACAGGAACAAAAACTGCAGAGATTTTATCTACTAATTTTTGAATTGGAGCCTTACCCATTTGAGCTTCATCTACTAAATTAATGACATTTGCTAATACTGTATCATCATGATATTTTGTTGATTTTATGTGAATCGCTGAATCTAACACTATTGTCCCTCCCATAACTAAATCATTCTCTTTAACAAAAACAGGATTAGATTCTCCCGTCATCATTGACATGTCCATTGAAGCTGACCCTTTCACTACTATTCCGTCTAAAGGTACCGTTTGACCAACCTTAACCAATATTTCAGTTCCTATTAATATTTCCTCAACCGGCACTTCTGAAACTGAGTCGTCTGATTTAACAATCGAACCAGTCTTTGCTTTTAAATCCATTAACGAAAAAACTGCATCTGTGGCTCTTAACTTAGCTCTAGCTTCCAACCAATTACCTAGTAGAATGAATGAAATAATGAAAGCTGCACCATCAAAGAATACATGGGTAGTTGATGAAAAAATCGAAGGTAGAAAATCGAGATATGGTGAAAATACTACAAGCGAAGACCAAATCATAGCAGTCGTAGTCCCAATGTGAACTAGAACATCCATGTTTGCTCTTCCAGATAGAATTGCTTGCCAGGCTCCCTTGTGAAATTCCATTCCGGCATAAAAGTAAACTATTGAGGATAAAATGAAAGCGATAAATAATCGTGAATCTAGGTCATACACCTGTCCTAAATCTCCGGCAAACATTGTAAGAAAAAATGTTGGAACTGTTAAAATTAAAGAAATTATAACCTGCAAACCCATTTTGTTTGCATTTTCTAAAGATTCCTCCCTGTATTTCTTAGGATCTACATATTCTTCCGAGCCAAATCCCCCTTTACTAATTGCATCTTTAACGGCCCCTAAATCTTCATTTGCGCCTTCTGACCATCTGATTGTGGCCTTTTCAAGGGGAAGATTAACCCTTACAGAATCAATACCTTCTAAATTACTAACGATGGACTCAACTGATGCGACGCAAGATGCACAGGTCATACCTGTGACTCGTAGATTCAATTCGTCCATGATATAATTTAGAGATGAATTGAAATAAAGGTTTCTTCGTGGAGATTTATTGTTTGAAATCAATAAACGCGATGGACTTGCACGGCTTGGAAAAATTAAAACCAAACATGGAGTTCTAGATACGCCAACTTTGCTTCCTGTTGTGAATCCAAAAATTATGACGCTGTCAATGGAAGAGTTGGCTGAATGCGGTACTCAAGGTATTATTACTAACAGTTATATCATTTACAAAAATCCAAAACTAAAGGAAGTTGCTGAAGATAAAGGTGTTCATGGCTTAGTAAAATGGCCGGGTCCGATAATGACTGATAGTGGAACTTTCCAATCTCATGTTTACGGCGAAATTGAGATGAAACCGGAAGAAATACTTGATTTCCAAAAAAAAATTAAAGTTGATATTGGAACTGTCTTAGATGTGTTTTGTGAACCTGAAACTAGGTTTGAAGATGCCAAAAAAGAGTTAGAAGAAACACAAAAAAGAATTGAAGCTGCAGATGCAAACAAAGAAGATATTTTCCTAGCTGCGCCTATTCAAGGTGGACGTCATTTAGATTTAAGAACAAAGGCTGCTGAAATGGCTTCAAGAACAAAAGCTGAAATTTTCCCAATTGGAGGTGTCGTTCCTCTTATGGAGAGAAATAATTTTAAACTTTTATCAGAAGTTATTTTAGCCTCTAAAAAAGGGCTTGATATTTCAAGGCCCGTGCATCTTTTTGGATGCGGTCATCCCATGGTTTTTGCTTTAGCTGCATTTTTAGGATGCGATGTTTTCGATAGTGCAAGCTATGCTAAATTTGCCTCAAGAGACAGTTTAATGTTTACATGGGGGACTAGAAATTTAGATGAATTAGAAGAATTGCCTAGTGAGTTTTCAGCATTCCCTGGTATGACAGCTACTAAACTAAAGAAGCTCGATAAAAACGAAAGACAGAAGATTATTGCAAAACATAATCTTATGACTTCTTTTGCTGAAATCAGAAGAATTAAACAGGCTATTCACGACGGATTACTATGGGAATTGGTAGAAAGCCGATTACGATCTTCTCCAGCCTTAATGAAAGTCTTTGAAGTCATAGAAAATAATATTGACTGGATTGGTAAGTTTGAACCTGCTTATCGTTATAAAACTCCTATCAAAAGTGGAGAAAAGTCAAATATTAGACCTATCTTTTCTAGTCTGAATAATTCGTTTGAATCTGGCGAAATGCTTCATCCTTACTTTGGAAAAGTACCAAATCATTTATCCGAGACATATCCATTTCATCCAGGATTATTGCAAGACGATATTGAAGGATTTAAAATGCAAGAATGGGATATTGCTCGCGTTAGAAGTATTTTGGATTATCAATTTGGCAAAGGCATCGGTAAGATGTTTACGGATGGGGAAACTGAATTAGTAATAAGTAGGAAAACAAGAAGATTGAGAAATTTACTTCTAGATGGTGAGCATGTTGCTTCGCTTTCGCATAGAAGAGGAATGTTTATACTTCAAAAAAAAGGTGCAGAATTATTGCATAAACATTCAGAAAAACCTGCTTATCGTGTAGTTGTAAATTCAGAAACTGCTGAATTTAATCGAAAAGGAAAAAGTGTATTTTGTAAATTTATAGAACTTATTGATTCAAAATTAAAATGCCTCGACGAATGTATTGTAGTAACTCCGAATGATGAGCTAATTGCTTTTGGAAAATTGATGATTGGGCCTAAAGAAATTGAACTGAACCAACAAGGAATGGCTGTAAGGGTGCGAAGCGGAATAGAAGATTTCAATAAATCGTAAGTTCTTTAATCAAAGTCCTATCTCTATGTGTATGCAGCGTAAAGCTATCACTGCTGGAATCGTGACTTTTCTATTGCTTAGTACCGGCTTTGTCAATTTATCCGCTGAAGAAAATTCACCCATTTATGAGACTAATTGGTGGGATGTTTACTCCAGAGATAAAAATAATGATGGAATTTCAGATTTATTAGTTTGGAAATTAGAACAGGGTGAACGATTTTTCAATGCTGGAGAAGCTCGTGTTTTCGTAAGATATGATCATCATCCAACTGACTATGACGTTCAAAGATTGGAAGATGCTGGAATTGAAGTAACATTCCGTGCTCAATTTATCGATTTAATCGCGACAACTATGCCTCGAGACATGATTTCTGAGGTTGCTTCGTGGGACGGCGTTGTAATGCTTGATGATATAGGGAAAGCTGAGCCTCACATGGCTGATGCAGTTCCTGCAATGGGTGTTGATGATGTTTGGCTAAATCACGGTATTTATGGAGAAGGGATTTCTATTGCTATTGTCGATACTGGCGTGGATAATGCACATGTTGGACTTGACGATATGGACGACAATCAATTTACATTTGATGATATGAAAGTCATCGCATACTATGATGCTGTTCAGGATGCCGTGATATGTTCTCCTTGTTTACCTGGAGAATCAATTGATAGTGGAACCCATGGAACTCATGTAGCCGGAATTGCTGCAGGAACTGGTGCTGGAGATAATACTGGTACACCACACATAGGTGTTGCTCCAAAAGCCAACCTAGTAAATGTCTTAGCATGTTGTGATGGAGACATTGAGGATATCATAAGAGGCGTGGAATGGACAATTGAAAACCAAAAACAAGTGACTCCGCACATTCGAGTGATGACTTCTAGTTTAGGAGAACAGCAAGTAGAGTTTCACATTGATAATGACGGTAGCTCAGCATGGAGCCAAATTGTTGATGCTGCAGTTGAATCTGGGCTTGTTGTTACTTTGAGTGCTGGAAATGAATTCGGTTCTGCAACTGGTGCAGGATGTAATACGATAGATTCACCTGGCGATTCAAGATTACCCATAACAGTTGCATCTCTTGATAAAGACTTGAGTTTAGCAATTTACAGCTCTAGAGGTTACACTTCAGATGGGCGAGTTAAACCTGACGTGGCTGCAATAGGAAGTAACATTATGGCACCTAATCAGGGTACTGGAACTGGTTATACTAGTAAGAGTGGAACTAGTATGGCTACTCCATTAATGGCTGGAATAGTTGCTCTAACCTTAGAAGCAAATCCAGATTTAACTCCGGCTGAAGTTAAAGACACTTTAGTGGCAGGATATTCTATTGAAAGGGAGATTCTGAACGATGACCCGGATGCTGCTTCAAACAACTGTTCAATTCTTGAAACCCGGCCTGATAATGAATACGGATATGGACAAGCCGATCCTTTGGTATTTGTTGAAATTGCAGGGAAAATTGATCCTGAAGTTTCAGTAAACTGGAGTTTAGAATATGACATGGAAGAAATTAATGGAACAATGGTTCCTGTCAAACCTAAAATATACAAAAATGAAATTCTGAAGGGAACTGCTGTTACTGCAAATAAACCAACTAACGGTGGCGGTATTGAGATTAAATTCGGTGCAAGTGAATGGTATCCTGCTACAGATACTTCTACACAAGGGAATTGGGCAACTTGGGAGCTACCTATTCCATCTGATTTAGTTATTGAAAATAATCAAACAATTACTCTATCTGCAAGGCTAGTTCTAGACAATGGAGAATCAATGTCTGCTGTGAGTAGTTTTTCCGTAGTTTATCTTGACGAAAATAGACCATCAAGTGCTTTACTTGCGGGATTAACTGACCTTGCAGGTGGATTCTTCCTACCCGTAATTCTTCTTTCTATGGCAGCTACTGGATATATCTTTACACAAAAAAGAAGATCTGAAAGTAATGTAGAAGTAGAAGAATCTGGCGATGATGAATTTATCTGGGAAGACGAAGGCGACGTTGCCGGTCAGCCTAATTTGATGACAACTATGTTCTTCGGTGGCATGAGTGCTAAAGCTCTTACCCTTTGCTCACTTTATGTTGCACAGGGGATTCCTTCTGGATTTATTTCATATACCTTAATTGCTTACTTAGCTCAACAAGGATTTACTGCTGCAGAGATAGGCAATATGTTATTCTGGGTTTACTTACCTTGGGTTTTCAAGTTCTTATGGGGTCCTTTCGTCGATAATTATCATTACTTACCTATGGGACGTCGTAGACCTTGGATATTAGGCGCTCAAGCTGGAATGGTAATTACCGTTGTAATTATTGCACTAGTCCCTGGAATAGAAAGTAAAATTGCACTTCTTACGGGGTTGCTATTCTTCCATAATTGCTTTGCATCTTTACAAGATGTGGCTGTTGATGGTTTAGCTGTAGATGTTTTAAGTCCTGAAGAATTTGGTAAAATTAACGGTTTCATGTTTGGTGCCAAGCGTTTCGGTACGATGGTTGGTGGAGCCGGTATTGGATACTTTATTGGATCTCTAGGCATTGCTGGAGGGTTATTCTTGACTGTACCAATGCTGTTATTGATTATGTGTTTGCCTGCATTCATTAGAGAGAGACCTGGAGAAAAATTGTTCCCTTGGGGTGAAGGTAAAGCTGTAATTAAAGTAAAAGATGAACCAAAACCAACTAAGACTAAAAAGAAAGTAGTAAAGGAAGTAAGCTGGGACATGGGAACCCATACTCCTCAATCTCTTGGAGTTGATTTTGGAATAATAATTGCTTTAGACTTATTTTTGCTATTAACTATTGGTGATTTTGCTGGAAGTATGTGGGTTCACTTACTAACTCTTGCATCTGGTGCTGCATACTTCTTTTTCTTAAGAAATAATACCGTTGGTCAACAAGCATTTGACTTAGCTCCGCAGAAAAGCGACATTGTCAAAGCTTTGTCACTTAGAGCTCCACTTATTGGAATGCTATTAGCTATGCTTACCTATTTCTGGGAATTTTTGATTCCGGTTCTAAATGTACTTTTCATTCAACAGCTAGGGTGGAGCGATGCTGAATATATTGCTGTAACCGGAGGGTGGGCTGTAACTGCTGGAATCGCCGGAACAATTATTGGTGGACTTATTGCGGATAAGTTTGGTGCTAGACGTATTGCAAGTTTATTTGCAGTATTAACTGGATTGTCGATATTTACAATTGCTTTAGCTGAAGACTTATGGCAAAATAGAACTGTCATGACTTGGTTGATTGTCATATATCCTTTCTTTGGAGCTGCTATGGGGATATCACTAATTTCATTGTTCATGAATGTTACATGGCCAAAGGTTGGAGCTACACAATTTACCTTATACATGGCACTTTTGAATTTCGGTGCTTTATTTGGATTAAAGATGGCAGGTTATTTTGAGGAAAATTTCACATATACTACCACAATCATGATTGGAGGAAGTTGTCAGCTTCTTATTGCATTTGTTTTACCATTTATTGACCCTGGACAGACTAGAAGAGAACTAGGTAACGAGTTTTAGGCGATAATCCTTAAATGTAGGACTTTCTGGAAGGTCGTCTTGATACATCAAGACAGGATTTAAGAAATGAGTAATAACATCTATGTAGGAAACTTGCCATGGTCTTTCAAAGACGACACACTAAGAGAGCTTTTTGAAGAGCACGGGGAAGTATCCGATGCGAAAGTTATTGTAGATCGCATGAGTGGTAGAAGCCGCGGCTTTGGATTTGTCGAAATGGCAAGTTCAGATGATGCTGCAGCTGCAATTGAGGCCCTAAACGGACATGAAGCCGAAGGCCGTGAGTTAAAGGTGAACGAGGCCAAACCTCGAGATGGTTAATTTTATAGAAAACGACGAACATTTTATTCTGGTTTCACTGTTAATCACAGTGTGTATGCAACTAAGCTTTTTTGCTGTAGCTTACGGGCTGCAAATAGACAAGGTAACTGATTTTGCAGGTACTGCGAATTTCTTACTTTTAGCAACTGTAACTCTATGGTTCGGTGAAGACTTTTCATTCCCTAAAATAATTGGATCTTTGATGGTTATATTATGGTCTCTAAGGCTAGGGGCCTATCTTTCTTACAGGATACTCGTTTGGGGCGAAGACAATCGCTTTGATGAAATGAGGTCAAAATTCTGGAGTTTCTTAGGATTTTGGATAATGCAAATTTTATGGGTATTTCTAACATGCTTACCTGTTGTCTATTTCAATAGTTTAGATTCTCCAGATAGTGTGAATACTCTAGCATCAATTGGTATTGGCATGTTTTCAATTGGTTTAATTATCGAAGCATGGGCTGATTACAGTAAATTTAACCATAAATTAAATGGTGAAAAATGGTGCACTAGTGGATTATGGAAATACAGTAGACATCCAAATTATTTTGGGAATATTTTATTGTGGTTTGGTATTTTTGTTTTCTGCTATTCGTACGAAGTTCCTCTATGGACTGTTATCGGACCTCTTTGGACTACTTTCTTACTCTTATTCGTTAGCGGGATACCTCTCTTGGAAGCATCTGCTGATAAAAAATACGGTGATGATTCTGAATATTTGCGGTATAAATCAAATACATCGGTTTTGATTCCTTGGTTTAATTCTTCAAAATAATTAACTATCTTGCCCAGAAAGGTTGATCTTTTTTCTTAATCTTCTGCATTTCGGTTATTATATCTTCTTCAATAGGATCCAATTTGACGCCTGCTTCTCTTATTTTCAATATAGCGCGTTCATCCATTTCAATGTAAAGAACATCGCCTTCTGATATCTGGCGCCCAACTGTAGCTTCACTAATGGCTATAGCAACCTCATCGCCCTGTAAAGCCTCTTTCAACACTTGTTCTCCTGACCTTAGTGAGCGAATATGTCCTACTACTGAGTTATCTGTTCTAAGAACTGCTTGATTAAGCGCAATACGGCCTCCAAGTACTCTAACTCCCACAACTGCTGGATCACGAGTCCTAAAGGTATGGCCTTCTAATATTTCAAATTTACCAGGATGTGAAAAATCCTCTCTCAAATGCTGGGCCTGCTTATCTTTTATTTTTTCTTTCCATTCTTGGTAATCTTCTAATAATCTGTAAACTATGTCTGATTCAAAGATTTTAACTCCTGTTTCATGAAGTTCTTTCTTAGCATCTGGATGAACTTTTACATTAAAAGCAAGAATTGCTCTGTATTCTTCATCCGAAGGGTCTGCTGTAACAACATCTCTTCTAGAGACATCGCCTACTACGGCCTTTACAATCGGAATATTAACTGCTGATAATTCATAAGCTAATGCTTCAAGTGAACCTATAGCGTCTGCACGAATAACTACGCCTTCGTCTGTACACTTTACGTTTGATTTCATTGAGTCGGTAAGTCTATCTAGTGCATCGTCAATTTCATTTTCTGAGGATGCGCTGTAAAATGGTGCACCTGCAACAACTCCTTCTATATCTGGAGCTACTACTTTCAACCCCGCTGCTGCACCTACTACTTTAACTGCGTCAAATTGTTGCCGTGGGTCTCGAATTTCATCTAAAGCTTTTGGTCTTAACAATGAACGAACTCTAGTAACTATAGGTTCAGGTTGTGCCCCAATTATCAGAGTGTCACTAGCTTTCAATATTCCGTTATAGATAATTATGCCTAATGTCTTTCCTAATCCCTTTTCTTCTTTAATTTCAAGGACAGTCCCTTCTGATGAACCTTCATCAAGTAATAATCTGTCCCTGAGATATTTTTGGGCTAGTCCCATTAAAATCATAAATAATTCAGGAACTCCTTCGCCCGTATCTTTTACCGATGTCGGAATTAATGCTATTGTCTTTTGAAAGTCCTGAATGTCTGTAAACAGTGCTGAGTCGAAACCGTGTGTTCCTAGTTCTCCTATTATTTCGTACATCCTATTTTGGAATGTTTGTTGTGCTGTTTGGCTTTGACTTGCTTTATTGGCTAGGAAAGAGCCTTTGCTTGTCCTCCAACCTGGCAACTTGTCTATCTTATTTAGTGCTAAAATGAAAGGAGTCTTGTGCTGCTTTAGGATATTTATTGATTCTATTGTTTGAGGTTTGAATCCTTCAGTAATGTCTACTACTAAAACAGCGATATCTGCTAAAGCTCCGCCTCTAGACCTCAAAGTCGAGAATGAATGATGGCCTGGAGTATCTATGAAAAGTAAGCCTGGTAAATTAGTTGTTCCTTCTTTCAGCAAAGGGCCGCAGATTTTTGAAACCGTGTCAAATGGAACTTCTGTGGCACCTATATGTTGTGTTATTGCCCCTGCTTCTCTCTTTACTATTGTTGTTCCTCTAACATAATCGAGAAGAGATGTTTTCCCATGATCTACATGCCCTAGAACTGCAACGATTGGTTGACGAAGAGGGGCATTTGGATCTATTTCTTCTTCCTCTGACTGTTCTTCCAATTTTTCTTCTTCTAATGATTCTTCATCTGATAATTTTTCTTCCGGCGAATCCTCAAAATTTTCATCGTCCGAATTCATAGACATTCATTGCAGATTAGCCTGTTTTAAAAATATCCGGTCATATTTCTTTTTTTAATATTTCAGCCAAATATTGGTACTCTTCTATTGAATTATAAAGAAAAGAAGCTGTACGAAGATAACGTCTATTATGATGTGGCCAAGCAAATACTGGAACTTGAATATTATATTTCTCGTATAAAAGAGTGTGGAAAGGGTCTGGCTCTAATACCGATGTTAGAGGAACATCACTTTCTGGCAACAATACAGCAGACAGTCCAACAATCATAGAATCTGGACATAATTTTTGAGTCTTCAGGCTATCTAAAAGAATATTACGGGCTTTGATTGCCAAATCAGTGTTGTGTTTCATAACGCCTTTCCAGCCTTTATTTGATAAGCCACCAATAAATTCTATGCTTTTCGGAATGCACAACCAAGGCGTAGGATCTTGGGTTCCTGTCCAGTCAAATTCTAATCTAATTTTTTCATTTATATTGCCATCTACTGACGCGCCATGACTAATTGATAATGGGCGAATTAGGTCTCTCTTATCTTCCCTAATGTATAGAAAAGCTGAACCTTTTGGCGTACACAACCACTTGTGAGCATTTCCTGTTACATAAGCTGCTTGTAGTTTGTTTAACTCTAATGGTACTATGCCCGGCCCGTGAGCTGCATCTAACAATACGTCTATATTTCTTGACTGAAGTTCTCTAACTATTTCTTCGAATGGAAGCCTAATTCCTGTAGGGCTTGTGACTGTATCGATTAATGCTAACTTTGTTTTTTTTGTTACTGATTTTAATATAGATTGAATAACTTGATCAGGACTAAGAACTGGGAAAGGCAAACTTACGACAACTGTTTTTGCACCCGACTTCTTTGTAACATAATCTACTGCATTCCAGCATGCCTGGTAAGTATGATCTAAGACTAATATTTCGTCATTCGCCTCTAAATCCAAAGAACGCAGAACTGTGTTTACCCCAGAAGTTGCATTAGGAACAAAAACTATACCTTCCTTATCTGCTTTTACGAATTCTGAAAAAGTTGTAATTGCTTCAGCCCATAATTTTTTGGCTTTTACATCTAAAAAATTTATGGGGTCTGATTCTAACTCGTCCCTTAATTTTTTTTGATGCTCTAAGACTTCTCTTGGACAGGCCCCAAATGATCCATGATTCAAAAATATTGTACTTTCTTTTAAATTCCAGTGATGTCCTAAATTACTTCTTTTAGGAATTATAGTCATTTAACGATATTTGGTAAAGCGTCTCATTATCTTTTTAATTGGATCACGAGCATCTTGAGAAATAAATTCTTCCTCTATTTTTGAGTCTAAAAATTCTACCGCACTGTCTACTGATTCCCTAGATCCTTTAGCTGCTAAAGATGCCATAAATGGTTCGGCTAATTTATCTGAAACACCAGCTTCTGAGACTACTTCTTTTAGGAAATAAATCATCTCTGTTCGACGACCTTCGTCCAACATTGCTTTTGGCTTATTTCTCTTCTGAATCTTCTTATCTTTTCTTACAGGAGGTTGCGCTTTACTTGGACCTCGGCGCCTGTGCCTCCCTCTTCTTGCCAGAGTTACTCGCCTCCCATTTCCTTAATGGCTGCGACTATTTGTTCCTCTGTCATTTCATCTCGATTGAAGAATTTTTTGTTACCGGTTTCTCTCTTAAGTTTCATTAGATCTCCCCAGCGTCCGGATGGCTTTCCCCTTGGGCCGCCTCTACCTCTTCCTCCGCCCATACGAGGCATCTCATATTCTAGATCTGATAAATTTACAGACTGCTTTATTGTGTCTAAAGCAATATTGGATTCTTTCATGCTACCTTTCTTACCTAGACTCAAGCGCATGTGTCCTCTCACTAAATTAGCTCTTGCATCTTTTAAATCTAAAACCACATCAGCCTGAGCTACTTCTATTTCATCATTCCAGAAACTCATTATTACTGTACCAGTTTCATCTCCAACTAAACCTTCACAAACCATTGTTCCATTATCCATAGAACGAGGTTCGTCCAAACTTATTACCTTAACTGGCATGTTTACACGCCCAGTTCTTGGTGTCAATTCATCTACTTTCAAGTTATCTACCTATCTTTACGACGAGAGGGCCGATTATAATACTTCCCTGACTTAGGTAAAACCCCACAACAACCTTATAGCCTTTTAGGGTTTTAAGGCGTAAAACCCAAAAGTATATATACCCTGACTGGTAGTAATGGATAGATTTGGGTGGAGTCCGAATCTAAAAAACAAGGAGATGCTCTAATGCAAGAAAACGAACCTGATTTTGAGAAACACATCGACGATATCGTAAAAGCTATCGGAGATAAGCTAGAACGCAATGTAATTGCAAACGAACTAAGAAGATATGTAGACGAATATGGAATTGATCTGTCTACCGCTAAAGAATCTATAGTAAGAAAACATTATGGAAACCCAAATGAACTGAGTGTAGCTGGAGAAAAATTGCTTGCTCAAGTTGGGCCTGGAGAAACTAGTGTAAGCTTCAAGGCTAAGATTATTTCTGTATACAAAAAAGAAATAAACACTAAGGAAGGATCTAAAAAGACAATTTACGAAGGTGAAATTGGAGATGCTAGTAGCAGACTAAGGTATACTTTTTGGAATGACGAATTTAAATTTCAACCAAATGATGTTGTAGAAATTTCAAATGCTTATACTAAAAGCTGGAATGATATTATTACTGTAAACATAGGAGACCGCGCAGTTATGAAGAATATTGAAGACAGCGTCCTAAAAGAACTTGATTTAGGAGTTGTCAAAACTAATAATGCCCAAGCGGCACAGGAGTTAGAAGTTGTAAATCTAAAACCAGGTATGAGAAATGTATCTGTTAAATTAAGAGTAATTGATGTTGAACCTCGTACTATAAACATAAAAGGTGAAGAAAAAGTCATTTTTGGTGGAAATATAGGCGATAAAAGTGGAACATGTCGCTTTACTTCTTGGGAAGATCATAAAATTGTAGCTGGAAAAGCTTACTCTGTAGAAAATGCATACGTTAAGGAATTCAACGGACCGGATTTGCAATTTGGCGAATATTCAAAATTCACTGAACTAGAAGAAGAAGATCTACCATCCCTTTCTGATTACGAAGCTGGAATGAACTATACTTTAGCTCAACTAGATGAACGTAACGGGGCTTCCGATGCTGTTATCGAAGGGCATGTCTTCAATATAAGAGAAGGAAGCGGGCTTATCTTTAGAGATAAAGAAACTAAGAGATTGATCAGAAATGGTGACGACCGTAAAAACGCAGAACCCGATCTAAGAGTGAAAATGATATTTGATGATGGAAGTGGTTCATGTACTGCATATTTAAATCGTGAAATTACTGAGAGATTAATTGGAAGAGATTTAGATTCCTGTTTAGAATTTGTAAAAGAAAACTTTGGCCCTGAAGCCTTAGTCGAAGAAATGGAAGATGCCCTTTTACTAAAACCTTTGAAGCTAAGGGGCTTCGCGCGATCTGATGAATATGGATTATCATTCTTTGCAAAATCTTGCGAACCTGCTACTGAAATTGATGTTCCTAACGCAGCCAGACAATTCCTCGCTGCATTGGAGGGCTAAATGGCGCAAAGAAGAGAGCCTGGCGTTCTTGTTCTAGCAAAAGAATTAAACGGAGCAATAGAAAAACACGTAGAAGATAGAGAATATTCACCTACCTACTTGATTTCAGAAATTGGAGGGAAATTATCTCGCGTACTAATAGCTGGTGTGCTAGACCAATTGGAAAATCGAGGTTCAGAGAGTGATCCTTTCTATACTGCAAGAGTCATTGACCCTAATGGAGATTTTTACTATCTCCAAGCAGGACAATATAATCCGGAAGGCGCATCTGCATTATCAAAACTAGAAAACGGAGTGCCTATCCTTTGTGTTGGTAAGGTAAGAGCAAGAACTCCTGAAGACAGTGAAAGAACATACGTTAGCGTTCAACCTGAGGGCGTTCGAGCTGTTCCAATGGATGAAATTAATCATTGGGCAATAAAAGCCTGTGAAGAACTAATTAAGCGAATTAATGCGACAAAAGCATTCGGCGAAAATGACGAAGAGTACAATAAAATGAATTTGACCTCTCGTGAAAAAGACGGAGTGCAATTAGCTAAAGAATTCTACCCAACCGTAGCTGTTGAGAATTATAGCGCACTTTTGTATGATTGTTTAACAAAATTGGCCAGTGGAGAAGCTAATTCTGAGGAAACTTCAAACTTTACAGGTGAATTTGAACCTGCAAATAGCACATCAGTGAAAGAAGAAGTAATTGAACCTGTAGAAGAAAAGTCTGAATCTTCCGTCAAAGAAGAGGTTGTAGAAGATGAACAACCTGCACCAGAATCTTCTGAAAATGAGAGTAAAGTATTGCAAACAATTAAAAAATTAGATGAAGGAGACGGGATATACTACGATGATTTAGGTATTGCCGTTTCGTTAGAAGGAATAGACGGGCCTATGCTCGATGAAATATTAGATTCTTTGACTGATCAAGGTTTGATTTTTCAACCTAGATTTAATCATTACAAGGAGGCATAAATGAGCGAAGCAAAAATAAAAGTTGTAGAAGATTTGCCTGGAGTGGGACCTGCAATCGCAGAAAAATTAAGAGATGCTGGTTACGATACTCTTGAAGCAATAGGTACGCAAGCACCTGGCACCCTTTCGGATGCCACAGGAATTGGAAAAGAATCATGTTCCAAGTTTATAGCTGAAGCCAGAAAGGCCGCAAATATTGGTTCTTTCTTGACTGGAACGGAATTGATGGAGAAACGAGCAACCGTTGGAAAACTCACAACGGGAGCTGAAGCATTTAATGAATTATTAGGTGGAGGTGTAGAAACTCAATCTATCACTGAGTTCTATGGCCAATATGGGTCTGGTAAGACTCAGTTCGTACTCCAACTAGCTGTGAATACTCTACTTCCAATTGAACAAGGAGGGCTTGGTGGAGAGGTTGCAATAATTGACACTGAAAATACATTCAGACCAGAAAGAATTATTTCGATGTCCAAGGCACTTGATTTAGATCCTGATGAAGTATTGAGTAAAATCCATGTAGGAAGGGCATATAATTCTCACCAGCAAATGCTAATGGTGGAAAAAGTTAGTGAAATTGCAAAAGAGCGCCCTATCAAAATGCTCGCTGTGGATTCATTGACAGGAGCATTCCGTGCCGAATACATCGGAAGAGGTACACTTGCAGATAGGCAAGGAAAGATTAATGCTCACATGACGGAATTGGCTAGATTTGGAGACTTGAATAATGCTGCAGTAGTAGTTACAAATCAAGTTTCATCAAATCCTGCTGCTTTCTTCGGAGACCCTACCAAACCAATTGGTGGAAATATTGTAGGGCACACTTCAAAATTCAGAGTTTACTTGAGAAGAGGAAAAGCTGGTAAGCGTGTTTGCAGACTAGTTGATTCTCCTCATTTGCCTGAAAATGAGGCCTTAGTGTCAATCACTGAGGATGGAATTAGAGATGGCTAAAGAATTAGAAAACTTTTTATCTTCTCTGAAACCGAAATGGGAAGATCCTAATGAATTTGAATGGCTAAGGAAAATTAAGATTCCTTCTTTGGGAAAAAAGACAAGATATATCCCTTCAAACCGAACCAATTATTAATTGCGAGAGAGATTATGCTATCGTTTTCACGGTCTACCCAGGCCTGTTCTTTAGCACTATCTTCCTCCATAAATTGATTCATTGAAGAGTACCCGGAACTTCCGCCGTCGTTTACTTTGTGCTGGACACCGTCCGGCACATTGCTGGTCATTGCATTTCCAACTTTAAATGGCCAATGTTTGAAATCTTCACCTGAGGCATACCTTCCAACGGTTGAATTATCAATGTCTTCATCATCTTCTTTAGTATGGTGTGTTCCTCTTGGAGCTTCTTCTTCATCTTTGTACTCGTAAAACGTTCCATCAGCAGGCTCATATCCCCGGATATCCATCTTAGAATTCGTCATCTTCCTCCCAATCAAAATCTACTTCTTCTTTACCTCTAGTTGCAAAGTAACCTGCTAAAATAAGTGAAGTAACGGAAACTAAAACCAATAATGTGATTGTTCCACCTTCAGTAACTTCATCAAGTAATGACTGTACAAAATCTTCTTTCTCTGGTTCTGCTACAACAAGAATAAATTCAGCTACGTTATTATTTTCATTAGACTCTGCAACAACATTATTCCTATCAACTATTACTTTGATTAAATATTCCCCGTTGCTGTCAAACGTATATCTAAAGGATGTGGAAGCTGAAGCCCCTGGTGTTGCAAATACTGCAGTTTCGTACAATACTATTTCATTGCCTCCTGAAACCCAAATTACTGTAACTGGAATTGGATTGTAAGCAACTAATGGATCTCCCTCAGCTGAAACCGTAATATCTATTGTAAATGAATTGCCTGCTTTAACTTTAGAAATTCCCGTTTGATTATTAATTTGAATGTTACCTGGAGAGATTACATTATCTATTTCATATCCGTGTATTACCAGATATAATTCTTGTTCTGAAAAGACTTTCCAATGATTACTTTGAATATCTTTTGCTTGAATATAGAAAGAATATGTGTCACTAATTGCCTGAGCTTCATTATAGTACCAATAGAAAGATGCTTTGTATGATCCATTTTGCATGGATTTCGTATTAAAATCTGCCGTATAGCCCTGATTTCCAGACGAAACTCCGACTACTCCTAGAGTCCACTCATCAGGATCAATATCTGAGGTGCCAAATGCACTCCATACCATTACGGACACTGCAACTCGCTCAGCTGAATCTTCTATGCTAATTATTGGGAAATCTGCAAGGAAATGATTGAAATTTACTTCTGCAATACCTGCAGGATGTTCTATACTTGAAGTCAGTATTACAATTTGTTCAGTTGATTGTCCACCTGTTACAGGATTTTGGCCGGGATCGCCTCCTGAATATTCTATTTCTACTTCTAGTTGGTCATTTTGATTGAAAGACTCATTTGTCAAATCAAAGGATATTTCAAATTTTGTTGCTTCCTCAGAAGAATCTGTAATGGTTTTTGATTGAGATGTTGCTTGTCCATCTGCTGTTCCTCCTCCAATAGTTACTGAAATTCTGAACTGAACGTCTTCAACTGTTCCTTGAGTTGAATTTGCCCAAATTGTAAACATATGCTCACCTGAAGCAACGGAACCTGGAGTTTCTAAATCTACTACCCAGCTACCTACGCTGGTCCATTGCCTGTCTTGTCCAGGCCATGAAAGTCTATTTGCTTCTTGAGGACAGTCACTTTGAGTATCTACATCAGATGTTGGTTGCATTGTTGATATATTTCCGTTACCATTATCCAAATCTCCGTAGAAAAATAAATCTAAGTCATTAAAGTCTTCAGATGTTTCTGCTTGACTTGGTTGTGCCAACAGTAAAAAGCTGAAAAAAGCCATTGCAACAAGGCTCTTTCTTAACATCTGCATACTTGTGAATCACTCGTGAGAGTACTTAAGGTTTCCTAACTTGGCTAATAAGTCTCAAGTTCCAAAGACTATTCGTAAAATATCTCTTGTTCCTGGACCTAGCCCTAAAGCCAACAAAAATAAAATTAGCAAACTAATCATTTGTTTTTGATCTTCTTTATGCTCTTCATTTTCCAAAGCAATTATAACTCCAGTAACTACCAAGAATTTTAGAGGCAACATTACGATTGCTGTACCAAAAGTTTCTATGAACCAGGTTGGTAAAACATGCTTCTCGACATAGCCATAGTTGTCTATACCTAGATATGTTGCAGAACCATCAACGAAATGTCCGAAATAAAGTGTCAAATAAAGTGGATTTAACATATGTGCTGCTGGAGCCCATTTTGAATGGGAAAAAATTAAACTTCCAATCAAGGAGATAAGTATTCCTATTGTCATAAACATTATCATTGTTGAATTATTATCTACTTCTCTTACCAGGTATAAATTGAAAGAAAATAAAACAAATAACAATGCGAACATTATATTTGGAATTCCATGATTAGAAATAAACCAGCTTGATAACCAGATTAATACAGTTAGAAGACTTGCAATAATTACAGTATCCCAAAGCATCTCAGGATTAACTAATTCATTTTGTGACAAATTAAGATATGCTAGAATGACTAACAAAGTGCTTGCTATTCCAAAGAAAATTACAGGATCTTTCAAGGGTTTACTTCGTAAAAATTCTGCTGTAAGGGCTGCCGCTGAGAGTACTATCAAGACCCATGATGTTGGATGTATCCATTCACCAGGAGCAAAATACCACCAAATTCCATAACTTCCTATAGCAAAAGAGATCAAGCCTATTGCTTTTGTTTTAGAATCTATTTCGCTTTTTGATAACCACACTCCAAGTGCTATGAAAAACAAAGCAATTCCTGTTATCGTTCCATAGATTAAGGGTGAAATCATTATGTACTGAATAGGAGGTTCAAATGCATCTGCATCTTCAAGCGTTCGTACTACTCCTCCTAATATTAACAAAGGAATCGAATTAAAAACAAATTTGTCATCTATTACTATCTTCCAATATTCTAACAGCTCGTTAATAATCGTAAAGAATATAAAGAAACAAAATCCATAAGCTATTGTATTGTAAATGTTATACTTAGCTCCAGTCTTATCACAGTCAACATCTCCAACCTCACATGCATCCGATTGAATAGGACTAACAAAATATTCTTCCCAGAATAAATTTACTTGAGGAACAAAACTAATTGCTAAAATGGTTAATACCAAAATACCTATCCCATACTGAATTCTTTGAACTTGTTCCATTATTGCTGTAGTGCTTCTTGCTCTCTTTTTATTCTTGCTGCCCTAAAAGACAATATACAAAAATACAGATATTCTCCACAAATTATCAATAATACTCCTTTGGAAATATTTGCGAGACTATATTCTCCATCTAAAAATCCTAAAATTGAGTCTAAACTACCTAATACTCCGAGTAAAGCAAGTACTGCAGTAACATGCATTGCATGTTTTGCCATATCTGGGCTGTTGTAAGCCACATATCCTGGGAACAAAATTCCTAAACCAAATATAGAAGGAATCAAAGCTGTAATCGATGCCTGTCCTGAATAAAGATAGGCTACTATACCGAATAAAACAAGAAATCCTCCCTCTATAATTGCAACAAAAGGCAGATTGTTTAAAATCCAAGAAACTGTCCCTGGTTTTTCTTCTATTGTGGCCATTTCTAAATCTTCGCACTTTGAAGGGTAATTAAAATGTGTTGTTGAGTTAGAGATAAATAGTGTTCATTTCGTCCTATGGGTAATGGGCTTACTTAAAGAAGATGAAATTGCAAGTCGAACTAGGATGATTGGGCCTTGGGATTATGACTCCGAAGAAAAAATGTTGGTGCGAGAAACTACGTTCAAAGATTTCAAAGAAGCTATAGGTTTCATAAACAAGTTAGCTGAGGTTGCTGAAAAAATAAACCACCACCCCGATATGACCGTTTGTGAGTATAATCGTGTAATAGTTGCTACTACAACTCATGATAAAGGCGGAATTACCGATAATGATATTCGTATTGCACAAGAATTTGAAAGTATCTTAGAAACATATGACTAGTATTTAATGGGTGCTAAAAAAGTCAATATAATTTCTCTGAGTGTACGTTTCATTATTGGATTTGTTTGGCTTTCATTTTGGTCTTTGATCTCAATTGGTCTGATGATTATATGTTTACCTTTTCGAAATCTTAGGATTAAATTAGGTAACTTAACAGGAAAGATAATCGGTCCTGTAGTCACTAGAATCACAGGCACAAAAATAAAATATTCAAACTATAGTAAAATTCATGAGACAAAACCTGCAATTTACATTATGAATCATGCGTCTGCTTTAGATATTTTTGTAGGTATGGCTCTTTGTCCTTACGGAGGATGTGGAGTTGGAAAAAAAGAAATCGTTAAGATTCCTTTTTTTGGACAAGTGTATTGGCTTTCTGGTCATTTATTGATCGATAGAAGTAATAGAAAAAAAGCAATAGAATCAATGAATAGTCTATCTAAACAAGTTAAGAATAATAATCTTAGTATTTGGATTTGGCCAGAAGGTACGAGAAGTGAAGATGGTAAACTTTTACCTTTCAAAAAAGGATTCGCACATTTAGCTCTAGCTACTAATTTACCCATTGTTCCAGTAATATTACATGATGCACACAAACGATGGCCTGCTAAATCCATGAATTTTTATCCTGGAGAGTGCCAAGTTGACATTTTAGACCCAATAAAAACCGATTCTTGGAAAAGAGAGTCAATTGACGAGCACGTTGAGCAGGTTAGAGGTGTTATGGCCAAAGCTATGGCTTAATTTGGATAAGTATGCTAGTAGTCTTTGATTTGGACGGCACACTGATAGATTCTAGTCGATCAATTTTGGAATCTCATAAAGCTGCATGGAAAAGTGTTAATGCAAAATGCCCACCTAAAGAAAAAATACTCCAACTTACCGGCCTACCTTTGATTGATATAATGCAAAAACTTGGACCTGAATATGACCCTAGAGCTTTAGCTAAAGTTTATTCTCAAACTTACATGGAAGCAACTAGACACGAAAGACTATTCGATGGAATAACTGAACTTTTAGCAAACAACTTTCGAGCTGCAGTTGCAACTGGAAAAAGCCAACGTGGTGCCGATCGAGTGATCAAACACTTTGGATTTGAAGGGCGTTTTGAAGTAATTTTAGGAGGAAACTCTGTTCCTAATCCTAAACCAAATCCAGACCTTTTATTTTCGATAATGGAATCTACTGGCACCAAAGATCTGATAATGGTCGGAGATACGACATATGATCTTGAAATGGCTAATGCCGCTGGAGTTAGAGCCGTTGGCGTAAGTTGGGGACATCATCCAAGTGAACTCCTCCGCGAATGGGCGCCTGTTGTAAATTCAGTTGAAGAACTGAAGCAACATTTGAGAGTTTGACTTATTTGATTAATACTACCAATTAACCAATATTCATTTCCTTTAATTTTTCAGGAAGATAAGTGTTCGTAACAAATTCAAGACCATATTTAGCTAAAGCTTGCTGTTCTGCTTTTTTATTAATTTCTAATTGTAATTCTATTTCACTACGCCAATATTTACTTTTGAATCTTGGGTCTGTTAAAATGGACTTTAATGCGCTTTTATCTCTATCAGATAATTCATCTGCAGGAAGTTCATAATTGATAATGTCAGAGGGGGTAACTCCCAAGTATCTTGCACTGGGCGTGGCCAAAATATGAGAAATATGTGCTGTTTTGATAGCTCCATACGCTACTGAACTGTAAATCCTGTAGGACCAAGGATCTGCATCTGTAAACAATAAAAGAGGTAAACCTGAGGCTTGATGCATTCTTTGTAAAAATCTTCTCGTTGATCTAGCTGGTTGCCCTTTGATGTGAACTAAAATGGCCTCGTGGGTCTCATCAAATCCATTTTCAACTAACCTATCAAACATACCTCCGGTCTCAATAGCAATGATACATGTAGACTTACCAAAATCATCAAATGTTATTTTATTTTCTTCAACATTATAGGGTATATTATATCCAGTATCTCCTACATCATTTCGGCAATTAATTTTCATTGGTTGCCCTTTCCTATTTATCTCAGTAAGTGTTACATCTCCTAGAACTTTAGCTCCGTCTTCTTCTGGTCTGATCTTAAAATCTTCCCTTTGAAAGTGTGTAACTATTTCTAAATCTTCGATCAACTTGTTAGATTCGTCTTGTGCATGGAATTTACCTAGATCCCAGGCCTCTGATATGTAATATAATTCCCTTAAGGTAG
>Ga0208390_1000078_pt1 | contig 28372 bp, 24 predicted proteins | sample Knorr_S7_td_Surf_FD_185594 | JGI IMG/M metagenome (GOLD analysis project Ga0208390, IMG submission 185594) | Marine microbial communities from Southern Atlantic Ocean transect - Knorr_S7_td_SurfaceA_ad_6m_LV_A (SPAdes) (version 2) | ecosystem: Environmental > Aquatic > Marine > Oceanic | place...
TTGGATATGGCTTCAATTAAAAGTAATTGCTGATATTGGAATTATTGGTAAGCCAAATGCTGGTAAATCCAGTTTGCTTGCAGCGTTAACAAGAGCAAAGCCAAAAATAGCAAACTATCCTTTTACAACAATTAATCCAAATTTAGGAGTGTCTTACTACGGAGGGAAAGAGATCACGTTAGCTGATATTCCTGGTTTAGTGGAAGGTGCACATAAAGGTGTAGGACTTGGAGATAAATTCTTGAGACATATAGAAAGGTGTAAAATTTTGCTCCACTTAATTGATTTATCAGAAGATGATTTATTAAATTCTTATAATAAAATTAAATCAGAATTATCTAATTATGATAAAAGTTTAATAAGAAAGAAAGAAATCATTTTTTTTAATAAATCGGATTTATTAAATGAAGGAGAGATAAACGAAAAATTAAAAGAATTTAAAAAAAAGATTAAAAACGATTATGAAATTGTATCTGTTTATTCTAGCAAAGATATTCAAAAAATAAAAAAATTATTGATAAAATATGCTAATTAAAAATGCTAATAAAATAGTTTTAAAACTTGGATCTACGACTGTAGTTGACAGTAAAGGTGTTTTTAAAAAAAAGTGGGTAACTTCTCTTATAAAAGATATACAAAAATTCGGAAAAGGAAAAAACTTCGTTATTGTTTCTTCAGGAGCGATTGCTCTAGGCCAGAAATATCTGAAAATTAAAAAAGGGAAAATTAAATTAGAAATGAGTCAAGCTATTGCAGCAGTTGGTCAAATTCACTTAGCAGGTGAATTTCAGAAACTGTTTGACAAACATAAAATTAAAACAGGTCAAATTTTAATTAGCCCAGATGATACAGAACAAAGACGGAGAGCAATTAATGTTAGAAGAACTTTTGATAATTTGTTTAAACTTAAAGCTATTCCTGTAGTAAATGAAAATGATTCAACAGCAACCAGTGAAATTAAATATGGGGATAATGATAGATTAGCCGCAAGGGTCGCCCAAATTATTGGGGCTGACTTGCTGATATTATTTTCTGATGTTGATGGTTTATATGATAAGTCTAAAGGTAGAAAAATAATAAGAGAGGTAACTTCAATAAATGAGAAAATTACATCGCTTATAGATAATAAAAAAAATAAGTTTGGCTCAGGTGGCATAGCTACAAAGTTAGATGCAGCTAAGATTTGTATGAATTCAGGCAGTCATATGTTTATAGCAAACGGTAAATTAAATAACCCAATTTTAAATATGATAAAAAATAAAAAATATACTCATTTTTTACCAAAAATTTCAACTTTGGATGCTAGAAAAAAATGGATTATTGGCTCTCTCAATTACAACGGTACTATATATATAGATAATGGAGCGGCTAAAGCTCTTTCAAATGGTAAAAGCTTACTCGCAGCTGGCATTAGTAAGATAAATGGAAATTTTAAAAAAGGAGAAAATGTAGTAATTTTAGATCAGAACAATAATCAATTAGCTCGAGGATTATCTTCATTCAGCTCTACTGAAATAGAAAAAATTAAAGGTAAACAAAGTAAAGAGATTGAAAAAATTCTTGGTTATCTAAGTAAAACTGAGGTAATTCATAAAGATGATATGGTATTGTTATAAATGAATTATTTATATTCAATAGGAAAAAATGCAAAAAAAGCCTTTGAAGATTTAAAAGGTGTGAATCATAAAAAAATAAAAAAAGTTTTAGAGAAATACAATCAATCGCTTCTAAAAAATACAAATAAGATTATAAGAGAAAATTTAAAAGATATTAAAAATGTAAAAAGAAAACATTTAGTTGACAGACTTATTTTAGATAAAAAAAGAATTGAAGGCATTAGGCATTCAATAAATGAAATAGCTAAGTTTAAAAACCCTGTTGGAAGAGTTTTAGAAACATGGCGTAGACCAAATAATTTGATAATAAAAAAAGTTACAACCTCAATAGGTGTTATAGGTGTGATATATGAAAGCAGACCCAATGTGACTGCTGATGTTGCAGCATTATGTTTAAAGTCAGGTAATTGTTCTATTTTAAGAGGAGGGTCTGAAGCTTTTTACTCAAATAAATTATTAGCTAATTTATTTAGAGATAATTTAAGGAAAAATAATATCAATCAAAACTGTGTTCAATTTATTGAGAACAAAAATAGAAAAATAGTTGATCAAATGTTATCAAAAATGAGCGCATTCATTGATGTTATTGTTCCAAGAGGAGGAAAGGGACTAGTAACAAAAGTACAAAAATTTTCTAAGGTACATGTAATTGGCCATCTTGAAGGATTGTGCCACATCTATGTCGATAAAACTGCAAATATAAAAATGGCGAAAGATTTAGTTATTAATGCAAAAATGAGAAGGACAAGTATTTGTGGGGCAGTTGAAACTCTTTTAATCGATGAAAAAGCTTTAAATTCACATGCTAAAGAAATAATTAATGCTCTTTTAAATTCAGGATGTGAAGTCAGAGCAGATAATAAAGTTAATAAACTTTTTAATGGAAAATTAAAAAAAACAGTAGAAAAAGATTGGAAGACAGAATATTTGGACGCAATTATTTCGATTAAAGCTGTAAAAAATGTAGGTGATGCTGTTGAGCATATTTTGAAATATGGTACGATGCACACCGATAGTATTATTACTAATTCCAAAAGAAATGCTGAAATTTTTTTAAATGGCGTTAATAGCTCAATAGCAATGCATAATGTTTCAACCCAATTTGCCGATGGCGGAGAGTTTGGCTTTGGCGGTGAAATTGGTATCTCTACTAACAAGCTCCCGCCTAGAGGACCTGTTGGAATAAATCAATTAACATCTTACAAATATTTTGTTTCTGGAAAAGGAATTATTAGACCGTAGTTGATGGCAAATATCCAAAAAAAAACTATTGGTTTGCTCGGTGGAAGTTTTGATCCCGCACATAGAGGACACTTAGGGATATCAAAAATTGCTTTAAAAAAATTTAAATTAAAAAAAATTTATTGGGTTATTACAAGGAAAAATCCTTTTAAAAAAAAAACTTTTTATTCCCTTGATGAAAGAATTAAACATGCAAAAAAAATAACTAAGTATCAAAAGGAAATTAAAACAATTTATCTTGATAATATTATAAAATCTTCAAGAATTATTGATGTTATAAATTACCTTATAAAAAAAAAGAAAATCAATAACATCATATTTATAATTGGATCTGATAATTTAATTCGATTTCACAAGTGGAAAAGCTGGAAAAAAATAGTAAAATTAGTAAAATTAGTAGTTTTTTCTAGAAAAGGATATGATAAAAAGGGAATGAAATCAATTGTGGTTAAAAATTTTAAAAATAAAATTATCTTTATAAAAAACAAACCTATATCTTTTTCATCTACGCAATTAAAAAAGCAGAAAAAATTGAAAATTTAATGAGAATTATTGATATTAAAAACAATATTGAAAAAATATTAGATGATAATAAAGCTCAAAATATTACATGTATTGATTTGAAAAATAAATCATACATTGCAGATTATATGATTGTAGCATCAGGGACATCTTCAAGACATTTACAGGCAGTATCTGAAATTCTTGTAGCTAAGTTAAAAGAATTAGGAATAGATAATTGTCGTATTGAGGGAAAAGATAGCAATGATTGGAAGTTAGTAGATACTCAAGATATAATTGTACATATATTTCACCCCGAAAAAAGAGAATTTTATGATCTAGAAAAAATGTGGTCAGAAGAAATTCCTAAGGAAAAGGCTATGATATGAGAAAGATTTCAATTTTTTTTTTTACACTTATTTGTTTATTCTCTAACGCAGTTTTTTCAAAAAATAACCTTTACGAAAAAATTGATCTTTTTGGGGAGGTCTTAGAAAATATAGAAAAAGAGTACGTTGATGATATAGATCAAGCTGAAATGATGGACTCCGCAATCAATGGCGTTCTCCAATCTTTAGATCCTTATTCAGCTTATATGAGTCCAGAACTTTTTAAAGAGATGCAAACAGATACCAGAGGAGAATTTGGTGGTCTTGGAATAGAAATTGGAATGGAGGCTGGTGTTGTCAAAGTAATTTCTCCTATTGACGATACACCGGCGGCTAAAGCAGGTATAAAAGCAGGTGATTACATTGTAAAAATTGGGGAAGAGCAAGTGCAAGGTAAATCATTGTTAGAGGCAGTAAAATTAATGAGAGGTCCAGTCGGAACATCAATAAATCTCACAGTAAGAAGAAAAAACGTTAAAAAACCTTTAGAATTTAAAATTGTCAGAAAAATAATAGAAGTACAGTCTGTAAGCTCAAAAATAGTAGGTGAAGAAAAAAATTTAGCTTATATCAGATTAAAATCATTTAATGAAAATAGTGATAAACAATTTTTAAAATCCATAAAGAAATTTGAAAAGTCTCAAATGAAAGGTTACGTGCTCGATTTAAGAAATAATCCTGGCGGACTATTAACCCAAGCTATAAACATTACAGACTTTTTTTTAGAAGATGGAGAGATAGTATCTACTAAAGGAAGAAAAATTTCTGAAACCAGAAAATTTTTTGCTAGAAAAGGTGATGAAATTCAAGGTAAGCCAATTGTTGTATTAATAAATAATGGTTCAGCATCAGCATCTGAAATATTTGCAGGCGCTTTAAAAGACCACAAAAGAGCTATCATTTTGGGAGAAAGTTCATATGGTAAGGGTTCCGTGCAATCAATTATTCCGCTTAAAAACGGAGGAGGAATGAGGCTTACTATTTCTAAATATTATCTACCTTCAGGTAAATCTATTTCGGAAGTTGGTGTAACACCTGACATATTGGTTGAAGAGGAAGGTAATGAATTCCTCATTAATTCAGACAAAGATAATCAGCTAGATTACGCTATAAAACTTTTTAATTCTTAACATATGAATAAAATTAAATTACCTATGCGACTTGGTGTAGGTGTAATAGTTTTAAATAATGAAAATAAAATTTTTGTAGGTAAAAGAAAGGATAATCCTGTAGATAAATGGCAAATGCCACAAGGAGGCGTTGATATTGGAGAGAATTATTTAACAGCGATGAAGCGAGAACTTGCGGAAGAAACGAGTATAAAAAGTATTAAAATATTGAGAGAATTGGAAGGATTTTTTGAGTATGAGCTACCAAATAATTTAGTTGGTGTAATTTGGAAAGGAAAATTTAGAGGTCAAAAGCAAAAATGGTTTATTGCTAAATTTGTTGGTGAAGAGAAAGAAATCGATTTAAAAACCAAAAATCCTGAATTTATAGATTGGAAATGGATTTTCCCGGAGCAACTTCCAGAGGTAATAGTAGATTTTAAAAGAGAGATGTATTTAAAGATACTGGATAATATTAAAAAGTTTATTAATTAAGATTTTTTAAAGTGTTTATTTTATAGGATAGTAAGTATTTTTCTTTGTCGGAGGTTTCCGAGTTTTCAATTTTTTTTTCAGCTTCAGATATGACTCCATCTATTTCCGTTTTATCGAAATTATTAACATCTTTAGCAGTTGAAGTTAAAATTAAAAGATTATCATCGATAAACTCAACTGTTCCATCTTCAACAAAATAATTTCTTTCAATTTCATTAATTATTTTTATTACCCCGGGCCTAAGAAAAGTGATTATTGGTATATGATTTTTTAAAATACCCATTTCCCCCTCATAAGATGGAATAACAACCTCAGATGTGTCTAATTTTATAATTGACTTGATTGGGGATATTATTTCAACTGTAAATTTATTTGACATTATTTAGCTTCTTTAGTTAATTTGTCAGCTTTTTCAATAACTTCTTCTATACCGCCTACCATATAAAAAGCTGCCTCAGGTAAATGATCGTACTCACCTTTACAAATTGCATCAAAACCTTTAATTGTAGCGTCCAAATCTACTAATTTCCCTGGGGAACCAGTAAATACTTCTGCAACAAAGAATGGTTGAGATAAAAATCTTTGAATTTTTCTTGCTCTTGCTACAGTTAATTTATCTTCCTCTGAAAGTTCATCCATCCCAAGAATTGCTATTATGTCTTGAAGTGATTTATATGCCTGTAAAATACGTTGGACATCTCTTGCAACTCTATAGTGTTCTTCTCCAACCACTCTTGGATCTAAAATTCTAGAAGTTGAGTCTAGTGGGTCTACGGCAGGATAAATACCTATTTCTGCTATTTGCCTAGATAATACTGTAGTAGCATCTAAGTGTGAAAACGAAGTTGCTGGAGCAGGATCAGTTAGGTCGTCTGCCGGTACATATATTGCCTGAACAGAAGTAATAGAACCTTTGTCTGTCGAAGTAATTCTCTCCTGTAAGTTACCCATATCAGTAGCTAAAGTTGGTTGGTAACCTACTGCGGATGGTATTCTTCCAAGTAAAGCTGAAACTTCTGATCCAGCTTGTGTAAATCTAAAAATGTTATCAACAAAAAATAATACGTCTTGACCTTCCTTATCTCTAAAATATTCAGCCACTGTAAGACCCGTTAAAGCCACTCTAGCTCTTGCTCCGGGAGGTTCGTTCATCTGTCCATAAACCAAAGCTGCTTTTGATCCTTTTCCTTCTGTTTTAATAACCCCGGATTCTATCATTTCATGATAAAGATCGTTCCCTTCCCTAGTTCTTTCTCCGACACCTGCAAATACTGAAAATCCCCCGTGAGCTTTAGCAATATTGTTTATTAATTCCATAATTGTAACTGTTTTTCCAACACCTGCACCTCCGAATAATCCAATTTTTCCACCTTTCGCATATGGCGCTAATAAATCAATTACCTTAATACCTGTCACTAGTTGTTCTGTTTCAGTAGCTTGATCTGTAAATTTTGGCGCAGGCCTGTGTATAGGCCATTTCTCTTTAGTTTTTACATCGCCTTTTTCATCTATTGACTCACCTACAACGTTAATTATTCTTCCAAGAGTTTCTGGTCCAACTGGAACACTTATAGGAGAACCAGTGTTGATTACTTCGTCACCCCTTTTCAATCCTTCAGTAGCATCCATTGCAATTGTTCTGACGTCATTTTCGCCTAAGTGTTGAGCAACTTCTAATATTAGTTTACTACCAGAATTGTTTGCCTCTAATGCAGTATAAATTTCAGGTAGATCACCCTCAAAATTAACATCGACTACAGCTCCAATAATTTGAGTTATTCTACCTTTCTTAATCATGCTTATAAACTTTCAGCTCCTGATATTATTTCTATTAATTCTTTTGTAATTGAAGCTTGTCTGCTTCGATTATAATTTATTGTAAGCTTGTCAACTAGATCTCCAGCATTTCTTGTGGCATTATCCATTGCAGTCATTCTTGATCCTTGCTCACTAGCAGCATTTTCTAAAAAGGCTTTAAAAACCTGCGTCGATATATTTTTTGGAAGCAAATCCTCTAAGATTTCATCTTCATCGGGCTCAAATTCATATGACAAAGTATCATTTTTCTTTAAGTCTGCATTCTTATTTTCAGCAGGAATAATTTGTTGGGCTTGAGGAATTTGAGTAATTACATTTTTGAAATTATTATAAAATAAGATGCACTTATCAAACTCATTCTTATTGAATAGGCTTATTATTTCATTACCTATAATATCTGCTTCTTTATATGAAACTTGCTTTTTTTCTTTAAAACTGAATTTCTTAATTATGAACTTTTCATATTCTCTTTTTATTTGATCTAAACCTTTTGAGCCAACTGTTATAATTTTTAAATTTTTTCCTTCATCTAAAATCTCCTTAAAATTTGCTTTTGCTAATTTACATATATTTGAATTGAAACCACCACATAGACCTCTGTCTGCAGTTAGCACTACACATAAATATGTTTTATCTTGACCTGTGCCTACAAGAAGTTTAGGTGCGTTTTCAGGATTTTCGATTGATTTAGTTAAATTTAAAATAATATTTTGCATTTTTTCACTATATGGACGACCTTTCTCCGCATTTTCTTGTGCCTTTCTAAGTTTAGCAGCAGCAACCATTTTCATAGCTTTGGTAATTTTTTGAGTTGATTTAACACTCTTAATTCTTTTTTTTAAGTCATCTAAACTCGGCATTATTTATTTTCCTTTTTAAATTGCTCAATAATTTGATTTAAATTATTTTCTGTATTTTCCTCTAATTTTCCGGATTTCTCAATTGAATCGATTATTTCAGGTTTTTCTGACTTAATTTTTTCTATAATCCCTTTTTCAAAACTTTTAATATTTCCTAAATCTAAGTCGTCTAGGAAACCTTTAACACCAGTAAAAACAGAAATTACTTGCTCGGCTACAGTCATAGGAGAGTATTGATCCTGTTTTAAAAGTTCAGTTAGTTTAGCTCCACGATTTAACAATTTTTGAGTTGAGGCATCTAAATCTGAGCCGAACTGGGCAAATGCTGCCATTTCTCTATACTGCGCCAATTCAAGTTTAATAGATCCAGCAACTTTTTTCATTGCTTTTGTTTGTGCAGCAGATCCTACTCTAGACACTGAAAGTCCGACATTTACTGCTGGTCTTATACCTTGGTTGAATAGTTCAGTTTCTAAAAATATTTGTCCATCAGTAATAGAAATTACATTTGTTGGTATATACGCAGATACATCACCAGCTTGAGTTTCTATAATAGGCAGTGCAGTTAAGGACCCACCTCCACTTTTGTCATTAAGCTTAGCTGCACGCTCTAATAATCTGCTGTGTAAGTAAAAAACATCTCCTGGATATGCTTCACGCCCCGGTGGTCTTCTCAATAATAATGACATTTGTCTGTAGGCAACAGCTTGTTTTGATAAATCATCATAAACAATTAATGAGTGCATACCATTATCTCTAAAATATTCTCCAATAGTACAGCCAGTATATGGTGCTAAAAATTGTAAAGGTGCAGAGTCAGATGCAGTAGCAGCTACAATGGTAGTGTATTTTAGTGCGCCAGCTTCTTCAAGAGTTTTTGTGATTTGAGCAACTGTCGAACGTTTTTGACCAATAGCTACGTAAACACAATATAATTTTTTTTTCTCATCTGATGACTCGTTTATCTTTTTTTGATTTATAATCGCATCAATCGCAACAGCAGTTTTGCCTGTCTGCCTATCACCAATAATCAGCTCTCTCTGTCCTCTACCAATTGGAATAAGTGTGTCTATTGATTTTAAACCAGTTTGCATTGGCTCGTTAACTGACTGCCTAGGTATTATACCAGGTGCCTTCACCTCAACTCTTTTTCTACTTTTAGCTGACAACGGGCCTTTTCCGTCTATTGGATTTCCTAGCCCGTCTACCACTCTACCCAAAAGTTCTTTACCAACTGGCACATCTACAATTGCATTAGTCCTTTTAATTGTATCACCTTCTTTAATATTTCTATCATCACCAAATATAACTACCCCTACGTTATCGTTTTCTAAATTAAGAGCCATTCCTTTAGAACTGTCCTCAAATTCGACCATTTCACCAGCTTGAACATTATCTAATCCATACACTCTAGCAATACCGTCTCCTACAGATAAAACTTTTCCTATTTCTGAAATTTCAGCTTTTTCACCAAAATTTTTTATTTGATCTTTTAATAGTTTTGTTACTTCTGAGGGATTTATTGTCATCTTAAATTTCCATCATTTGTTGTTCGTACTTTTTTAATTTACTTTTTATAGATGTATCTATCATAAAACTACCAAGTTGAATTTTAAGTCCTCCGATCAAATTTTTATCAACTTTAAAATCAAACTTTAACTTTGATCCTAAAACATTTGACAGTTCTAAAGTTATTTTATCAAGTTCAGTTTCTGATAGTTGTTTTGAAGAGATTAGTGAAGCGTTGATTTCACCTCTTTTTTTTATAATAAGATTTAAAAAACTGCTAAAGATTTTTTTAACATAAAAAATCCTTCTTTTTTCGATTAAAAGTAAAAAAAAATTTTTTAGGTTTTTAGCAAATCCTAATTTTTCACAAATTAAGCTCATTACCTCAATTTGTTGATTTTTACTTTTAGAAGGATCTTTGATGAAATTATTAACACCGGTGCTTGAATTCAAAAGTGCTTGAAAATTTTTGACATCAGTTTCAACTTTGTCTAATTCATTTGACTCTTGTGAAACTTCAAATAATGCGCGCGAGTATCTATTTGAGGTTTCTGTTGAGAAAGATTTGTTTGCACTCATTTTAATCTTTAGAACTTATTGTGAAATAATGATGTGGTCGTATCATAAGAGTATAACTTGATCAAGTTAGCAATTTTGTTATTAGGCAAAATTGACAGGATCAACATCAACCGTAAGTTTTATTTTTGGTGAGATTTTTAGCCTATTTAACACATTTGTGATTTTTTTTTGCATTAGTAAGTGGTTGCTAAATCTTAATAATAACCTTGTCCTAAAATTTTTTTTTATTTTTAATAAAGGAGAGTCAACTGGACCAAGAACTTCAATATCGTTTAATTTATTTAATTTAATCTTAATTTCCCTAGCTCCTTGTAAACTTAAGCTTCGATCCTTTGAAGAAATGATTAAAGAAACGAGTCTTGTAAACGGTGGAAGTTTATTTTTCTCTCTAATCTGAAGTTCATTTTGAAGAAGTTCTTCTGATTTATTTTTTATCAACTCATTAAGTATTACATCTTGAGGTGATAATGTTTGATAAATTATTAATGACTCTGAGCTAAATCTGCCAGCTCTTCCACTTAGCTGATGATATAATTGAATATTCTTCTCCGTTGTTCTGAGATCGTATCCTCTTCCTGAAAAATCAGCATCAATTACTACTATACAATTTAATTTTGGAAAATTGAAACCTTTTGAAATCATTTGGGTTCCAATCAAAATATCTATTTTTTTTTCATTAATTTCTTTAAAGAAATTATTAGTCTTTTTTTTTGATTTTAAGTAGTCACTAGAAAAAATTCTTATTTTTTTTTGGGGAAAAATTTGCTCAACTTCCTCGTATATTTTTTCTACTCCTGGTCCATACATTGAAAATTCACAATTTTCTCCTAACTTACATTTAATTGCTATCTTTTTTTCTAATGAACAGTGGTGACAAACTGCTTTATTTTTTAATTTATGATAAGTTAAATATAAGGAACAATTAGGACATGTTTTTTTATGGCCACATTTTTTACAAATCAAAAATGGAGAATAACCTCTTCTATTTATAAAAAATAAAACTTGTTCTCCTTTATTTAAAAATTTTTTTACAAGTTCAATTGTCTCGTTTGCAATAAACTTTTTTGTAATTTTTTCTATATTAAGATTTATTATTTTTGTTTTTGGTAAAGGATAATCTTGAAATCTTCTTAGAATCTTAAAATGTCTATATTTTTTTTTCAAAATATTGTTATACGTTTCAATTGACGGTATTGAGGTGATTAAATGGATAGGAATTTTCTCAAAATTTGCTCTGGATATAGCCATATCTCTAGCATTATATATTACTCCTTCATCTTGCTTGTAAGACGTATCATGTTCTTCATCAACAATTATGATACCAAGTTTCTTAAATGGTAAAAGTAAAGCTGATCTGGCACCTACCAAAATTTTTATTTTATTATTGATAATTCCTTTCCAAATTATTCTTTTTTGTTTAGGTGTAATTTTTGAATGCCAGATAGCTGGTTCAAATCCAAAGAAATCCTCGAATCTTGTTTTAAAATCATTTGTTAAAAATATTTCAGGTAATAAAACTAGAGCTTGATTTTTTTTTTCAATTATCTTTTTAATTCTCTCAAAATAAACTAAAGTTTTACCTGAGCCTGTAGTTCCTTGTAATACAGATACGTCAAATTTATTATTAACTTTTTCAAGGAATTTTAATGCCTTTCTTTGCTCTTGATTTAGTAAGTAAGTTTTTTTTTTTGTTTTTTTTGATCTGCTTAAAGTGTCATTGACTTTTATAAATTTATCCGTTCCTCCTATCGCCATTTTAAGTACTAGACCGATAGGCACCATATTATAGGACGAAAACCATTCTATAAAATCAATTAATTTTCTATTGATTGAATACTCTGTAATTTTTTTTATATCTTTAATCTGAATATCATTTGGCTCAAGGTAATTATTTTTCCAAATCACCCCAATTTCTTTTTTTGAACCAAATGGTACCTCTACTAAATTTCCAATTTTACTTTGAATATTTGAATTGTATGTGAATGGAAAATTGAATATCTTTGGCAACAGTACTTGTGCTTTCATGTATTAATTGTATTAGAATTATTCTTAATTAAAAATGAATTGGTCTTTTATCAACAGCTAAAGCTGCCTCTTTTATAGCCTCTGTGTGAGTAGGGTGTGCGTGGCAAGTTCTTGCAATATCTTCAGCACTTGCACCGAACTCCATGGCTAAAGCCATTTCTGCTATCATATCTCCACAGTGTGGGCCAATAATATGTACCCCTAAAACCTTATCAGTTTTGCTGTCTGCTAAAATCTTTACAAAACCCTCTGTTTCATTATTTACTTTTGCTCTGGAGTTTGCAAGAAAAGGAAATTTTCCAACTTTGTAGGATTTGTTTTCTTCTTTTAATTGCTCTTCGGTTTTACCTACTGTTGCTACCTCTGGTGACGTATAAATTACTCCTGGTATTACATCGTAGTTAACATGACCAGCTTGGCCAGCTAATATTTCTGCGACTGCTATTCCTTCCTCTTCAGCTTTATGTGCTAGCATAGGTCCTTTTATTACATCACCAATTGCGTATATGTTATTAATTGATGTCTGTAATTTTGAATTGACCTCTATCCTTCCTTTACTATCTTTTTTAATGCCAATTTTAGATAAATTGAGCCCTTCTGTATATGGTTTTCGCCCAACTGATACAAGCACCTTATCAAATTCTAGGGACTCATCTTTTGAACTTTTTAGATCAGTATAATTTATTAAAACACCAGAGCTAGAGGACTTTACTTGGTTAACTTTAGCTTCCATTTTAAAATTAATCCCTTGTTTAGATAATATTTTTTTGAATTCATTTGAGATTTCTCTGTCCATACCCGGTGTTATATGATCAAGATACTCTATTACTGTAACATTAGAACCTAGCCTTGACCAAACTGAGCCCATCTCTAAGCCAATATAACCTCCTCCGATAACGGCTAATTTTTTTGGAACATCATTTAAAGATAAAGCGCCCGTGGATGATATTATATTTTTTTCATCAATCTCAATCCCCGGCAATGAAGCTACAGACGAGCCAGTTGCTATTACGATATTTTTTGCCTTATAGTTAGTTTTTTTATTGTTGTCGTATACTACAATATCATTTTTGGAAAAAAGAACACCTTTACCTTTTATATAAGTTACTTTATTTTTTTTAAAGAGAAACTCTACACCTTTAGTTAAAACCTGGACTGATTTGTTTTTATTAGACATCATTTTATCAATATTTAATTTTATACCTTCAATTTCGATTCCTTGTTTATTAAAATCCTTTTTTGCTCTCTGATAATTTTCTGACAAATTTAATAGACTTTTCGAAGGTATACACCCAACGTTAAGACACGTGCCTCCAAGAGTGCCTCTTGACTCTACGCATGCGGTTTTTAAACCAAGTTGAGCTGCTCTAATTGCGCAAACGTAACCACCTGGCCCACCTCCAATTACTACTAAATCAAAATTATCCATATTATATATTTAAAAATAATCTTTTTGGTTGTTCTAAAGACTCTTTTACTATTTTTAAAAATGAAACTGCTTCCTTACCATCCACAATTCTATGATCATAAGACAAAGCTAAGTACATTACGGGCCTCACTTCTATACTATCATTTACAACTACAGGTCTTTTAACAATATTATGCATACCGAGCACAGCTGACTGTGGAGGATTTAAAATTGGTGTGGAAAGCATTGACCCGTATATTCCTCCATTAGTTATTGTAAATGTCCCGCCTTGAAGGTCTTCAATAGTGATCTTGCCGTCTCTAGCTTTTTGACCCAAATCAGAAATATTTTTTTCGATGTCAGCAAAAGACATTTCATCAGTTTCTCTTAATACAGGTACTACCAAACCTCTGTCTGTGCCAACAGCAATGCTGATGTTATAGTAATTTTTATAAACTATTTCTTCTCCTTGGATTTCGGAATTAATTGCAGGAAAATTTTTTAATCCAATTACACAAGCTTTAACAAAAAAAGACATAAAACCTAGTTTTACTCCATAATTATTTAAAAAATCTTCTTTATATTCACTTCTCATGGAGATAACTTCGCTCATGTCCACTTCGTTAAAAGTTGTAAGCATGGCCGCGTTTTCTTGAGCTTCTTTTAGTCTTTTAGCAATAGTTAATCTTAATCTTGTCATTTTAACTCTTTCTTCTGGACCATGTTTGATTTTTCTCTCAGAGGGTGCAGGTTTTGAACCCATTAAACTCATTATGTCCTCTTTTAAAATAATTCCATTTTTTCCGGTACCTGTAATTTTATCTAAATTAATTTTGGCTTCACTTGCCATTTTTCTAGCTGCTGGCGAAACTTTAGTTTCATTTTTTTCTTTTACTATTGGTTTAGAAACTTTTTTTTCCACATGAACGTTATCTAAAATTAGTGGTTCATCCTCTATTTTTTCATTATCTAATTTTAAAACTTGATCTGAGATTTTAGGTTTAATATTTTTTTCTGGTGAAAATTCTTCTTTTTGCTCATCAAATAGCTTTGGCAATTTTTTTGACTGTTTTTTTGGAGGGTTATAAGTTTTTATTTCTTTAATTTTTGTAGGTTCGTCTTTTATACTATTACTTATTGTGCCTAATAGTGATCCCACATTGACAGTCTCACCCTCTTTTACTTTTATAGTTCCTAAAAATCCATTTGATGGTGCTGGTACTTCTACATTAACTTTATCTGTTTCTAATTCAACAATCGGTTCATCCGCGACAACTTTTTCACCTTGTGATTTTAGCCATTTAGAAACTGTTGCTTCGGTCACCGACTCGCCTAAAGTAGGAACTGTAATTTTTTCTGACATTAGTGTTTTAGTATCTTTTCTAATATTTCTTTTTGTTGTGCAAGATGTTTGTTTGCATTTCCAGTCGCAGTGGTTGAAGATGCTGATCTACCTACAAATTTAATGTTAATATCCTTAAAATTTATCATATCTAAAGTTCTTTCGATGTAGTTCCTTACGGTGTTCCAAGCTCCCATATTTTTTGGTTCTTCTTGACACCATATAAATTGGGCTTTTTTATACCTTTTTAAAACTCCAGCTAATGTTTTAGCTGGGAACGGGTATAATTGTTCTAAACGGACAAAAATAACATCATCAGTTTTGGTTATTTCCCTCTGTTCAATTAAATCATAATAAATTTTACCAGAGCACATTACTACTTTTCTTATCTTGCTATCCTTTTTTAAAGAAATTAAATTTTTCTCTTTGTAATAGGCATCGTCTTCTAAAACTCTATGAAATGAACTTTTTGAAACAAATTCAGAAATTTTAGATATACAACGCTTGTGTCTAAGTAAAGATTTAGGTGTCATTATAATTAGAGGTTTTCTAAACTCTCTGTGCATTTGTCTTCTTAGGACGTGGAAATAATTTGATGGAGTGGTACAATTTACAACTTGAATATTTTCTCCTGCACATAATTGTAAAAATCTCTCCAATCTTGCAGAAGAATGTTCAGGTCCTTGTCCCTCATAACCGTGGGGCAATAACATAACAAGCCCACTGGCTCTTCCCCACTTAGACTCAGAAGAGGTAATAAATTGATCAATAATAACTTGAGCGCCATTAGCAAAATCACCAAACTGTGCTTCCCATAAAACTAGAGTTTCTGGCTCTGATAAAGAGTAACCATATTCAAATCCAAGAACTGCTAGCTCTGAGAGTAAGCTGTCTATAACCTCAAATCTCTTTTGACCTGATTGAATATTATTTAATGGTAAATAGCGATCATGGTTGTCTTGATTCCTTAAAACTGCATGTCTTTGGCTGAATGTTCCTCTTCCTGAGTCTTGACCGGATAGCCTTACTGAAAATCCCTCTGTCAATAGGGAACCAATTGCTAGGGACTCTGCTGATGACCAATCAATATCACCACTTTGAAACATTTTGCTCTTCAATTCAAAAACTCTTTTAAGAGTTTTGTGTGCATTAAAATCGCTTGGAATTTTAAATATTTCTTTTCCTACTTTTAATAAAATATTTTTTTCTACACCGCTTTTGCCTCTCTTGTCTTTACCAAGACCTGGTTTAAATCTTGACCAAACACCATCAAACCATTTTAATTCTGATTTATAATTTTTAGAGGATAAGTACTCATTTTCTAAGAAGTTTTTAAAAGTAGTTTTATCCTTTTGCAATTGTTCAATATTAATTAAACCTTCATTAGAAAGTTTCTTTCCGTAAATTGAGAGAGTAGTTGGGTGGTTTTTAATTTTTTTATACATTATTGGTTGAGTAAACGAAGGCTCGTCACCCTCATTATGTCCATAACGCCTGTAGCAAACCATATCAATAACAACATCTCGATTAAATTTTTGTCTATACTCCGTTGCAATTTTGGCACAATAAGTAACTGCTTCTGGGTCATCTCCGTTAACATGAAAAATTGGAGCTTGAGCAGTTTTAGCAACATCTGAAGGATAAGGGGAAGATCTGGCAAATCTAGGTGCTGTAGTAAAACCTATTTGATTGTTTACAATAATATGAATAGTTCCTCCAATATTATGCCCTGGTAGTCCTGACATTGCAAAACATTCCGCTACTATTCCTTGTCCAGCAAAAGCCGCATCTCCATGCATTAAAACTGGAATTACTTTTTTTCTATCTTTATCTTTATGGAAAAATTGTTTAGCTCTTACTTGTCCCAATACTACAGGATTAACTGCCTCTAGGTGGGATGGATTATCTGTAAGACTTATATGAACAACGTTACCATCAAATTCTCTATTGGATGAAGCCCCAAGATGATATTTTACATCTCCCTCAAAATATTTGCTTGCATTTATCGATTTTCCAAAAAATTCACTGAAAATTGCTCTAAATGGTTTTCCCATGACATTAGCTAAAACATTAAGTCTTCCCCTGTGCGGCATTCCAATTTTAATTTCTTTAGCACCAAGATTGCCTCCCCTTTTAATAATCTGCTCCAAAGCTGGTATCAATGACTCACCACCATCTAGTCCAAATCTTTTTGTTCCAACAAATTTTACGTGTAAATATTTTTCAAAACCTTCTGCCTGAACTATTTTATTTAGTATCGCTCTTTTACCATTATCTGTAAAAGAAATATCTTTTTCTGGACCTTCTATCCTGTTTCTAATCCAAGCTTTTTCCTCTGGATCGCTCATATGCATAAATTCAAACCCAATGTTAGAGCAATAAGTTTTTTTGAGTATTTCAAGTATCTGGTTTAAATTAGCATATTGAAGTCCTAAAACCCCATCTAAAAAGATTTTTCTTTGAAAATCTTTTTTTGTGAAGCCATAATTTTCAGGTTGTAGTTCTGAGTGTTCTTTTTTTTCTTGGATAGCTAAGGGATCTAAGTTAGCAATCAGATGTCCTCTTATTCTGTAAGCTCTAATAAGCATTATTGCGCGTACGGAATCCTGAGATGCCTGTTTTATAGAGTTTTCATTAAGTTCAGTGGAGTCCTTAGCATAAGCTTTTTCTTGAATTATACTCCTATTTGTAATTTTATTTTTAATTTTTTTTGCTGGAGACCAACTAGGACCATTTAAATCACTTAGAATTAATTTTTCATCTTCACTCAAGCCGTTAAAAAATTTTATCCAACCTTCAGGTAAAGATTTAGGATCAGAGAGATAGTCAGAGTATAATTCATTTATAAATTCAGAATTTATACCTGATAAAAAAGATGTTTTTTTAAAAGTAATATTATTATCGGAAGATGACATTAATTATTTATACTAACATAAATTATTAAAAATCAACTATTAAGTTTATCAAATAGAGTTTTGCCGATATCTGCAGGCGATTTTGATATGGTAATACCTGCTGATTTCATAATTTCAATTTTTTCTTCTGCTCCTCCCTTACCTCCTGATATAATCGCCCCAGCATGCCCCATTCTTCTACCTGGTGGGGCTGTTAATCCGGCTATAAAACCTACAGTAGGTTTTTTTATTTTCTCTTTTTTTAAAAACTCGGCGGCTTCTTCCTCGGCAGATCCACCGATTTCTCCAATCATTACGATTGATTTAGTTTCGTCGTCTTCTAAAAATAATTCTAAACAATCTATAAAATTGGTTCCATTAATTGGATCTCCGCCTATACCAATGCATGTTGATTGTCCTAAATTGTTTGAAGAAGTCTGCGAAACAGCCTCATAAGTCAAAGTCCCGGATCTTGATACTATTCCGACTGAACCTTTTTTATGAATATTTCCAGGCATTATTCCAATTTTACATTCTTCTGGAGTGATAACCCCAGGACAATTTGGACCAATTAATCTAGAGTTACTCTCATTTAAAATTTTTTTAACTTTTAACATATCTAAAACTGGTATTCCCTCTGTTATGCAAACAATTAATTCTATTTTTGCTTCTATTGCTTCAATAATAGCAGCACCTGCGAATTTAGGAGGTACATATATCATTGTGGCATTGGCAGACGTTTTATCTTTTGCTTCTTGCACTGTATTAAATACTGGTAAACCTAAATGTTTTTGACCCCCCTTTTTAGGAGTAACACCTCCTACCAATTGAGTACCATATTTTAAAGCTTGTTCAGAGTGAAACGTTCCATGCTTGCCAGTAAATCCCTGGCATATTACTTTTGTATTTTTGTTTACTAAAACTGACATTACTTTATAGCCTCAACTATTTTTTTTGCAGCATCATTTAAATCACTGGCTGATAAAATTTTAAGTTTAGATTGGTCTAAAATTTCTTTTCCTTGTTTAAAATTTGTTCCTGCTAATCTGACTACAAGCGGTACAGATAAGTTAATTTGCTTTGCTGCATCTACTACTCCTTGAGCTAAAACATCGCATCTCATAATCCCACCAAATATATTTATTAAAATTCCTTTAACATTTTTATCTGCTAATATTAATTTAAAGGCTGCAGTGACTTTTTCTTTAGAAGCGCCTCCGCCAACATCTAAAAAGTTTGCTGGTTCTTTTCCATATAATTTTATTATATCCATAGTTGCCATTGCTAAACCTGCACCATTCACCATGCATCCTATTGATCCATTTAGTTTGATGTATGCAAGATCGTACTTGCTAGCTTCAATTTCTGCAGGATCTTCCTCGTTTAGGTCTCTTAGTTTTAAAATTTCTGGTCTCCTAAAAATTGCATTATCATCAAAATTCATTTTTGCATCTAAGCAGATTAACTTTTTATCTTTTGTAATAATTAAAGGATTAATTTCTATAAGGCTGGCATCTTTTTTTAAAATTATTTCGTACATCGATTTTACAGTTTTTTTCGCAATCTTTTTTTGATCCTCATTGAGCTTAAAAACTTTAATAATTTCATCTAATTCGTTTTCACTTGGCCCAGTTTCATTTAAATCCATTTTTGTAGTTATAATTTTATCTGGAGACTCAGCAGCTATCTTTTCAATATCCATTCCTCCTTCGGTGCTACTGATAAATGCAATTTTGGATGACTTTCTGTCAATAAGGCAGGATAGATAAAATTCTTTCGAAATTTCTGATGCCTCTTCAATGTATAATCTTTTTACTATTTTACCCTCTGGACCTGTTTGATGTGTCACAAGTTTTTTTCCCATCATTTTTTTTGCTTCATTCTCTAATTCTGATAAATTTTTAATTAATTTAACTCCACCGGCTTTACCTCTACCGCCTGCATGGATTTGAGCCTTAAGAACAAATTCTGTACTTTTTAACTTTAATATTTCTTTTTTTAAATCTTCTAATGAATAAATGACTACCCCGTTTGAGACTGGTGCACCATATTCCTCTAATATTTTTTTTGCTTGATGTTCGTGAATATTCATTTTTAGTTGCTATTACTATCATAAAATTTAAATTATTGCATAATGAAACAAAAAATAATCATTTTGACACCCGTTTATAAAGACTGGAAAAGTTTATTAAAACTTCTTGATAAAATTAATATTATTTTTAAAACTGATATAAGATCCAAGTTTGACTTAGTAATTGTTGATGATAATTCGAATGAAAAAGTTAATTTCTCAAACTTTAAAAAAGAAACAATAAATCGACTAAAGATTCTCAAACTTGAAAAAAATTTGGGTAGCCAAAGAGCTATTGCAATTGGTCTTAGATTTATACAAAAAACCTATATTGAGAATTATTATACCATAGTAATGGATTCTGATGGTCAAGATAACCCAGATGGAATAATTGAAATGATTAAAAAAATAAATTCACAAAATGTTAATACTATTGTAGCTAAAAGGGGACAAAGAAAGGAGCCTCTGTGGTTTAGATTTTTTTATGAAATATATTGTTTTACAATTATGATTTTTACTCTCAAAAAAATAAGACATGGAAACTTCTGTTTGATAAATTATAAAGATGTTAACAAAATTTTACTAAACAATGATATTTGGAATGCGTTTCCTCCAGTAATATCTGTCAGCCTTAAAACTTTTGATTATATTACTTTAGATAGAGAGGAGAGATATGCTGGTGCTTCTAAAATGAGTTTTTTTGGATTAATTCAGCACGCATTAAGAGTTTTTTCAGTTTTAAGAGTAAGAGTTCTTATTATGTCAATAATTTATATTTTCAGTATTTATTATATGTTTGAGAATCAATATCTAATTTTTCTTCTCTTTTTTCTTATGATAATTTTTATATTTAATTTTGTAAATTTTTTTCTAAGTATTAATTGTAAAAAAAGATTTAAAAAAAATTATTCCATCTTTAAGTTACTAGAACATTAATTGCAATTTTTTATATTAATAGAATAAAGAATTAAATTATATTTTTCTCTATCAAAACATTTACCTTTAAGTAAATCATCAAAATTAATAAAATCAAATTCATTGGGTTTGGACTCAATAATAAAGATTTTTTTAATATTTTTTCTCTTAATATTATAATTAATTTTTGAAGTATAAATATCGTAATATTTATTTTTTTTGTTAGTTGGATGAGTATTATTATTAGAAAAATACCAACGATTTAAAATGTTAAATTTTTTATCACTTATCAATGAAAAAAACTGGTAATGTGTTATAAGCATTATTTCTTCGGACACCTCACTATCTAATACATTAATTGTTTTATTTATTAATTTAATTTCCTCATTTGGTTTTTCTTTAAATTCAAAAGGTGTTACCCATTTTAAATTTTTAAATTTATCATTGATTTTATTTGCTGGAACAGCATTTTCTAAATTAACGTTCTGCAAATCCATAAACTTTCTTTTTAAATTATATTCTCCATGATATTTAATTGTTATCAAACATATGAATAAGAAAAAAAATAAATCTACTTTTTTATTTTTGTAATTGAATAAATTCTTAAGTTGAATAGCAACAAAACCACCTAGCAGAGGAATAAGAGAAAAAATGAAGGTTTGATTAGCAGTGATTAGTTGATGAAAAATAAAACCTAGGCCAGATAAGGCTACGAAAATGTTTAAAATAATTTTCCTATTAAAAAAAACTTTATTTTTTTTTATAAAAATAGATACCATAATTAAATTAGTGAAAATAAAAAAGAAAATAAATTTAAAGTGACCTAAAGTACCTCTTAAAGTAAGTTTATTAATTAAATTAGCGGACTCAAAAGCATTGATATCTCCAATTGCTCTTGCTTCCCCAATAGTCAAGGGAAATAAAATCATTTGAATTAAAAATTCATTTAAATCGATTTGAACTGTCACTAGATAAAAAAAAGTAATTATCAGACAGAATAGAACGCCTATTGTAAAAGGCTTAAGAAAACTTTTATCGAATTTTAGGTAATATATAAGGGAAAAAAATATTATTAATACGATGATAATTCCTGAAGGCATTTGCATGCTAAAAAAGGCAAGAAACATCGATATTGGTAAGACAAACCAATAAACCTTTTTTTCTTTAGAAACAGCTAAATAAAAGAATATCATTGAAGCTAGACTAAAAATGTATGAGTGTTGATATGGAAAAGGGGTTCCTGAAACTGGATAACATAAAGCGGCAAAACTAAAACTTAAGAGAAGATTTAAAATTAGATTTTTATTAAAATTATTAAGGAAAAAAAGAAATAAAACACTTATCAAAGAGTTAACAATCGATGAATGGAAAATGTATGCATTCCAATTATTGCCAAAAACTAAAAAAAAAAGAGCTTGTAAATAGTCCACAACGATTCCTGAGATTACCCAAAAATCTTTTACAGGATGATAACCTTGGGTGATTAGGTAGCCACTTTCAAAAAAAGAAAATGTATCAATAGGGTGAAGCCCTAGATTAGCAAAATAATAATTTATAAAAAATGAAAATACTGCTAATAATGAATAACTGATAAAATTTTTTCTAATAGGAGAAATATTCATTGTAGTTTTAATATCATGAATTTTATTTAATCGGAATATTTATGTTTAAAATTAGAAATAAAGTAAAATTTGATCAATCAGAAAATCGTATGAAAAAACAAGGCGATGTTCAATCTTCAATATTTGATATCGAAAATAATAAAAATTTATTCAGCTTATTAAAAGAGAGATTTGAATGGATGAATAAATTTATTAATTTTGATGATAAAGGTATTGAAGTGGGATCGGCAGCTGGTTTTTCAAAAAGATTTATTAAATGTAGGAATTTCAAAATATCTGACTTTTCAAACCATGATCATTTAGATTTCAAAAACATCGACGCTCAAAAAACGGGTTTTGAAAATAATGAGTTTGACTTTGTTATTTCATCAAATATGATTCATCATTTACCTTTTCCACTTAAATTTTTTGACGAAATGTATCGAATTTTAAAACCTAACGGTAAACTTATAATTTTTGATGCTCACTGCTCATTTCTATTACAGTTAGTTTTAATTTTTATGAGACATGAAGGATTTGATTTTACAAAAAATGTTTGGGATAAAAATACTCCAGCTACCGACGCTGACGATCTATGGGCTGGTAACAGCTCAATTCCTTACCTAATTTTTAGCGATAAAGCTCAATTCAAAAAAAATTTAGGCGATAAATTTAATATTAAATACAAAATTAATTGTGAATGTTTATTATTTTTGAATTCTGGAGGAGTAACATCAAAAACTTTATACTTGCCATTGCCGAATTTTTTTTTGAAATTCATTTCTTATTTAGATAAATTTTTAAGCTTTATAGCCCCTAATATTTTTTCTCTGGCATATAAGGTGGTTTTGGAAAAGAAAGGTTAATTTAAATCTGGGTCAATTTTTTTTGCCGCTTCGTATAGTTCTCTTACAGACTGAACAGATTTTTCAAAGTTTGCTTTCTCCTCAGGTCCAAGTTTAAGTTCAACAATTTCTTCAACGCCATTATTACCTATTATTACAGGCACTCCTGCGTAGATATTTTTAATACCATATTCTCCATTTAAAAACACCGCACATGGAAGTTTTTTCTTCAAATTTTTTAAGTAACTCTCTGCCATCTCAACCCCTGAAGCGGCTGGAGCATAAAATGCTGATCCTTTTTCTAAGTATTTTACTATTTCTGCTCCACCAGTTTTTGTTCTAAGAATAATTTTATCCAATTTTTCTTTTGAAATTTTACCGGCTTTTACTAGATCAACAATTTTTTTTCCATCAACTTCAGTGGAGTCAAGCATCGCTACCATAGTATCTCCGTGACCTCCTAAAACAAAAGATTTAATTTTTTTTACTGGAACATTTAATTCTTGAGATAAAAAATATATAAAACGTGATGAGTCAAGAATTCCAGCCATTCCAACAATTTTATTGTGAGGGAGATTTGAATACTTTTGAAGAGCCATTACAATTACATCTAAAGGATTAGTAATACATATTATAAAGGCCTTAGGTGATGTTTTTTTAATTCCAATTGCAACTTCTTTAATTATTTTTAAATTTATTCCTAACAGGTCATCTCTTGTCATCCCTGGTTTTCTTGGAACCCCTGCGGTAATAATTATAACGTCTGAATCTTTTGTGTCTTCATATTTATTTGTACCTGATAAATTTACATTAAATCCATGGACAGGAGAAGATTGAGCTATATCTAGTGCTTTACCTTTTGCTATTCCCTCAGCTACATCAAACAATACTACGTCTCCAAGTTCCTTTAACGCAATTAAATGGGCTAATGTTCCTCCAATTTGTCCTGCTCCAATAAGTGTAATTTTTTTTTTCATTATTTCATTGTTGGCATGACAAACTCTGGGTCTGTTCTCAATCCAGAAGGCCATCTTGAAGTAACAGTTTTTAGCTTTGTATAAAATCTAACACCTTCAGGACCGTGCATGTGTTGATCGCCAAAAAGAGATCTTTTCCACCCACCAAAGCTATGAAAGGCCATAGGGACTGGTATCGGAATATTAATTCCGACCATTCCAATTTTCGCTTTATTGGAAAATGTCCTACCAGAGTCCCCGTCTCTAGTGAATATACTTACTCCATTTCCAAATTCATGATCGTTTACCAGCTTTAAAGCTTCTTCAAAATTTTTTGCTCTAACAACTGACAGAACTGGGCCAAATATTTCTTCTTTGTAAATCCTCATATTGTTCTTTACATGGTCAAATAAGCATCCGCCAATGTAATAACCGTTTTCGTAACCTTGGATTTTAAAATTTCTACCATCGACAACTAATTTTGCTCCCTCTTTGACTCCAATATCCACATACCCTTTAACCTTTGCTAAATGTTCTTTAGTAACTAGAGGTCCCATTTCAGATTGTTTGTCCATCCCAGGACCGACTTTTAATGCTTCTACTTTTTTTGCTAAGGAGTTAACTAGTTTGTCTCCAATATTTCCAACTGCAACTGCTACTGACTGCGCCATACACCTTTCTCCGGCAGAACCATATGCGGCACCCATCAAACCATTGACTGCTTGATCTAAATCACAGTCAGGCATAATCACGCAATGATTTTTAGCTCCGCCTAAAGCTTGCACTCTTTTTTCATTTTTTGCGCAATTTTCATAAATATATTTTGCTATTGGAGTGGATCCAACAAAACTCATTGCAACTATGTCTTTATTGTTTATTAAAGCATCTACTGACTCTTTGTCTCCATTTACGACATTCAAGACTCCATCTGGCAGCCCTGCCTCTTTAAATAATTCTGCTAACCTTATGGAGCAGGATGGATCTTTTTCTGAAGGTTTAAGTACAAATGTGTTACCGCATGCAATTGCCATCGGAAACATCCACATTGGAACCATTGCAGGAAAATTAAAAGGGGTAATTCCAGCACAAACTCCAAGCGGCTGTCTGGTTGACCAGCTGTCAACATTAGTTCCTACATTTTCTGTAAATTCTCCTTTTAACATTTGAGGTATACCACAAGCAAATTCCACTACTTCTAAACCTCTTGTAAGGGAACCTCTTGCATCTTCGTAGACTTTCCCATGTTCTGAAACGATAATCTTAGTCAATTCGTCTGAGTTTTGCTCTATTAATTCTTTGTACTTAAATAGAATTCTCGCTCTTTGAAGTGGAGGTTTGTTAGACCATGACACGAAAGCTTTTTTTGCACTAGCAACAGCCTCGTCCACATCTTGTGTGCTTGCCAATTTAACTTCTGCACTCTTCTCGCCAGTGGCAGGGTTAAAAACGTTTCCTATTCTTTTTGAGTTTCCTGAAAAACTTTTTCCTCCAACAAAATGCTGAATTATTTTCATGTTGTAATTGAATAAATAAGCTTTTAGCTTGTTGCAAGCATTTTTTTTATTGATCCAATAGCTTTTGCTGGGTTAAGGCCTTTCGGACAAGAATTTGTACAATTCATAATAGTATGACATCTATAAAGCTTTAATTCATCAGCCACTTTCTTTAATCTTTCTTTTTTATCACTGTCCCTGCTATCGTTTATCCAACGATAAGCTTGAAGCAGAACAGCCGGACCTAAATATTTATCGCCATTCCACCAATAACTTGGGCAAGAGGTTGAACAGCAAGCACAGAGTATACACTCGTAATACCCATCGAGTTTTTCTCTATCTCTTTGGGATTGTTTTAGTTCTATCTTTTCTTGTCCAGTTTGATCAACTTTCAGCCAAGGTTGAATAGACTCATACTGTTTATACAGAGTAGTAAGATCCCCGATTAAATCTTTCACAACTTTCAAATGAGGTAGTGGATATACATTTAAATCTCCATTAATGTCCGTGTGAGATTTAATACAAGCGAGAGTATTGACTCCATCTATGTTCATAGCACATGATCCACATACTCCATGAGCACATGATCTTCTAAAAGTTAAAGAAGGATCAATTTCATTTTTAATTTTAAAAAGAATGTCAAGAACCTTAGGTCCACAGTTATTTACATCAACTTCAAAAGTATCTACTCTAGGGTTTTTTCCAGTTGATGGATCCCATCTATAAACATGTACTTTTTTTAGATTTTTTGAATTAGTTTTGTCTTTGAAATATTGTCCTACCTCTATTTTTGAATTCTGTGGTAGGCTGAATTGTGCCATCTTAGTATACACGCTCCTTTGGAGGAAAATACTGAACATCATTTGTTAATGTTCTAGAATGTACATCTCTATACTTTATTTCAACTTTTTTACCTTTTTGCCAAGCTAAAGTATGTTTCATATAATTTTTGTCATCCCTTTTTGTAAAATCCTCTCTAGCATGAGCTCCTCTACTTTCTTTTCTGTGATATGCAGAGTCCATTGTAGTTAGTGCTTGACTTATTAAATTGTCAAATTCTAAAGTTTCGACTAGATCAGTATTAAATAAAAGAGATTTATCTTTTACAGAGATGTCTTGCATGCCTTCATATGGTTTTCTAATTTGATCCACGCCTTCTTTTAATGTTTTTTCAGTCCTGAATACTGCACACTTCGTTTGCATCGTCTTTTGCATTTTTAATCTCAATTCTGATGTTTTGGTTGTACCATTTGAATTTCTAATTTTATCAAATCTACTTAAACACTTCTCTGTTTCATAACTTGAAACTTCTTCATGTGGCATTCCAGGTTTTACAATTTCCGCTGCTCTTTTTGCAGCCGCTTTTCCAAAAACAACAAGGTCTATAAGAGAATTAGAGCCCAATCTATTAGCTCCATGCACCGAAACACAAGCTGCTTCCCCAATAGCCATTAAGCCCGGCACAGTTTTTTCAGATCCATTCAATGTAAGAACTTCTGCTTTATAATTTGTTGGTATTCCCCCCATATTATAATGAACTGTAGGAACAACGGGAATTGGGTCCTTGTTCACATCAACATTTGCAAAAGTTTTTGCAGCTTCAGATATTCCAGGGAGTCTCTCATCAATCACTTTTTTGTCCAAATGATCTAAGTGTAAATTGATATGATCTTTGTTTTTACCTGCACCTCTCCCCTCATTAATCTCCATTTCCATTGATCTACTTACCACATCTCTTGAGGCTAAATCTTTAGCGTTAGGGGCATACCTTTCCATAAATCTTTCTCCTTTACCATTTACTAAAAAGCCTCCTTCTCCCCTTACTCCCTCAGTAATTAAACATCCTACGCCATATATTCCTGTAGGATGAAACTGAACAAATTCCATATCTTGTAATGGAAGCCCTGCTCTTAAAACCATTGCGTTACCATCTCCGGTACAAGTGTGGGCTGACGTAGCTGAATAATAAACTTTTCCATAACCCCCTGTTGCAATGATAGTCATGTGAGATCTGAATCTGTGCATTGTTCCATCAGTTAAATTCCAAGCTATTACACCTTTACACTCACCGTTTTTCATAATTAAATCAAGTGCAAAGTATTCAATAAAAAATTCTGTATTTTGCTTTAAAGCCTGACCATATAGAGTGTGTAAAATAGCATGACCTGTTCTGTCTGCTGCAGCACAAGTTCTTTGAGCAGTTCCATTGCCATAATTTTTTGTCATACCTCCAAATGGTCTTTGATAAATTTTTCCATCATCAGTTCTGCTAAATGGAACCCCATATCTTTCTAACTCGACAACAGCTCTTGGAGCTTCTTTACATAAATACTCTATTGCATCTTGATCACCTAACCAATCGGAGCCTTTAACTGTATCATACATATGCCATCTCCAATCATCTTCACCCATATTTCCAAGTGCTGCGGAAATGCCTCCCTGTGCGGCAGATGTATGACTTCTAGTTGGGAATACTTTTGAAATACAAGCTGTTTTTAATCCGGCTTCTGAGAGACCGACTGCAGCTCTTAAACCAGAGCCTCCTGCTCCTAAAACAACAACGTCATATTCGTGATCTATAATTTTATAACTGCTCATAAGCTTAATTTGTATAATATAAATATTGTAAAAATTGGCATTATAATAGCAAATAAATACAGGGTTTTGTTTGCGACATTTTTTATTTTTTGATCAACTATATAAT
>Ga0208390_1000082_pt1 | contig 27972 bp, 33 predicted proteins | sample Knorr_S7_td_Surf_FD_185594 | JGI IMG/M metagenome (GOLD analysis project Ga0208390, IMG submission 185594) | Marine microbial communities from Southern Atlantic Ocean transect - Knorr_S7_td_SurfaceA_ad_6m_LV_A (SPAdes) (version 2) | ecosystem: Environmental > Aquatic > Marine > Oceanic | place...
GAACGAAACAAATCTTTCTATTCCATCAGCTGGTTTTAATTCAGGGTTGAGCTCCATGGCAGCTTCCATGTTGCCGTTGATAGAAAGTAGATTATTGCAAATATTAGAATGGCTAAGCATAACTCCTTTTGGATTTCCTGTTGTTCCACTAGTATAAATGAGGGTTAATAAATCATTTTCTTCAACAGTTGCAGAAATTGCTTTAATATCATGCTGAGTATCTTTCATATTGAATACATCATTAAATTTGATAATATTCTCTTTTCCACCATTATAATTATTATCCATAATTATAATTGTGTGCAAATTGGAATTTGCATCATTAATAAGTGGGTAAACTTTGTCTAACTGCACCTCATCTTGAACAATAGCAATTTTACTCTCTGAGTGCATTACAACATATTGAGATTGAGCTGGAATCAGAGTTGGATAAACTGGAACAGATACAGCTCTAATATGAGCAATTGCATAATCAGATATTGACCATTTACGGGAATTTGCGCCAATAATTGCAACTTTATCATTATCGTTTATTCCTAAATTTTTTAATCCATTTGCAAAATTTTCAACCATTACTTGAAGATCAGCTAATTCTATACCCTCCCAGCCGTTTTCAGTTTTTGTATAAAAAGTTTTTAAGGAAGGTTTTTCACTTACTACATGTTGAAACATCTGTGGTACTGTTTTGAATGACACTTTAAACTCCTTTTAATATTGGTTATTGACAAACTACATACTTTATCTGAAATTTGTCAACATCTTTGCCGGGGTGGCGGAATTGGTAGACGCGCTGGTCTCAAACACCAGTGAGAGTAATCTCATGTCGGTTCGAGCCCGACCCTCGGTACAAAAAAAGGGCTTAAAAAAGCCCTTTTTTTTAAAAAAACAATTATCACTTACTCCTCTTCTGGAGGGAAGACCTCATTATTAAGAGCTTTTAGCTGCTTCTTAATATCAGACAAATCTCTTCTCGTTCTACGTTTTTCAGAATCAAAATTATCTTCTAAACCTTCAAGATCACGTTGAACATTTTTAATTCTTTTAGTTAAGTCTCTATCAACCCTTTTTATTTCATAAGCTAAATCATCAATTAAATTTCCAAGAGAGTCAGCTTTAGCATAAATTAGTTTTGTGTTAGCTAAAATCATATCTTGACCTCTTTTAATTTCTTTACCTTGTCCAATATTTTCTAACTCAACTGCTTTAACTCTTTGTTTAAATTCTTTATTAACCATATCAACATGCTCTGCTTGTTCACTTCTTAATTGTGCCATTTCATCCATAGCTGAACCATATTGTATTAAAGAAAAACCTACTGCTAGAGTTAAGGCAAGAACAACAACGCTTAAAATTTTTTCTGTACTAGATAACATAATTAAATACCTCAATTGTTTTTTCAGTCCACTGAAACTAATGAATGAAATATCAATATGAAAACATTTTTTTTATTTGGGGATATTTCCAATTCTAGAAAGTCTAGGTAAATAATTATCTAAATCTAATGAAAACCAAGTGACCACTGGCTGTCCAAGAACATGACTTTTAGGAACTAAACCCCAAAATCTCGAATCCTCGCTATTATCCCTATTATCTCCCATCATCCAAAAATAATCTTGCTTCAAAGTATATGTATTTATTTCACTTATATCTTTATCATTTATTTTTAAATATTTTAAGTATTCTTTTTTCATTAACGACATCCATGGATTAATTAATGAAGCATTAGGTTGGGGAACATAATTATCAAATACTTTTCTATCACCCGTTCTTCTAAACAGGTCATACGGATCTTCGTTGGTAAATATTAGCTTTTGATCGTTAACAACCAATTCAACTTTATTCCCTTCAAATAATAGTAAAGGAATAATTAGCTCCCAATTCATATCTTCGTTGATTATAAATGTATCACCTTTTTTAGGAATTTGAAGCTCTTTCATATTATCTTTATTTCCAAGATTCATAAATATACTGTCATCAATATAGGATTCTGATGAGGGTTCTTGAGATAAAAATTGACCACCTTCAGGTAATAAATACTCTTCATTATTAACAAACACTTTTCGATTTTCAATTCTAACATTATCACCAGGCAAACCGATACATCTTTTTACATATTTATATACATTATCTCTAGGATATTCGAAAACTACTACATCTCCTCTTTCTACATCTTTAAATGCAGGAAATCTATAATCAGGAAGAAATGTAGGAATACTTACAGCTGTAAATGGAACCCAAATTTTTTGAGGAACTTTCATACCATAGATGTATCTACTTCCAACAAGCATGTCTCCTCTTAATATATTCTTTTCCATACTACTTGTTGGCACTATATATAGCTCTACGACCGTTTCTTTTAAGAAAAGGATGGCCAAGATTAAAACAGAAAGTGATTTTATTTCTTTAATAAAGTTTTGCATTATTTAATATTAGATGATATTGGTTTGAAGGTTAGTCTGTGAATTGGTGTAAATGAGTATTTTTTTAATGCTTCTAAATGTTTTTTTGTTCCGTATCCATTATTTGATTTAAAATCATATTCTGGATAAATATAATGAAACGATCGCATTATTTCATCTCTTGTTACTTTTGCAATAATTGAGGCAGCCATAATTTGATGATATTTTTGATCGCCTTTTATAATACCCTCATTTTCAATTTGGATGTCTAATGAAAATCCATCAACTAAAACTTTATCTGGCCTCACTTTTAATGAGCTTATTGCATCTTTCATAGCATCTTCAGATGCTACTTTAATATTATGCTTATCAATATAGTCATTCCACTTCATTCCAACTGCAACTGAGGTAGCATTCTCTAAAATCTCGCTATATAAAACTTCTCTTTTCCTTTTTGACAATTTCTTAGAATCGTTTAGTGAATTAAAAGAATCATTTAAAATTACTGCTGCAGCTACCACCGGACCAGCTAAACAGCCTCTACCTACTTCATCTACACCCGCGATAATCATTTTTTAAATTAATAATAAAAAATCAATGTACATCTTTTAAAAAAAATAATTAATATTTGTTCATGTCAAAAAATCAGTATACGCTTCTAGTTTTTTCAATTATAGGAATTTTACTGTTGATTCCAGGATACGGAGTTCACTTTTTTGAACAGATTTGGAATTTTCCAGGAAATCTCTTTTCAGATGATTTTAAAGAATCTTTTCCTCTAGCTACAATACCCCTAATGGTTATTTCTCTTTTAGGAACTGGTATGTATATGACGTTTAAACTAGGATTTCCTCAATTGACTCGTATAATACATGGTATTAAAGTTACTCGCGGTGATTACGATAGTACGGAAGATGAAGGAGACTTAAATCATTTCAAAGCTCTTTCAACTGCTTTAGCAGCTACTGTTGGTATTGGAAATATTGCCGGAGTAGCTATTGCAATTCAAATTGGAGGTCCAGGTGCATTATTCTGGATGTGGATTACAGCTTTTTTTGGAACTGCTTTAAAGTATGCTGAATGTACTCTTGCTGTTGAATACAGGGAAACAGATTCACAAGGAAATACTGCTGGTGGACCAATGTATACTATAGAAAATGGTTTAGGTCCTAAATGGCGATGGTTAGCTGTATTTTTTGCATGTTTTACAATCATTTGCTCCTTTTTCACAGGAAATGCAATTCAATCGAATACACTTACACAACAACTTTACAGTCAGCTAGCTTCTATTTTTGGAACAGATAATTTTTTGATGTCTACGACAGATGTTGCTTTGTTGGGTGATATTTCAAGTATATCTATAATGCATGTTGCTATTGGTTTAGTTTGTGCATCTATTGTAGGGTCAGTTATTTTAGGTGGTATAAAAAGAATTGGTAATTTTACAAGTTTTCTTGTTCCAATTATGGCTGCAATTTATGTTTTTTGTGCCTTATTCATTGTAATTACAAATTTTGATCAAGTCGGACATTCTTTCAATACAATATTTACAATGGCTTTTAATCCACCGTCCTTGTTAGTTCCTGCCACAGGTGTTGCTTCGGGTGCATTTATAGCATTTTTAAATACAATGTTAATGGGTGTCAAAAGAGGTTTATTCTCAAGTGAATCTGGTCAAGGTTCAGCTGCTATTGCTCATTCAACAGCTAAAACACCATATTCAACAAGAGAAGGTGTTGTAGCATTATTAGAGCCATATATTGATACAATAATAATTTGTACTTTAACTGGTTTAGTAATTATGGTAACTGGTTCATGGAAATTTACCGAGTTTTATTCCTTAAGAATTGATTCATCAATTGTTGAATTAAAAGAAGGTGTATTACTTACTAGCTTTGCCTTTTCTCAAGGAATTCCATTTGGTAGTGAAATGGTTACAATTGCTGTAGTTCTCTTTGCTCTTTCAACTGCTATTAGTTGGTCATTTTATGGAGATAGAGCAACTGAGTATTTATTTGGGTCTAGTTATATTAAATATTATAGATATGTTTATGTATTGATGGTTTTTTTTGGTTCTTTATTGACTTTAAAACAAGTTTGGAATCTTGGTGATGCTGCCCTAGCTTTTATGACTTTTCCTAACCTAATTGCGATTATTCTTTTAAGTACAAAATTAAAAGAAATTTCATCTAGATACTTTGAAAAGTACTAATCACATCCTTGATATTGCCTTAGAAATTTCAGATCAGGCTGCTGAACTTATTCGTTTATCTTCTCAAAAAATTAAATCTTTCAAGTCAAAGGGAGAAGTTTCAAATCTTGTAACTCAAACTGATATTGAAGTTGATAAACTTATAGCTGGAAAAATTAAAGAATCTTTCCCTGAACATAATGTGGTTTCAGAAGAATTAGGATCAAAAAATTTAAGCTCGGAGTATACATGGTATATAGATCCAATTGATGGTACCAATAATTTTGTACATAATTATCCTTCTTTTGCTGTTTCTATTGGTGTTTATTTAAGAAGTAAACCAATAGTCGGAGTTGTTTATGACATTCCAAATAATGAAAAATTTTTTGCTTTAAAAGATGGTGGTTCTTTTAGTAATGATTCTAAAATATCAGTTTCAAATAAAGATCGTTTTAGCGAAGGTTTGTACGTTACCGGTTTTATACCATATGATGAAAATTATATTGATAAAAATTTGCAAGTTATAAAGAACATAAATCTTAATTCTCACGGGGTAAGAAGATTAGGAGCAGCTTCCTTAGATATGTGTCATGTAGCAAAAGGTATTGTTGAAGGTTTTTGGGAATACAATTTACAGCCATGGGATACAGCAGCCGGTAATATTATCGTTACTGAAGCAGGTGGCACTGTTTCAAATGAGAACGGAAGTCAATATAATTTTGATAAATGTATAGTTGTATCAAACAATAAAGTGCATAAAGATTTTTTAAAAATTATTAATGAATCTTAACTCAGTTCTAAATAATCTTTAACATCAGATAATACGCTCTTCATAAGTTTATCATCTGTTTCAAGTAAAGTTTTAACCTTTTCACGTCCTTGAGCAATCTTTTCACCTTTGTAAGAGAACCAGGATCCCATTTTTTCAACAACGCCTCCCTGTAAAGCTAAATCAAGTAAATCTCCAGCATATGAAATTCCTTTACCGTACATGATATCAAATTCTGTCATTTTAAAAGGTGGAGCTACTTTATTCTTTACAACTTTAACTCTGGTTCTATTTCCAGTCATATCAGTTCCTTCTTTAATAGCAGCTATTCTTCTAATATCCAATCTTACTGATGAATAAAATTTTAATGCTCTACCTCCTGGAGTAGTTTCTGGACTACCAAACATTACACCAATTTTTTCTCTAATTTGATTAATAAAAACTACACATGTTCTGGATTTATTTATTGGACCAGAAAGCTTTCTGAGAGCTTGTGACATCAACCTTGCCTGCAAACCAACGGTAACATCACCAATTTGTCCATCAAGCTCAGCTTTTGGCACTAATGCTGCTACAGAGTCAATAACAATAACATCCAAAGCAGCTGTTTCTAACAACTTTTGAAGAATATCGAGTGCTTGCTCTCCAGAATCTGGCTGAGAAACCAATAAGTCTTCAGCGTTACATCCAAGATTTTTTGCATATTCCGGATCTAATGCATTTTCTGCATCAATGAATGCTGCTTTTCCACCATTTTTTTGACATTCAGCAACAATGTGTAAAGCCAGAGTAGTTTTTCCAGAAGATTCAGGACCAAATACTTCAATAATTCTTCCTTTTGGTACACCACCAACACCTAGAGCCATGTCTAATGAAAGACACCCAGTTGAAATTGCTTCAACATCAAGAGTAGCGGTTCCACCCAATCTCATGATAGAGCCATCTCCATACTCTTTATTAATATCTAATTGAACTGCTTCTAACGCTTTATCTACATTTTTTGCCATTATGACTTTCCTTTGATTTTTATGAATTTCTTAAAATTTTTCGTATTTCATTAAGACACAAGGTAACAGTTAATTCACGATTTGTGATTCTGTCAGGTGTTAAATTATACTTCTTAATATATAAATTATTTTTGTAAAATATTCCAACAAATACTAATCCAACTGGTTTTTTTTCTGTTCCACCATCCGGACCAGCTATTCCCGTAATTCCAATTCCCAAATCAGTGTTATTTTTTTGAGCAATATTTTTTGCTAAAGATTTTGCAACTTCCTCGCTTACAGCGCCATACCTTTCAATCAAATCCTTATCGATGCCTATGTCATTAATTTTTAACTCATTACTATAACAAACACTTCCACCTTTGAAATACCGGGAGCTTCCAGGCACATCTGTTAATCTTGACGCTAGTAAACCTGAAGTACATGACTCAGCCGTACTTACTGTAAGATTATTTTTAATAAGAAGATCTGCTATTACTTGCTCTAACTTATCGTTATCATAACCATAGACATATTTTTTTATTCTTGGAACTATCTCATTAATTAAATCTTCAACCAATTGATTATCTGACGATGTTAAACGTATATCAACTCCTAACATTCTATGAGGTAAGAACGCAATATCACATTTTTCATTATTAGCATTGATAATATCAGTAATTTTTTCTTGAAGAATGGACTCGGGAACTCCTGTAGTTCTAATGCTTTTGCAAACAACCTTATTTTTTAATGATTTTTCAATTTCTGGCAAAACATAATTTGTAAACATGGATTTCATTTCTTTAGGAACACCAGGAAGTGCGAAAAAATTAACTTTATTTTTACTACCTTTTATTAAACCCTTAACACTTTTTAAAACTGATTGATGTTTTTTTGTATAATGCAACCCTCTTGCAGTACCAACTAAGTTTGGAATCATTATTCCTCTTTTTGATTTGTATGCCTGATTTTTATTGAGATTTGGCATTTTGAAGTTTAATCTTTTAAATCTTTCAGATAAAATTTCCCAATACTCTTTATCAAATTCATGTGAATCATCAAAGTATTCAAGAAATGAAGAAACTGTAATGTCATCAACAGTTGGTCCAAGACCTCCTGTAACAATAATTTGATCACACTCCCATTCGCTATATTGATTTTCTAAAGTATCATAAATAACACCTAAATCATCTGGTATAGTATGATGGATACTAACTTTAATTCCTGAAGAAAGTAATTGTTGCCCTATCCAAGCAGCATTACGATCTAAAGTAAAGCCACTTAACAGCTCATTTCCAATTGTTATAATTCCAACATTCATTGCATTACATATAAGTTAACATTTAAAAGAAATATTACAACAATTATGGACAAAATTGCTGCCATAATATCATCACCTACAACCCTTATGTATGCTTTTTCCTGTCGATTATTTTCAACCCATCCGACTGGACCAATTTTAGAAATATCAAAAAATCTAAAGAAAATAAATGTTAGTATGAAAAGCTCTCCAACAGCGGATATTGATTCTATAAAATCAAACGAAAATTGATCAAATATACTTGTGAAAATATAGACTCCAGAAATAGCAATACCCATTCCTATAACTTCATCTAAAACATATTCTTTAGGATCTTCTGAATCAAAAAGTGCAATTAGCTTTCTGTAAGCATTTGGACCAACAATTAAAGACAAAAAAGCTAGAAATGAAGCCGTTTCTGCGTTTTGTTCATACAATGCAATAATTAATACAATGAGTGAAGCCCAAGTGCCTCCTCCTGGAATTTTTCCGATGCCAAACAATGTGGCAAGCTGAACATTAAACCCTTTACTAAAATCCATTTTTGACAAAATAATGAATTCCAGTTGCAGCAGTATAAATCGCATTAATATATACTATAAAATTAACCACAGCTTGTGATGGATTTACAAGCAATATTATTAAAACCATACCGTGCTGAAATACTGTTTTTAACTTTCCAAATTTTGATGTTTCAAGCGGTTTATTTTTCGCAATCAAATAGTTTCTATATATCGTTATAATAATATCTCTACCTATAATAACTATATAGGGCAAAAACTGAATTATATCTAAAAACAATAATGCTGATAATACTCCTATCATTAAAACTTTATCAGCCAGTGGGTCCATATAATTACCGTGACCTGAAACTAAATCATACTTTCTAGCAATTTTACCATCAGCTAAATCACTAAAACTGCAATATGCAAATATTATACCAGCATAGATAAAGTTGTCATTTACAACATAGTAAATAATTAGTGGGGTGAGAAGAATTCTTGAATAAGTAAGGAAATTTAGAAAAAATTTCAACTTAGTTTAACCCTTCCTGAGATAGCTGAAGAAATAGTTTTGTCATCAATATATTCCAAATTACTTCCAACTGGTAAACCAACAGCAAGCCGTGATATTTCAACATTTTTATCTTTTAAAATTTTTTCGAGATAAAGCGCAGTGGCATTTCCAGAAGTACTAGGATTGGTTGCAATAATGACTTCTTTTAATTCTGAATTAATTCTTTTTAAAAGTTTGTCAAAAGATAGATCTGATGGACCAATACCATCTAATGGAGAAATAGCTCCACCAAGAACATGATATAATCCATCAAAACTGTTGGTGTTTTCAATTTTAATAACATCTTCCATATTTTCCACAACACATAAAATTTCTGAATTTCTACTATCACTACTTAATGGAGATTCTTCTCCTTTTAGTAACACCATTCCTGTATCGGGACAAATATCAAGCTTTTCATCAACCTCTTTGAGGGCATTAATCAAGTTCTTACCCAATGACTTTTCGGACTTTACTATGAAATATGCTATTCTTTCAGCTCCTTTTCTTCCAATTCCAGGAAACTTGGTCAAAGAATCAATTAATACATCAATATATTTCTTGGCATTTGCCATTAAAATCCTGGTAATCCATCTGTTAAACCACCAGTTACAGCTTTCAATTTCTTTGCTGATGTGTCTTTAGCATCTTCAAGAGCATCATTTACAGCTATTTTAATAGCATTTTCAATAACATATGCTTCCCTACTTAAAAGAGTTTCATCAATTTCTACATTCTTAGTTTTCATATCTGCGGTCATTACAACCTTACATGCACCATTAGCAGACACACCTTCAACTTCTATACTCTCTAGCTCTTTCTTAATTTTTTTCATTTGAGATTTCATATTTTGGGCTTGTTTAAGCATTTCTTTCATATTTCCAAACATTATAACATATCCTTTCCGTCAAATAGAGATATAATATCATCTTCATTAACTTTATCATTTTTTTTATTTTCAATTTTTTCAACCTCTGTATCAACTACTAAACTAATATTAACATTGGAGCCATACTTTTCGTCGATAATTGTTTTAACAAGCTCCAGGCCTTCCTTTAAAAGCTTTTGATTAAATTCCGAGTTATCATAAGAAATCACATCAAGATTGTTATCTTTTAAATCTCCAAGAATACATCCAGATAACTGTGCTCCGATTGATCCCCTTTTTTTTGAAACTTCCTTAACAATTTGATTCCAATCATTTTTCAATAATTCTTCACTAAAATCTATTTTTTTCTCTTTTTTTTTTGACTTTTTATCAAGGGTTTTATTTACTGTTTTTTCTTTAGGAATATCAACTTGCTGTTCCTGTGAAATTTCTTTTTTTAAAAATTCTTCAATATCGACGCTTGAATCAAACTCTAAGAGCTTGATTAAATGCATTTCTAATAATAAATATTGATCAGAGTATTGTCTTATTGAAGCATAAAGCGTTGAAAGATTATTAGAAAGTCTAATTATATCTTTATGACTCCAATTGTAACTTAATTGATTATATTTTTTAGAAAGTTCCGAATCTATACCAGCAAGCTTTAACCCATTTTTAAAATTCAATACTGATAGATTTCTAAAATGCAGCATTAAATCTTTTAATAAATCTTCAACAATATAACCTTTGTTCCTAATAACCTCTAAATCAGCCATGAGCTTATCTCCATCTTTATCATGCAAGGCATCAGAGATACTAAATAAAATTTCAAGAGGAACTACTCCAAGTAAATCTTGCACAATATCGAAAGTAATATTATCTCCCAACACAAGAACTTGATCTAAGTAACTTAATGCATCCCGCATACTTCCTTCTGATTTTGAAGCAATCATTGATAATGACTTTTCATCAATTGACTGATTTTCATTTTCTGTAATATATTTTAATCTATCACTTATTGTAGTATTTGAAAGTGGTAAAAAATCAAATCTTTGACATCTAGAAATAATTGTTTGTGGTACTTTATGTACGTCTGTAGTTGCCAAAATAAATTTCACATGCTGAGGAGGTTCTTCTAATGTCTTTAATAAAGCATTAAATGCTTGTGTAGTAAGCATATGAACCTCATCAATAATAATAACCTTAAACTTACCAGAAACAGGCATAAATTTGATATTTTCACGCAATTCGCGTATTTCGTCAATACCTCTATTAGACGCACCATCTATCTCTATCACATCCATAGATTTACCATCAATAATATCTAAAACAGATTTAGATTTTAAATCATAGTCAGTTGTAGGAGTTTCTGCACCGTTTAATGACATAGCCACAAGACGAGCTGTTGTTGTTTTTCCCACTCCTCTTGGTCCGGCAAATAAAAAAGCTTGAGCAATGCGATTTTTTTCAAAAGCTTTTTGGAGTGTAGCGGTAATATGTTCTTGGCCAACAACATCTTTGAATTGTTTTGGTCGCCATTTGAGAGCTAAAACTTGGTAATTTTCTGACAATTTATTTCCTTTATTTTGCAGAATTTAATCAAACATATTAAAAGAGCGTAGAATTATAATAACTCTACGCTCCTTTTTCAAATCAAATAAATTTTTAAGCTTGTTTTAGATTCTTTGATTATTCGCTTAAAAGAGATTTCAAACTATCTACTTTTGATTCACTGGCTTTTAATCCCATCATTGCAGATTGTTCAAAATATTTTAACGCCATGGAATTATCATTTACTGCTAAATAATAATCACCCAAAGAATCATAAGGATTAGCCTTACCTGACTGTCTTCTTACTTGCTCTTGAAGTGTTACTTTAGCTAAATCCATCTCATCTTTTTGCATGTAAGCATAACCCATAATATTTAATGCTGGCGTAAAGTTAGGATTCATTGCGTACAATTCCTTTCCTCTGCGCAAGATCATGTCAGGTCCGATATCGCTCATTGTAGCAAAAATTGATTCCATTCTCAAAAATGATCCATCAGGATATTTCGTGGCCAATCTTTCAATGACTTGATTAAATGAATTAGTTCCTAATTTGGTATCATTAGATAATGCCATAATCATTTTCTTTTCTTCTGCAGATGCGTTTTCTGACATACTAACTGCAATTTCTAAGTCTTCATCAGATGCAGTTTGATTTTGCATAAGTCGGTGCGTTCTAGCTCGCATTGCATAAGCTAGGGCAAAGCTTTCATCAATTTCAATTGCTTTTGCAAATGACTCATTTGCTTGCTCCCATTCGAGATTGTAAAGCTGCCACATTCCCATATTGAATGCAGATTTAGCTTCATCTGATTCGCTTGTCCATTGCATCACTTTAGAATCTTCGCTAGCCATCTTTTGTTGATATTTAGCCAAAGCTAAATTCCTAGTTGCCCATTCAAATTCCGGATCAACTTCAAATGCTAACTGATATGTCTCTATTGCTTTATCAAACTCACCTTTATTAAGATGAAATTCAGCTAGTGAATCATATGCATTTGCTTCATTTGGATTTAAATCAATATATTTTTCAATAAATGGTAATCCTTTATCATATTCCTCATCGCTTTCGGCATTCCAAAAGTACGAATAAGCTAAAAGATTATATAAATGACCTGCTTTCAATCTTTCTCCTGCTTCAAGCAATAACTCTCTACCTTCATCAATACGATCATTAAACTGAAGATATCTGTATGCCCCTGAAGCTAGATATTTATCACCTTTATATTTTTTGTATAAGTCAGGATGAGCGTCAAACCTTCCGCCTTGTCCATTAATCCAATTTACTGATGCTTCCATAATCTTTGTTTCAGGATGTCCTTTTTTAGCTAAATCTAAAGCAGTTTCAAGATACTCTCTTCTTAAGACTCTATCTTGTTCAGCATTTCCTAAGTTCAAATAACATGAAGCACAATTTGGATCTTTTTCAATACCTTCTAAAAATAATGCTCTTGCTTCAGCAAAACGTACATGATGCATTGCTTCTAATCCATTCATTAGCTCACTAGATGCTTGTCCTGCCTGTCTTGGCATTTCACTAGAATTTGACTGACAACTAATTGCTAAAAATGAAAGTAATATTAATATTCTTTTCATTATTTCCTCCCTTTATCTCGTAAATACAAATGTCAAATCATCTGATAACGATGATTCGAATTTGTAATTCTCTAAGTTAAAATCTTTTAAATCATTAATGCTTTTTATTTTATTGTTTATTATAAATTTTGCAAGCAAACCGCGAGCTTTTTTAGCATTAAAAGAAATAAATTTAAGATCGCCATCACGATATTCTTTAAATACTGTATTTAATATATCTCCCTCAAAATTTTTTTGATTTATAACATTAAAATATTCATTTGATGAACAATTTATTATGGTTTTGTTCTCATGTTTTTTTATATTTTTATTTAAATTATTAGTCACTTCATTACTCCAAAAATCATATAAATTCTTTCCTTTTGCATTTTCAAACTTTGTGCCCATTTCAAGTCTATATGGTTGAATTAAATCTAAAGGTTTTAACACTCCATATAAACCAGATAGAATTCGTAAATGATCTTGAGCAAATTCTAAATCATTTTGATCAAATGTTTCTGCTTGTAGCCCTGAATAAACACCTCCATCGAAAGCTAAAATAGCTTGTTTTGCATTGTCTTGGTTAAAAGGTAAAGACCAATTATTAAAACGTTCTTTGTTTAAATCTGCCAATGAATCACTGATTTTCATTAAATCTTTTAAATCTTGTGACGTCAAATTCTTTGCTTGATTAATAAGCTCCTGGGCACTTTCAATAAAATCACATTGCGTAAAAGCTGAAACAGCATCTTGATGTTTAAAATTTAACTTTTTTGATGGTGATAATAATGTAATCATTCTAACTCCTTTAAATTATCTATTATAACATGATGAACTGGAATTGATTTTTGTTCCACAAAGTTAAACATTACAAAGGTATGAATAGTTTGAAAAGATGGTTCATTTTCTCCATCAACAAAAATACCTTGGTGCACATCATAACTTTTGCTTCCTACTCTAGTAATACGACATCCTATATCAAGTTTAACTGGATGGTGAACTTGCTTGATATAGGTAACATCCATTGAAGCTAATAACCCTGCTGCGGTGCTTTTTAATCCCAGATCATAAGTAGTTTCTCCGTAAATATGATCAATAAAATCTTTATGTTTTGTTTCAAGTAAACTGAGGTAAACCGTGTGATTAATGTGACCTAAAGTATCTACATCCCTCCACCTGGTTTGAGCTGATGTAAAAAAGTCATAATCGCCTCTAGTTAAAATCTTTTTTTTCATATTAACTTAATTTTGTATTCATTGCATAAATCCCAAACCTTCTGCCAATCTTCCTTATTGTATGAGGCTCTTGAAGATTTGATTTCTTTACATTTAAAAAAATATTTACCAGATACATTTTGCACCTCATCGGAGGTTGACAAATAAATACTAGAATCTGCACCACTATCAACTGTTCTAGCAAACATTTTTGCACCTAATTTTACAATATATTTGATAAAATTTCCTTCATTTCCTGCAATATTTGTATCCACAAAACCAGGATGCAATACATTTACCGATACCTTATCTTGAATTGATGATAGTTGATAAGTAAACATAATATTCATTAGTTTAGAAACACAATATGAAGTCCAGGCAGAAAAGCTTTTTTCAGAATTGATATTCTCATAATCAACTTCTGCGCCAATATGCGCATTGGAAGCAACATTCACTATTCTTCCATCATTAGATTCTGAAATTATCTCTAGTAACTCTGTTGAAAGAACAAAATAATTCATTTGATTGGTAGCAAATGTTTTTTCAAGTCCTTCTGTTGTGATTTGTTTTGTTTTATTTGCTCCCCCAGCATTATTTAACAGTACATCAATTTTGCTGTACTTTTGTTTAATTTTATCTGATAAATCTTTCACATTAGCAACTAAACTAAGATCACATTCAAAAAAGTCTAAATTTTTATTTCCAGTGTCTGAGATAATTGTCTCAAGGGCTTTTTTACCTTTTTTGGGATTTCTTCCAACGAGGATTAGATTATAGTCTTTTTTAGCAATAGATTTAGCTGCAGCTAAGCCTATTCCGTCTGTTGCCCCTGTTATGACGATATTTTTGTGCATATAACTCTTATTTGAAGAATTAAATATTACTTATAAATTATAACCGATGTTACAAAATTTTGAATCATTAGTTCTTATTTGGCTTGGTTTAGGTTTTTTCACCTTTATTACTCTTTTAAAAATTCCAGCTCCTTATGGAAAATTTTCAAAAACAAATTGGGGCCCAATGATTCCAAGTCAGGTTGGATGGATTGTTATGGAAATTATCTCTCCGCTTGCTTTAATATATTTCTTTTTAAATGGAAATATAGAAAAGACACCAACAAACATTATTTTTATATCATTATGGACGCTTCACTACTTTAATAGAAGTGTTATTTATCCTTTAAGACAGAATAATCCTGCTCAAATGCCACTTCTTATTGCAGTTCTTGCATTCCTTTTTAATGTGATGAATGGATATATTAATGGTACTTATTTTGGTAGTATTCAGGAATATTCTGCTGAATTCATGTCAAATTGGAATTTTATTGTAGGTGTATTCTTATTTGTCGTTGGTGCATACATCAATATTAAATCAGACAATATTTTATTATCATTACGATCTAAATCAGGTGAATACAAAATTCCTGAAGGCTTTATGTTTAAATACGTCTCATTTCCAAACTATTTAGGAGAAATTCTTGAATGGATGGCTTTTGCCTTAATGACTTGGTCTCTAGCAGGGCTATCATTTATGATTTGGACCATGGCCAATCTTGTTCCAAGGGCAATTAAAGGACATCAATGGTATCACAAAAAGTTTGATTCTTATCCAAAGAACAGAAAAGCAATTTTTCCATTTATTATTTAAAATCATGAATTTTAAAAATTTAATTCATTTAAGCTTTATTCTTCTAATATCCTGTGAAGATAAAAATGATGTTGTTTTGGAAAATTGTTCAACTGATTATACTACTTCAAATATTTTAACAAATATTGATGAGGAAATTTTTAATAATGACGAATCTGTTCAATCATATAGTATATTTTCATGGACGGAAGATGATAATTACAGAATATTAAGAGGAAATGGTATTCCGAATCATGAAGTTGGTTCATTTCCAAATAATAATAATCCAAACACTATTTCTGCTCAAAATATAAATGAAACTTTCACTCTTTGTCCGGAAGTAGTATCAAATAATGGTGTAAATATAAGTGGTCCTGCTCAAATAATAGCGTATGCAATTAATAGTGTAAAGTTTGATCCTGCTACTGCTGGAAGATGTAATGACAGTGGTGTATGCCGTTTAGCTCAAGGTCAAGGAAATTGGAACATTGAAGCCTTAGGTCATGATACATTTGACTTTGGTGATGATATGAACCATGCTCATGTTCAGCCTAATGGTCAATATCATTATCATGGCATTCCAGAGCTTTTGGTTGATTTCTTGGGAGAGAATCAAGGAATGACCTTAGTTGGATGGGCAGCTGATGGATTTCCAGTGTATGCAAAATATGGTTTTTCTAATTCTTTTGACACAAACAGTGCGGTTGTTGCATTACAATCGAGCTATCAATTAAAATCTGAAGGTGATCCTGGACGTCCAAATATCTTAACTGCTTTGGTTGGCGGACCTGGTCAGGGAACCTCAAATCCTAATATTCCAATTCCGATGGGAGCATTTACGCAAGATTATGAATATATTGCAGGATCCGGAGATTTAGATGAATGTAATGGAAGATTTGGGGTCACCCCTGAATTTCCAAATGGAATTTATTATTATGTTGTTACTGAACAATTTCCATTCGTATCAAGATGCTTGAAGGGAAATTTTTAAAAATTTTTTTTCTTTTGTCTTTTTTTGAAAAAATATTCTTGAAGCAAAGCAAGAGATTCGCCAGCTAAAAGATTACCTTTTACAACTGCAGGAGTATTTAAACTAACGTTGCCACAAATTTCAAACTTTGAACCACAAGCTCCATAATCTTCATCATAACAGCCAAAATATAAAAACTCAATTCGACTATTAACTATAGCTCCAGCGCACATAGGACAAGGCTCTTTTGTAACATACATGGTGCAATCGTTTAATCTCCAGTCTCCTAAAGTGTTTGAAGCTGCGGTAATGGCAAGCATTTCAGCATGGGCTGTCGCATCATTAAGTGAATTACATTGATTGTAACCTTGGCCAATAATCTTACCTTTATATACTACAATAGCTCCGATTGGAACTTCGTCCTCAAGCATAGCTTTTGTAGCTAACCTTAAGCATTTTCTCATCCAATCTTCATGTGATGTTTGAGTTAGATTGTTTTCAGACATTAGTACGCCCGGAAGGACTTGAACCCACAACCTTCTGGTCCGTAGCCAGACGCTCTATCCAATTGAGCTACGGGCGCATATGTAAAACAGATTAGAACTTATTAATCAAACGCGTGAGCTTCAACCTGATAAACTTTTTTATTATTTTGACCAGCTCCGTCAAATTGAACAAAAGCAACCAAGTTTAAATCTTCTATGCTCCAAGAAACTCCAGAATCATTCGGCCAATCATCATCCATGGTCCAATTAAAAACTTTAGTGAATGTTTGACCAGCTCCTAAGCTAATATTATCATGATAGACTTGTTCACCATCTATTGTTCCACCACTTAAAAAATCAACAAATGTCTGATCAAACACAGTTTGACCATTTGGAGCAGTATATGTGCTATTATCATGCGTTACAGCAACATATAGCTTAAAGCCAGACACTGCGCTTATGTCTGCAGATGAGGTTACCTGAACATTTCCGCTAATATTAAATCCATTTCTAGATCCGTTGATATCTATCCTAAAGAAAGTTGGTTGATTAACAGCTGCTCGAGCATTTGTTCTCCAAGTGGTTGCAGTACCAGCAGAATCAACATTTCCATTTGTATACATATGTGGTACATATCCTACATCATAATATGCTTCCCTATTAATTACAGGTTGTGGATTCCAATCATAAAAAGGGTCTCCAGCAGATGGCCACCAAACATGATACCTTAGTAGAATCCATTTATCAGCTAAATCTCCAGCATAAACAGCTGACATTGGATCAAGATAACGATTTAAAGTAGTGTTTTGTGGAAGACAAGGTCCGCAAGTAGTTGAAGTAAATAATTCCATTAGAATTTTTGAATCATATACAATTGCACTACTTCCATCTTCATTATTATTATCAGTAGTAGCAGTTACATTACTTCCCTCTTGACCACATGATAAAAGTATAAAACTAAATAATATTAATATGTTTAATTTTTTTTTCATTTTTACTCCCTTATAGAAGTTAATTGAAATTTGATGTGTAGTCAATTCTAAGACCATCATCAAATGATTGTATATATCTACATACACCATTTGTACAATCTAATCCACCTCTTAAAGAACCGTAAAATACTTGTAAGGAATCATCAGAGTCAAACTTATATCCAATACTGAAAGATTCCCATGAATTTGATAAATCAATAATATCACTTCCTTCACCTATTAAAGATTCATCAGCATTTGTTCTTTCATGTGATAAACTAAAAGTCCATTTCTGCTTAAAATTTGCTGAAATGGATAAATAATTATTATACTGATACTTTGTATTAAAAATTGAAGAAAATGAAGATTCATTTTCATTTTTTAATTCAAACCCTTTTTGAGCTCTTTGCATTTCAATCTGCATTTCAATATTCCATATTTCATTTAATGAAATATTTAATAATAAAGGAATAGTAATTGCCTTATTAACTTCAAATGCTTCTCGAGTATCTGAATTGTTTAAAACGGCAAAAGTATCATAGAAAAAATCAAAGCCTACAGAATAAAAAATATTTTGACTTTTATCATATCCATTTAATTCAATGAAAATTTCGTCATAAGGGTATGAATCTTTATCATTAGTTGGAAGTAATGAATTGCTGGTCCCAAACGTGGTAGTTAGTGGTTCTCTTTGCCAAACACTGTCTTCATTAAAATGCCAGCCAGTAGTAGAGCTTGACTTGATATAATTTATTACAAGTGTATTAAAATTTTTAAATGATCTAGCAAGCTCTAATTCTATTCCCACCTCATCATTAAGATTAACCTGCTTTGAATTTCTGCTTAATAATTTAAAATTATGTTGATAATAACCCGTTGGAGATTGTTGCAAATCAAGCGCTCTTGCATGATTATTAACAATATTACCCTTATTAATAGGGTTCTGGATATCAAACCTATATCTTCTGTAATTTGTAACGAATGTCCATTTATCTGAAAAATTGATATTAGAAAAATAAAATCCATTACCTCTATCATTTTTTTGAGTATTTATTTCAGATTCTTTGTGTGCAAATGAAAAATACATTTCACCTTTGTTATAAAATTTTTCAAATCTTAAATTGGTAAGCAAATGTTCATTTGAGTTGTTTTCATTCTCAATAGATAGAAGGGATATTCCGTAATTTAAGTCATTTAAAGATCTTGTATAGTCTAATCCATAAATAGATTGATTTATGAAATAGTTAGGGCTTCTTGGATTATAATTTCCTAAAACTGTAGTACTTTGGCTTATGGAAGTATCTCCATAAATAAAATTGATTGAATGATTATTTTTGTTCCACAGAAAATTAAAACCCCTGGAACCTGTGTCAAAATCAAGGTTTTGGTAATCAGCTTGATTCAGAATTAAACCCCTTCCCCAGGTTTGATAAATATCACCTAATTCAACTGACCAATAATCAGTATAGTATGCAAGAGAAAATTTTCTTAATCCCTTTTCATCTAAACCAATTTCAGGAGGAGAACTTTGCTCAATAGATAGTAACCCCTCAATCATAAAGTCTGTATTTTGTAAAATTAATCTTGAATCAAAAAAAATTTCAGAATAATCATATTCATTTTCACTTGTTCCATAACGTGCTTCTAGTTCATTTACAAAACTAATTTGTGAAAATAACAATGACAAAAAAAATGGAAATAAAGTTATTTTATTCAACGATTTCCTGCTCAATAATATTTTTAATTTCAATTTCATCACCTAAATTGAATCCTCTTTTTCTGAAGATAATTTGATTATTTTTTGTTATAAGAGTAAGTGGAATGGGTTGGGCATTAAATGATCGAGAAAGCTTTTGGTTATAATCCATAATGATATGGTAATTATTATCTAAGGGATATCTTTTTGTTTTTACAAACCTTTTTACTTTAGCAATTTCACCAGCTTTATCTGTATTTATGAGAATGACTGATAAATTGTCATAATCTTTAACAAACGTATTAATTTTATCAATTTCTTTAATACAAGGAAGGCACCATGTAGCCCAAAAACTAATTAAAGATATTTCATTTGTTAAGCTCACTAAATTACTAGACTGATTATTTAATAGTTTTACAGAAAAATTAGGAAGATTATCTTGTGAAAAGAGATTTTGAAAAAGAAGGAAAAATATAATTATTTTTTTCATTGAATCACTGACAAAGCATGTCTCAATCTAATTTGACAAATTTCTTTCCCCAGTAATAAAATTAAGTCAAAAATCCCGGGTCCAAATGGAATGCCACTAATAGCAACTCTTACTGGTTTCATCACTTGTCCAATTGCAACTTCGTGTTGCTCCATTATATCCTCAAAAATTTTTTCTATTTCTACTCTTGACCAGTCTTCAATTGTAGATAAAGCGGATTGAAAATCTTTTATTATTGCAATAGACTTATCATTAAAAGTCTTGTTCAGTAAATCAATATCATATTCTAATTTGTCTTTAAAAAATATTTCAGACATTGATGTAATTTCAGTGATTGTTTTAGATCTGTCTTTTATTAATTTTACGACTTCTTTTAAATAATCCCATTCAAGACCGTCTCCCCATTCAGGATTCAAAGTATATATTTCATTCATTAAATCCCTTACACTCATTTCTGATAAATGTTGTTGTGAGACCCATAATAATTTCTTTTCATCAAAAACAGCTGATTTCTTTTGAACTTGTTTGAATTGAAAACTATTTATTAATTCGTTTTGGTCAAAAATTTCCTTTTCAGAATCTGGATTCCAACCTAAAAGAGATAAATAGTTCAAAATGACCTTTGGAGTGAAACCTTTCTCTTTATACTCTTGGACATTTGTTGCAGCATGTCTTTTGCTTAATCTTTTTTTATCTGAACCTAAAATCATTGGTAAATGAGCAAAAATTGGAATATTTAACCCTAGTGCCTTATATACTAGTATTTGTTTTGGAGTATTTGCTAAATGATCATCTCCTCTAATAACATGTGTAATATTCATATCTGCATCGTCAACTGCTACAACAAAGTTGTATGTTGGCGAACCATCAGAGCGAGCGATGATGAAATCATCTAAATCTTTATTTTGTACTTTAATTGAACCATAAACCATATCATTAAATTCAGTTTCTCCATCTGGAACTTTTATTCTTACAGTATATGATTTTCCTTCATCAATTAATTTTTTTTGTTCTATTGAAGATAAGTTTCTATACGTTTGAGGAACACGAAAAATTACCTTATTCTTATCTGATTCTTTTCTAAGTTTATCTAATTCATCTTTTTGAAGAAAACACCTATATGCTGTCCCATTTTCAAGCATTTTGTTCACCATTTCTTGATGTCTATTATTATTGTTAGATTGTAAAATTATATCTTCATCCCAATTTAATCCCAACCACTTTAAAGCATCTGTAATTTGATCAACATATTCTTTTTTGGATCGTTCAAGATCGGTATCTTCAATTCTTAAAAGAAATTTACCATTATTTTGTTTGGCGAAAAGCCAATTGAAAAGAGCTGTTCTGGCACCACCGATATGCAAATATCCAGTAGGACTGGGAGCGAATCTGACACGAGGATTCTTCATTGCGGAGGCAAGAGGATTCGAACCTCTGAAGGGCTTGCACCCTTGCTGGTTTTCAAGACCAGTGCATTCAACCGCTCTGCCATGCCTCCAAAATTCAGTGTAATTTATTAATTATAAATGAAAATAAAAGATAATTACTGTTTAAAAAATTTTACTTACTTGTCGTTAAAAACTAAATATATTAATTTTTGGTTCGCAATTATTTTGTAAAAAAATTTAAAAGGAAGCATTGGACTTATGAAAAAAATATTAATTTTAATTTTGATTTCAAATCTAGCGCAAGCTCAGCTTATGGATCAATCTGAGAAAGAATTAATTCCTGTTAAAAGGCTCGATAATATTGCAACAAAACAGGAAAATGAAAATTTAATTAATCCAACGATCATTCTAAATGCGGGAAAAAGTAAATTTGTTTGGAATGGTGGATTAAAATTTGGACCTAAAACTCATAATGGAAAATTGAGATTATTAAATGGGAATATCAACTTGAATGGACAAAATATTTCAGGTGATGTTGTTATAAACATGCTTTCTCTTAATAATAGTGAACTTATTGGAACTTCTAGTGAAAGACTCGTAGGTCATTTAAGGAGTGCAGACTTTTTTGATGTAGAAAAATATCCAACTGCCAAATTATCAATCAAAAACAGTAAGGTGATTGAAAAACTTGAGGATGGAAAATATAAAATGCTTGTAAATGGAGATATGACAGTAAAATCAAAAACAAATCCTATTTCCTTTGAAGCAATAATTAATCTTGATTCAGATATCAAAACAGCTGAAGGTATTTTAACATTCAATAGAAATGATTTTGATGTTCAGTATCGTTCTGAAATGCATTTGGATGATCCAAAGTCTTTTTGGAATAAACTTCAAACTACTCGCGATACTGCTAAAGATAAGGTGATTGACGAAGAGATTGAAATTCAATTTAATGTAGTTTCAATGCCTGGTGTTCTATCTAAATAAAAGCTTTTTAGCATTATTTAGAAAAACCTCTCATTATTAAAATAGTAGAATGATATGATATTGATATCAAGAAAAGGATGATAATTAATCGAATTTACAAAATAATAACTTCTTAATACTTCCAAAGAAATTGTTAAATGAACCTAATTTTAAAGCATAGTAAGTCCATAAAAAATTGAATAAAATAAAGGTGAAAAAAACAGGCCAATTAAGTGGATGACCTTCATTTATAAGCGAGATTAAAACTCCTATCCATGCTGTTCCAGACCAAATCACTGCCCAACGTAATTTTATTACCATATTGTCATAATCTAGATTCGAAGCTTGAAGAGAACTAAATCCAATACCAAATAATGCTGCGGCTACAATTCTTAAAGCAACTGTATCTAGTGGATATTCAGGAAAATAATAAGCGATTTGCTCAGCACCAAAAAATATTGGTATAGCAACTGCATAATCAAAATAAAAATGGAAAACTAGCCACTTTCTAAGCATTGTAGGAACTTTCATACTAGCTCATCAAATTTTTATAAACTAGATATGGTATTATGATATAAAGTGTAACATCACGAATGAGATAATACATAAAAATTGCAACACCCAATTTCCAACCATATTTTTTAAACATGATTCTAATTGCTACTCTAATACCAGACTCTCTAGCATTATTACGTAATTCGCTTAGGGCTTTAAACATGTGTGAATATAATAACTTTTAATAAAGTTTTGTATTTGTAAAAGGTATTAATGCCAAAATAATTGCATGCGAATAATAATCTGTTCTGTTAATCACATTATCTGTGAGAATTCCAACTGCTCCATTTTGTTGTTTTGAATTGGAGCGTTTAAAAACTATGTCATCTGCATCACCAAGCTCGTAGCCCTCTTGAATTAGCTTAGAGATTTTTAAGGGCAATGGAAAGGTAGCTGTTTTAGCTTTAGATATTTTATTTTTATGTGAAATAACTATCCATGCAAAAGCTTCATAATTATCATCAAGCAAGTCAACTCCACCTTCCATTGAAACAAAAAAATCCGCTTTTAGATTTTGAATATTTTCAATCCTATTGGTTGCACCTTTTAAGGTTTCTTTGTTGGACATTGGTTGATCTGAAACCGAAGAGTCAGCAGAAACTCCTTCAAATTCAAAATGATCATTGAAGACCTCTTCAAAAGCTTTTTTGGTGGCATTAATTTTTACTGGATTTTTTGATGCTATGATAACTTTTTTCATATTTGAATTTATCATAAAATATTGTCAATTAGTGCTTTCGGCATTCTTAAAGCAACTATAATCCACTTAGCTAAAGGAATTGAACCTAGAATACTATTTACTCTAACTCTAGCTTTGCGCATCTCTTTCAATGATTCTGGTTCATTATTATCATTTATATCACGCATTTCAAGAATTGGGACAATTGTATGCCCTAATACCATGGGTGTTAAATTTACAGGGTTACTTTCATTATTAGCTTCTAAAATAATAGTGCCTAAAGTTCCTAAAAAAGAATAAGCAGCTTGAGAAAATAAAACTTCATTGCTTTGTTTTGCTAAAGCCTTATTTACAATCTCTGTTTGTTTTTTTATCTCTGCTGATAAAATACCCTCTACTGCTCTATCATGATCTTCTAATATATTCCCAGTTGATTTTTCTTGGCCAAGACAAAAGATGTTAAATAAGATTAGTATTGCGATATAATTCTTCATTTTAAAAGTTTAGTACGTACTCGCTAAATCTTCAATGTTAAAAATTCATTCCAATTTGTAGTATAGCTCGGGGAGAGTTTTTCTCTTTTAATTGACCAAGATTCATTTTCTCCTTGGACTGCATACCTGATAGTATCTGATCCAAAAGCTTGATTGATTTGATCAATAGATGAACTAATACGTTCATCCTTATCTCTTCTATTATGAAATAATGATTGCTGTACTTCGTTGGACTGCACCAAGTCATTTAATATTACTCCGCACTTCTTATATTCATATCCGCTTCTATAAATCGCATACAACCCTTCTAAAGCAGCGTTAATAATACCACTGGTATCGTTCAATGCAATAGGTAGTTGAACACTAATATATCGACGATATTGAGGTAAATCAGTACGAAAACGATTAGTGCAAAGATAGACTCCTATTGAGTTTACGTAACTGTTTTGTGATCGTAGCTTTTCAGCAGATCTGGAAGCATGGGATGATACAGCATTTCTTAAGGTATTAAGATCAGAAATCATCTTGGAGAATGATCTAGAAGTTGAAATACTCTTTTTAGTAATAAATTCACGTTCGAGCTCTATTTTTTTTCTTCCATTCAGTTCATCTACTGTATGTCTACTAATAACTGTCATATGCTTTTGAATCCACTCTGGATTAGCTTGCTTTAAGTGATATGCATTATAAATTCCATTAATCTTCAGAAATTTTTGCTTTCTTCTTCCTATGCCCCAAATATCGTGAACTTTCACTTTTTGTAGCAAATCATGGTCATTATTGCTATCGATCAAGCAAACATTATTCTTTCCTACACCTCTTTTGGATAGATGGTTAGCTACTTTAGCCAAAGTCTTAGTTTTTCCTATTCCAATTGATACCGGTATTCCAGTCCATTGATAGATTCTATTTCTAAGTTTTGTAGCATATTTAATAGGATCTGTATAGCGGGGATTTATATTTACAAAAGCTTCATCAATAGAATATACCTCAATATCTGCATTGTCCGAACGGATGATGCTCATGATTCTGTTAGAAATATCTCCGTACAGAGAAAAGTTTGATGAAAAAATCTGGATGTTATGGATTTCAACAAGATGTCTAATTTTGAAAATAGGTATTCCCATTGGAATGCCTAAATCTTTTACTTCTTGAGAGCGTGCAATAACACACCCATCATTATTGGACAATACAACAACTGGTTTATTATTTAGTTTTGGGTTAAAAACCCTCTCGCAAGAAGCATAAAAATTATTACAGTCAACAATGGCTATGTAGCTATCTTGTTTTGTGGATGACATAGGTTACAACTCCCCATACAGAAAAGTCCATCTCTTCGGTAATCTGAATTTTTTTATATTTTTTATTTGCTGCAACCATAAATAGTTTTGTTTTTGTTTTTTGAATTTTTTTTACAGTGAATTCACCATTCAATACTCCAATGATGACATCATTATTTTTTGGAGTTTTTGATCGGTCAACAACTAATAAATCTCCGTCGTCAATTCCTTCATCTTGCATAGAATTGCCAGATACTCTAATATAAAATGTTGCAGCACTATTTTCTACTAGATACTCATTTAAATCAATTGGTAAATCTAAGTAATCATCTGCTGGAGAAGGGAATCCTGCGGAAACCATAGTGTCAATGAAAGGAACTTCTTTCTTTGATTCTTCAGAAACGGTGAAAAATTCTAGATTATCTACTTTTTTGATTTTTTTAATGGAGTTCATTACAAAATATTACAACAAACAATCGATATAGTCAGTAGAAAGATGCCATAAACATCCGATAGATACAGCCCTTAATTGCCAAAAAGGAGTAAACAAAAGTAATAAATAGAAGATTGCAGCATATACAGTGTGCAGCGGATGATAACCAACACTACATCGATTTGGATCAAAAATTGGAGATGAAAGTAAATGATCTAAATCGATAAACATTGTAAGTAGCATAATAATAAAGGCCTTTTTCCAGACTTGATTAAAAAACAACTTGGCAAAAAATAGAGGAAAAATAAAATGAAATGAGTAGTGGATTAAAACTTTAAAAGTCATGAAAACCAAGCTAGTTTTCCAAAATGATTTCTAGGAGTTGGCTTATTATGTTTAGTGTACCATTTCAAACCTCTTAAAACAGATTTAAGATATAATTTTAGTTGTGGTTTAACAAATAGTTGAAAAGGTAAAAATTGGAATAATTTATTACCTTGATTCATCATCCAAGGATGAACTTTTATCGTTAAGGCTGACCTATTATCAGATACATCTTCTATTCTCCAAGATACATGAGACTGTCTTCCATTTACTCTACCTATCTTAAGATCGTACCCCTTTTTTTCAATCCAAGAAATGATTTTTCTTTCTAAAATGACTCCATTTAAATATTCAAGTCTATCATGATGATTTTCGCCATCCCATGATATGATATCATTATTTTTACAAAATGGGTGGTAATGATTAAGATTGGAAGGTTCAGATATAATTTCCCATAATTTTTGGGAAGATATATTGAATTCTTCGCGATGTTTTATTGAAAAATTATAATTGTTCATTTTTAAACTTAGAATTTTAATTGCAATAATTCATTAGAAATAATATCATGGACGCCAAATTCTTGCAATTCAAGCCCTTCTGTTCTTAACCATTTTAAAAATTTTTCAACAACATCACTATCCATTATGCCCCATTCTAGTTCTGTTCCAAAATATTTTGCTGATACTTTTAATGATTTTCTTAAATCTATAGCTTCATCTTCAGGTAAAAATTTCTCAAAAATATTAATCGCTTCTTTTTGGTTATTTTTAGCATAAAGGAAACCTTTTTTGGTTGCTTTTAGAAAGTTTGAATATTCTTTTTTTTGTAATTTAAATTTTGATTTAGGCATAGCAATAATTGGTGAGTAAGAATATGGAATTTTATAATCAGACATTTTAAATAAATTCAAATCAATTCCAGCTTCTTCAGCTTGAACACCTTCCCAGTTTATAAAAATCCAAGTGGAATCATATTTATTAGAAACTATTGTATTCCAAATTCCTAACTTGCTTGGATAAGCAATTTTAATTTTTCCTTTTCCTCCATCATTAATTATCATTTTTTGTATAATTTTATCTTCATACTTTGCATTATATGATGCGTATGACATATTATCTAATTTTTTTGGAGAATCAATTTTTAAATCTTTTTTTACTGCTATAGCACTAAGATCTTCCTTATAAATTGCTGCAATGCCAATCATATCAAACTTCTTTTTTTTTGTTTTATAACTCAAAATACTTTCTGTAGGACATAATGCTAAGTCTGCTTTACCCAATTCAACTTTTTTTGCAGGTGTCAATGCATAATTATCATCTCTTGGGTCGATAATATTCACATTTAAATCAAACTTATTAAAATATCCGAGTTCTTTGGCAATAAAGAACCCAATATGATTTGTATTTGGTGTCCAATCTAATGCTAATTTAATTTTCATAAATTATTTCTCTGAGGTTTTGCGGAGAGGACAGGATTCGAACCTGCGTGAACTTTCGTTCTACACGCTTTCCAAGCGTGCGCCTTAAGCCACTCGGCCACCTCTCCAAAAATTATTTATCGGAGGAATCTTCAGCTTTTTCAGCTGATTTGTCTTCAGATGCCGGTTCAGCTTCTTCTGTAGGTTCTTCAACAGGAACTTCTTCTTTTGATTCTTCTGCTGGCGCTTCCTCTACAGGAGCTTCTTCTTTAGGCTGCTCTTCAGCTGG
>Ga0208390_1000083_pt1 | contig 27587 bp, 26 predicted proteins | sample Knorr_S7_td_Surf_FD_185594 | JGI IMG/M metagenome (GOLD analysis project Ga0208390, IMG submission 185594) | Marine microbial communities from Southern Atlantic Ocean transect - Knorr_S7_td_SurfaceA_ad_6m_LV_A (SPAdes) (version 2) | ecosystem: Environmental > Aquatic > Marine > Oceanic | place...
GATTCCATTTTCTGTATCAACTGAATCAGTAGGTTTTATTAATCCGTCCTCTAAAGCAGCAATCATAGTCATTACTTTAAATGTAGATCCTGGCTCATGACTTTCACCAACAGCATAATTTAATCTTTCATAATATTTACCATCTTGGTTTACTCCAAGATTAGATATAGCTTTAATTTTACCTGTTTTAGTTTCCATTACAATCATTGTTCCATGATCAGCCTCAAAATTTTCTAACTGAAATAGTAGTTCGTGGTGAACAATATCTTGTATTTCAGTATCTATAGTTGTATGAATATCGTAACCAGGAACTGGATCCCTTTCATAATAAGAAGTCATTGGCTTCCACTGTCCATCAGCAATTTTTTGCATTAGTCTTAATCCAGTTTTACCGGATAAAAACTCAGAGTATGCTCCCTCTAAACCAACTCTAATGTAATTTCCAGATTTATCAACTTTTTCGTATCCAATTGTTCTTTCAGCTACTTTACCTAGATGACTTTGTCTAGAATGATTCTCTTTAATTATTAAACCTCCTTTATATAAACCTTGATTAAAAATTGGAAAAGATTTAATAAGATTCACATCTGTAATTGAGAGGTCTCTTCCAATTAACAAGTATCTATTGTTGTTGACTCTAGCCTTATTTAGATAATCCTTAAAATAGTTTTTTTCTTTATTGAAAAAATTTGATAAATTAAATGACAAGTCATCTAGAGATGAATTATAAAGTTTTTGACTTGCTATTTTTGAGTCCCATCTCAACTCGTATTTAGTAACAGTTGAGACTATTAAATCGCCATTTTCAGAATATATATTTCCTCTTGATGATTCTACTTCAACATTTTTAATAGTTTCAATTAATACTGAGGGATCTTGCTTATGATTATTTTGTATATAGAATATCTTTCCAATAACAAAAAAAGAAAACAAAAGAATTAAAAAGAACACTATATTCATTCTGTTGACAATTCTTTTATCAGATTTTTTCATACTAGTCTATTATGATAATTTTTACTGGTTGATTGTTAGAAGGATAGAAACCTTGACTATTCAATTTAGAAGTTACCTTGGACTCCATTTTTACATTCATTAAGTCTATTTTAGTTGATACTGATACATTGTTTAAGTTATTTACTTCTTTATTTAACTCAGATATTTTAAAGACCTTTTGATCAGCACTGTGACTACTGTAAATAGTTATCATAATTAAAACTGAAATGAACATTAACATTCTCCAATTTTTTCTGGAGTCTTTACCTGCTAGGAAATCAATATTTATAAACGATAGAAAATTTTTCATATTTTTTCAGCAATTCTGAGCTTAGCACTTCTTGATCTTTTATTTTTATTTAATTCATATTTAGATGGGGTAACTATTTTACCTATCTTCCTGAAATAAGTGTTTTTATTTCCATAAATATCACTTTCTACTAGTTGATTAAAGCTTCCATTTTGAATATATCTTTTCACTAGTCTATCTTCTAGAGAATGATATGAAATACAAACAAGCCTTCCCCCTTTGTTCAAGTATTGTGATGAAGCCTTAAGTAATTTTTTTATTACAGAAAGTTCATCGTTAACTTCAATTCTTATAGCTTGAAAAATTTTAGCTAAAAACTTGTTATTATTTTTTGGAGGAGATATTGGCTTTAATATATTTATTAGGTCTCCAGTTGTAACAATTTTTTGTTTTGACCTCTGACTAATAATTGTTTGAGTAACTTTTTTATAATTATTAAGCTCACCAAAATTTTTGAAAATATAATTTAAGTCGTCACTACTATACTTATTTAATATTTGTTTTGCTTCCTTTTTTTGATCCTTATTCATTCTCATATCAAGATCTGAGTTAAATCTTATAGAAAATCCTCTTATTTCAGTATCAATTTGATATGATGAAATTCCAAAATCAGCAAGAAGGCCATCTATTTTATTAATTTGTAGATAATTAAGGTGGTTTGTTAAGTATTTGAAGTTTGATTTTATCAGCTTTAGACGTTTATCTTCAATTTGGTTTTCTATTGCATCCGCATCTTGATCAAATGCTATAACCTTTCCAGATGAGTTAAGGTGGTTTAAAATCTCTTTAGTATGACCTCCACCACCAAAGGTTGCATCAACATAAACCCCATTAGGTAAAATATTTAGTCCATTAATTGACTCTTTCAATAAAACCGGAATATGATATGATTTACTCATCTTTATCCCCCATTACTTCTTCTGCTAAATTTCCAAAATCAAATTTTGCATCATCAATAGCATTTTCGTAATATGTTTTGTCCCATATTTCAAGAATATTTACTGCCGAGGATACAACTACTTCTTTTTTAATTTTTGCATGATTAATTAAATCCTTTGGAATTAAAATTCTTCCAGAAATATCTATATCAATCTGTCTAACACCAGCTGTAAATCTTCGAATGAAATCTATATTTTTCTTATTAAACCTGTTAAGGTTATTTATTCTTTCCATTAAGCTATCCCATTCTTTAATAGGATAGAGTTCTAAGCACTGATTAAATACAGCTCTTTTAATTACAAAACTATTTTTAAGTTTATCAGACAACTGTTTTTTTAATGACATTGGAAGCATGATTCTTCCTTTATCATCTGCTTTACATTCAAATGTTCCAACAAAGTGTTGCATTAATTGGTTGATTTACTCAAATATAAAATTATTTTACCACTTTTTACCACTTTTTACCACTTTGTTAATAAATTATTTTTTTTTCCTTCATTATCCTGATTTACAATTAATTAAGATGTATAAAAAATAGGTTATTCTTTATGTATATATTTGTGCTTAATGATTAAGTTTTTTCATTAATTATTTAGTTGAAAAAGTTTAAATACAGTATATATTAATGGAGACAGAGTTAATTAACGAAGGTGGCTTTAACTACATTGAAAATGGTGATGGTAGACCAATAATAATATTGCATGGTCTTATGGGGGGCTTAAGTAATTTTAAAGGAGTATATGACTATTTTCCAAGTGTTGAACATAAAGTTATAATCCCTGAACTTCCTGTTGATTCTACTCCCATATTAAAAACAAATGTTACTACTTTTTCCAAGTTTGTTTTCGAATTTATTAAGTATAAAAGCCTAAAAGATGTAGTTTTATTAGGTAATTCATTAGGAGGTCACGTGGCATTGCTATTTGCAAGGGATTATCCTGAACTTGTTAGCGGCTTGATAATAACTGGTAGCTCAGGATTATACGAAAAGTCTATGATTGGAGACGGATACCCTAAAAGAGGGAATTATGAATATATAAAAACTAAGACTGAAGAGGTTTTTTATGATCCTAAGATCGCAACAAAAGAAATTGTTGATGATGTCTTTGCTAGTGTAAATAACAGGGAAAAATTAGTAAAAACTTTATCTCTTGCCAAAAGTGCTATTAGACATAATATGGCAAATGATCTCCCAAAAATGAATACTAAGACATTAATTATTTGGGGCAAACAAGACACTGTAACACCTCCTAATGTTGCAAAAGATTTTAATAAACTTCTTCCAAATTCAGATTTATCTTGGATCGATAAATGCGGACATGCTCCAATGATGGAACACCCAAATGACTTCAATAAAATTATGGAAGATTGGCTTTCTAAAAATAACTTATAATCTTTTGATTATGAAAATTATTAAGTCAGTATTTGAAAAAAGTAGTAGTAAAATTAGCGAATGTCCAAAAGGAAATTTACCTGAGTTTGCACTAGTAGGAAGATCCAATGTTGGGAAGTCCTCGTTGATCAATACTTTACTTAATAAAAAATCAATTGCAAAAACTTCTTCAAAACCTGGAAAAACTATTTTAATTAATCATTTTAAGATTAATGATAAATTTTACTTAGTGGATCTTCCAGGATATGGATATGCACGAACTTCAAAACAAATAATAAAAGAAATTAAATTAATTCACAAAAGTTATTTTAAAACTAGGAAACAACTTTTGTTTACCTTACTATTAATTGACAGCAGACATAAACTCCAAAAGATTGATCTTGAATTCATGAAATATCTTAATAGCATGATGTGTCCATTTGTTATTATTTTTACAAAATCTGACAAGATTAAATCAGAAATACTAAATGAGAAAATTAAACTTTATAAAGATTCACTGGTTAGTCATTGGGAGGTTTTACCTGAAACTTTTGTTACCTCGGCTATTGATAATAAAGGCGTAGATGAAATCTTAGAATTTGTAAATCAATCAATTAAAAAATATACTATTTAGTATCCTCGTTAATTTTACTCTCAAATTTTTGAGAAAATTCATCAATTATTTTTATTAAATCCTCATTACCTATTGCTTTTGAGATAGTCTGATTCATTGATTGAAGTGTTTGGAGCATAAAAGTTTTCATTTCATCAATAGGCATTTCTTTTGTCCACAGATCCATTTTTAAAGTTTCTTTTTGTCTACTATCCCAGAATGAAAGAAATATTGCTTTTGAAAGCTGATCCTTCATTCCACCATCGGGTGCAGACCACATTATTTCTTCTGGAATATTATTTTGATCTAACTTCACTTTAATTGTTATTTCAGTTTCTTTCATTTAATTATTTTATGTATTAGATTTGCACAAATATAGTCAAATACAATTTTATGAATTATCCGAAAAAAGTATCTAAACACATTACTAACTGGATTGAAAACTACATAAATAAGTCTGGAGCAAAAGGTATAGTTGTAGGAGTGTCAGGAGGGGTTGACTCAGCACTGACCTCAACTCTTTGTGCTGAGACTGGACATAATATTCTATGTCTGGAAATGCCAATTTATCAAAATAAAGATCAAGTTTCAAGGTCTAAAAAGCATATTGATTGGTTAATGTCTAAGTATCCAAATGTTACTTCAAAACAGATTGAATTAAACGATACATTTGAATCTTTTGTTAATTCGTTACCTGATAATAGTTCAGATAAACATGAACTTAGTTTAGCTAACACAAGATCAAGACTAAGAATGGTTACGCTTTATTATTTCTCTGCTCTAAATAACTATATTGTTGCTGGAACAGGTAATAAAGTTGAAGATTTTGGTATAGGATTCTACACAAAGTACGGTGACGGAGGTGTTGATATAAGCCCGATTGCTGATTTACTTAAATCTGAGGTATTTACATTGGCAAAATTCCATAATATAATTGATGAAATTATAGAAGCTGAACCAAATGATGGATTATGGAATGATAATAGAAGTGATGAAGAACAGATTGGTGCTTCCTATGAAGAGATTGAAGATGCTATGATGAACTTCAATAAAAGTGATAATTTATCTAAAAGAGAAAAAGAGGTATTAGATATATTTAATTCATTTCATAAAGCCAATAAACATAAAATGGATCCAATTCCTGTTTGTGAAATACCAAAAGATTATCTATAAATTTTGAAAAAATTAAAGATTTTAGTACTTGACAGTAATCCAATTATTTATTTTGGATTAAAAGCTATTTTTAAAAACTCTATTGTATTTGAAATATCATCATATTCAGATAATAAAGATTTACTAATTGAAAGCATTACTGAAGAAAAAATAGATTTTATAATTTCTGAAATAAATCTTAATGGAAGCACGGCCTTGGAGATTTTAAAGATTCTAAAAAAAAATAAAATTGAAATACCTGTTGTTATTTTTACTTCCATTTCAAATGAAAATAAGTCAATAAAACTACTCAAAGCTGGTGCATCAGGTTTTTTGACAAAAGATTTAAAGAAAAAGACTATTAGGCATCTACTTCAAGAAATTGCATTTTCAAAATATACCTTATCAGAGCTTAATAAATTTACAAGACTTAAAAATAGATTTAACTTTGATTATAATACTGAAAAAATAAATAGTCTTTCAAAAAGAGAGCTTCAAGTTCTTAAATTATTTTTTAAAGGAAAGAGAAATATTGAAATTTCTAGATCATTGAAGATTAACCAAAAAACAGTAAATACATATATTACAAGAATAATGAAAAAGCTTGAAGTTAACTCTAAAACTGATTTATTTATTTTGGCAAGAAGTCATATCAGACAACCCTATTAAGCTTTGCTGATAAAAGTTTTTTTAGCCTGTAATAGCTCATAACCTCCTCAAGTACTTTGTTTGTTTCATTATTACTATTATCTTGAAGCTCATGGATTTTTTTATCAATTAAATATCTTCTCATATTTAATATTGTTTCATTTACTAGCTGACTCAACTCACTTCCTATTTTTTTAACATATATATTCTTTTTTTCCCAATCATGAAGCTGATACTTTTCGTCATTTATAAGAATGTCCGAAACTATTTTACTTGAATTAGGTTCAAGATCATTTATGAAACTATCTATTGAAATTAAATTTTGATTATGAAAACTATTAATTAGCTTGTTGTATATTTCCTTAAATGGACCATGGGTGAATTCTATCTCATCTTGCTGAAGATCAAGATAAATCTTTTCATAAACTTTAGATCTAATTTCTTTTCTACTTTCAACTATATCTCCTTTTTCATTTTTATTTAGAAAGATATCTTCAAAGACTATTTCCTCAACTCCATATTTTAATAGAATACTAATAATCTGCCTCTCTAATTGGTAAATATAACCACTCTTATCTTCCTTTTTTGGAGATTCAATTTTTACAATATTTTTAGAATATTGACGACTTTTTGATTTTTGTAGTTTTTTCCCAACCTTAATATTTGAGAAAGATCTGAATAGCGATGACTCTTCTATAGATAAAACTGAGGAAAGCTTTTTTATATATACCTCTTGTTTAAGAAGATCTGGAATTAGAGAAATTGATTTAAGAATACTTTTAATAAGATCAACTTTTTTGTCTTCATCTTTTTCAAATTCATTATTAACGCTTATTATAAAATCGATTAGATCCTTTGATTCTTGATCAATATATTCAATCATTTTATCATGTTTATATTTTTTAACAAAGCTGTCAGGATCTTCACCATCTGGAAATTGACATATTTTTACATTAAGTCCTTCCTCAAGAATCATATCAATACTTCTCATTGATGCTGATAGGCCGGCTTGATCTCCATCAAAAAGAATAATAATATTTGATGTAAGTCTTTTAATAAGAATTATTTGATCTTTAGTTAGAGAAGTTCCTGATGTTGCTAAAACATTTTTAATTCCATGTTCGTGTAATTGGACTACATCCATGTATCCTTCAACCAGGAAACAGACATCATTTTTAACAATAAATTGTTTGGACTCGTATATACCATAAAGGGTTTTACTTTTGTTATAAATTTTACTCTCTGGAGAATTTATATATTTTGCAATTTTTTTATTTGAATCAATAATTCTTCCACCAAAACCAATTACCCTACCTGAGATGCTCTTTATTGGAAACATTATTCTACCTCTAAACCTATCTATATGATTATTTTCATTTGATATTACTAGACCTGTTTCGATAAGATAGTCGATAGAGAAACCCTTTTCAGAAGCATTTTTATAAAAACTGTTTTTTTTATCTGGGCTAAAACCAATATTAAAGTTCACAATAGTTGAGTCTGAAAGTCCTCTTTCTTTTAGATAATTTTTAACATCAACTTCTTTTAATACAACATTTTGAAAATATTCTTGAGCAAAAGAATTAATAATAAATAAAGATTCTCTTTTATTCCTTTCTTCAGAATTTTCATTTTTATCATTTGTCTCGATTATTTCTATGTTATATTTATTGGCTAAATATCTAATTGATTCGGGATAATTAAATTGTTCATGCTCCATTAGAAAGGCAATTACATTTCCTCCTTTACCAGAGCTAAAATCTTTCCATATCTGTTTTGATGGGGAGACAATAAAGCTTGGTGTCTTCTCATTTGTGAAAGGGCTTAAGCCCTTAAAGTTTGCACCAGTTTTTTTTAAAGCAATAAAATCAGATATGACTTCCTCAACTCTAGCAAATTCAAAAACTTTGTCAATGGTCTCTTTACTAATCAAAATAATTAATTTAGTATTAATATAATAAATTAATACTTTCGGTCAATGATATAATCTAATAAGATTCTAAGTGATTGTTTAGACTCATTATCTGGAAAACTTTCAAGAATTTTTAGTGCCTTATTCTTGTAATTTAACATTACATTTTTTGCATAATCAAATCCATCATTATCTTTTATAAATTGATAAACTTTATTTTTTTCCTTGACAGTAAGTTTTTTTCTTTTCAGAATGGATTTTATTAATCTTTTTTCACTATTAATATCTTTTTTTATGGAGTAAATAAGTGGAAGTGTAATCTTTTGATTCTTTAATTCATATTTTGTTGGTTTTCCAATTCTTCTTTGTGAGTAATCAAAAAGGTCATCCTTAATTTGAAAAATAATACCTAAGAATAACCCAAAGTCTTCAACACTTTTAGATTTTTTATTACCAGACGAAATTAGTCCAAGCGAACAACAACAAGAAAATAAAGAAGCTGTTTTTTTTGAAATCAATAAAATATATTCTTCCTCTGTTATTTTTAAACTTCTTGACTTTTGAATTTGGAAAAGCTCACCCTCTGAAATTTCTTTTACTGCCGTTGATATTTCATCTAATAAATCGTAATCTTTATTTTTTGTTGAAAGCAGTAAAGCTTTAGATAAAAAAAAGTCTCCAACAAGTACTGAAATCTTATTTTTCCATAAAGCATTAATAGTAAGGAACCTCCTCCTAATATTACTATCATCAACAATATCGTCATGAACCAATGATGCAGTATGAATTAGCTCAACCAAATTTGCAGCTCTATATGTTTTTGATGGAATTTTACCTTTTGCAAACATTTTAGAAAAAAGTATTACTAGAATGGGTCTAATTTGTTTACCTTTTCTTTTAAGAATATATTTTAGCACTAAATCAAGGAGCGTTATTTTTGAAGAAACAGAATTAAAAAACTGTCTTTCAAAAGATTTTAACTCTTCAGATATAGGACTTTTTATTTTTTTTGAAATTTTCAAAATCTAATCTTAGATGATCATCATAGCATCTCCATAAGAGAAGAAGTTATATTTTTTCTTAATTGCTTCTTTATATGCTTTTAATACAAAATCAACTCCACCAAAAGCTGATACCATCATTATTAAAGTTGATTTTGGTGTATGGAAATTAGTAACCATTGAATTAGCAATTGAGAAATCATATGGAGGATATATAAATTTGTGTGTCCATCCAGAATATGGGTTGAGAGTACCAAACGAGGAAACTGAACTTTCTAGACCCCTCATTACAGTTGTTCCAATCGCACAAATTCTCTTCTTGTTTTTCAGAGCATTATTAATAACTTCAGCAGTTTTTTCATCTATTTTTAACTCTTCACTATCCATTTTATGCTTTGATAGGTCTTCTACTTCGACAGGGCTAAACGTACCAAGGCCAATATGAAGAGTAATCTCAGGCAACAATACTCCTTTAATTTCTAATTTTTTTAATAAATGTTTAGAAAAATGTAAACCGGCAGTTGGAGCAGCTACAGCTCCTTCATTTTTAGCATAAATGGTTTGAAATCTATCTTTATCATTCTCTTCAACTGGTCTAGTAATATATTTTGGAAGAGGAGTTTCTCCTAATTCTTGTAATTTATTTCTAAATTCATCATATGAACCATCAAACAGAAATCTTAAAGTTCTACCTCTAGATGTTGTATTATCAATAACTTCTGCAACTAGACTTTCATCTTCACCAAAATAAAGTTTATTTCCAATTCTAATTTTTCTAGCCGGGTCGACGAGAACGTCCCAAAGCCTTTGATCTTTATTTAATTCTCTTAAAAGAAATACTTCAATTCTTGCACCAGTTTTTTCTTTGTTTCCATATAATCTTGCAGGAAAAACTTTAGTATTATTAAGTACAATTACATCTCCTTCCTCAAAATAATCAATTATATCTTTAAAAATTAGATGCTCAATAGTTTGTTCTTTTCTATTTAGTAGCATCAGCTTACTCTCATCTCTTTCATTTGATGGATGTTGAGCTAAAAGCTTATTAGGTAGTTTATAATCAAAATGTGATAATTTCATAGAATTAAATTAGGTTCGCAAATATACTGCTCAGAGATACCGAAAGTCAAGTATTTATCTATTTATTTTTGAAATTTTAAAACCAAGTTTTTCTAAATCATCCCAAAAGCATACATATGATTTTGATACTACCTGTGGATCATTGATTTTAATTGGCATTAAAACAGATAATGGAGTAAAAGACATTGCCATTCTATGATCATGATATGTATCTATTTCAACATTAGATTTAAGAACTGAACTATTCTTGAGATGCAAGGAATTTTTAGTTACATGTATACTATCAACTCCAAATTTTTCAATTTCAGATTTCAATGCTTCAAGTCTATCAGTTTCCTTTATTTTGAGCGTGTGAAGACCAAATAGATCACAATCAATACCAAGGCCTAAACAAGTCACAGCAATAGTTTGAGCAAGATCAGGATTATTGGTAAGGTCTAATGATATATTTTTTTTAATTTTTTTATCAGTTTTAGTTAATTTAATTTGATTAGCAATAAATTCTGTTTTGACTCCAAAGTTTTCATATATATCCACTAGATTAGAGTCTCCTTGGATACTATTTTTATAGAAAGTCTTTAAAGTTAGGTCTGATAAGTCTGATAAAGCTACCATACTATAAAAATAGGATGCAGAGCTCCAATCTGACTCAACTACTTGATTGGGTATTTTTTTACTTGTTATTGAATCAATTATTATCTTTTTTGATTCTAGCTGAACTTTACCTCCTATTCTCTCTATTATTTTTCTTGTCATTTGAACATATGGAAGTGAGGTTATTTCTGTCGTAAGGTTTATAACTAAACCATTTTGAAGTGAAACTCCAAGCATCATAAGAGATGAAATATATTGAGAGCTAACATTTGCAGGGAGTTTTACCTGTTTTTTAGTTATTAATTTACCATTAATCTTAATTGGGGGATAACCTTCATTACCTAGATATGATATTTCACTTCCCAAATCTCTTAATGCATCAACTAAAATTGAAATAGGTCTTTCTCTCATCCTTTTTGATCCGGTTAAAATAACCGAGCAGTCTTCAATTGATGAAAAATATGATGTTAAAAATCTCATTGCCGTACCAGCATGACTAATATCAACTTTTTCACTATTCGATTTAATTGCAGAAATTAAAACTTTTGTATCATCAGAATCAGACAGATTATCTATCTTAAAATTAGTGGTAAAACTTCTGAGGGTCAATAGTCTATTTGACTCACTTTTTGATCCACTTATATTTAGAACTCCTTGAATGGATTTTAATTTCTTTGAAATTTCAAACACTATTTAAGTTTATTATTTGATTTATGTCTTTCTTTGTCTCTTTCAGTTTTTTTTGAGAGATTATTTTTAAATGATTTTTCTAGATCAATCCCTGTCTGATTTGCAAGACAGATAAGAACAAACAATACATCTGATAATTCATCACCTAGATCATCTACATTATCATTTACTTTTAAACTTTGTTCACCATACTTTCTAGCAATAATCCTGGCAACCTCTCCAACTTCTTCTGATAATATAGCCATGTTAGTAAGTTCGTTAAAATATCTAACACCATGCTCTTTTATCCATTCATCTACTAATTTCTGTGCATCTTTAATATCCATAGTTCAATTTTTTTGATTTAGTTTGTTCCATAATTCCTCTTTAAGTTCATTTATACCAAAAGTACTTACAGAAGATATTATATTATACTGTATATCTTTAAATTCTTTTTCTAAAATTCCTTTAAATTCTTCCAATAGTTCTTGGTCCATTAGGTCTGCCTTACTAAAGGCTATTATAAAATCTTTATCAGCCAATTGTGAATTATATTTTATGAGTTCTTTTTGAAGAATCACAAAGTCCATCTTTATATTTTTTGTATCTACAGGTATAACATATAGAAGTATAGAGTTTCTTTCAATATGTCTAAGAAAATAATGACCTAAGCCTCTACCTTCACTTGCTCCTTCAATTATCCCAGGTATATCTGCCATTACAAATGATCTATAATCTGACATTGCAACAATTCCTAGGTTGGGTTTTAGTGTTGTAAATTCGTAATCTGCTATTTTAGGCTTCGCATCAGATAAAACAGACAGTAGTGTTGACTTTCCAGCATTAGGGTATCCAACTAATCCAACATCTGCCAGAACTTTAAGCTCTAAAATTATTTTTAATTCCTTACCAGGAAGTCCGCTTTGAGAATATCTAGGAGTCTGATTAGTTGGACTCTTAAAATGAGAGTTGCCACGTCCTCCTTTTCCACCTTTTAAAAGAATTAAATCGGAGGATTCATCATTGATTTCGCAGATAATATTTTCAGTTTCTAATTCCTTGACAACAGTTCCCAGTGGAACATTTATAATAATATCTTCTCCATTACTACCAGATTTTCTTGATCCACTTCCATCACCTCCATTTCCAGCTTTAAAATGTTTTTTATAACGAAAACTTTGAAGAGTCCATAAGTTACTATTTCCTTTTATAATAATATTACCACCGTTACCACCATCACCTCCATCTGGACCTCCTTTTGGGACAAACTTTTCCCTTCTCAGGTGAGTAGAACCTTTTCCACCCTTACCTGAATTTAATGTAAGCTTAACGTAATCAACAAAATTATCGACTATCATGAGAGATTAGATTAAACTATCAACAAGATTAAATAATCTTAAAGTAATATCTTCAACGCTTCCGTGACCATTAACTGAGTAGAACTTTGACTGTTTTTGATAAAAATTTATTAGCACAGATGTCTTATTATTATACTCGTTAAATCTATTTTTAATTTTTTGAATATCCTGATCATCAGATCTATTAGTAGTCTTTCCTCGATCCAACAACCTTGTTATTAACTCATCTTCATCTACTTCAAGAGCAATTGTTGCATTTATTTTTTGGTTAACTGATTCAAGAAAAATATCTAAGGATTCAGCTTGATTAAGTGTTCTAGGAAAACCGTCAAAAATAAAGCCTTTAACACCCTTATTTTCTGTAACCTCATTTTCAAGCATTTTTATCGTAACAATATCTGGGACAAGATCTCCGTTATCAAGAAATGACTTTGCTTCAATACCAAGATCAGTTTCATTTAAAATATTTTTTCTAAATAGATCACCTGTGGATATATGATATAAGTCATATTTATCTTTTAAAAAATTTGCCTGGGTTCCTTTTCCGGATCCTGGTTTTCCAAAAATTACAACATTAAACATGAGGACAAAGATATTTAAAATGTTTGGGATTCTTTATTGTGATTAAATGAATGCTTATTTTTGAAATATGTTTAAGGAAAATAGAATAATTGGAATACTTGGAGGGGGTCAGCTAGGAAAAATGGTTCTTGATGTTGCTAACAAATGGGGACTTAAAGTATATGTCTTAGATTCCAGTGAGAAATGTCCATCAAGTAAACTTTGCTCAAGATTTTTTCAAGGTGACTTAATGGACTTTGATACAGTTATCAATTTTGGTAAGATGGTTGATATATTAACAATTGAAATAGAGAATGTTAATGTTGAGGCATTAAAATTTCTTGAATCTAATGGATTAGAGGTTTTACCTCAATCTAAAGTTATTGAAATAATTCAAGACAAATCTAGACAGAAACAATTCTATAGTAATAATCAAATTCCAACTTCATCCTATAAAATTTTAAAAGGGATAGGTGAGTTAAAAGATAATATAAGCAAAGGTGAAATTTCATTTCCTTTTATTTGGAAAGCTTCAAGAATGGGATATGATGGATATGGAGTAAATAAAATTTCTAATAATAAAGATTTAGAAAAAATAGATGATTGTCCTTGTATAGTAGAGGAGTTAATTTCAATAAAAAAGGAACTTTCTGTAATGGTTGCATCTCGAAAATCCGGAGAACTAATTAATTATCCGGTAGTGGAAATGGAGTTCAATAGTGACTCTAATCAAGTTGAGTATATATTATCACCTGCAAAAATTAATTTTGAGATTAAATCAAATGCAGAGCAGCTTGCTATAGCGGTTGCAAAAAAACTAAAAATTGTAGGAATATTAGCTGTTGAAATGTTTTTAACTTCTGAAGATGAGATTCTTGTGAATGAGGTTGCCCCAAGACCACATAATAGTTATCATTTTTCAATAGAGGGCTCGTATACAAGTCAATTTGAACAACTTTTAAGATCAATTCTTGATATGCCTTTAGGAAGTACAAAGATTATTGAGACTGCTGTAATGGTAAATTTAGTAGGTGAAAAAGGATCTAAAGGTCCTGTTATTTATAAAAATTTTGATCAAATTATTGGGCTTGAAGGTGTTAATCCACATATTTACGGTAAATTTGAAACTAGATTCAACAGAAAAATGGGTCATGTAACCGTAGTTAATGAGAATATTGATAGAGCTAAAGAATTAGCAAAAGAAATTAAAGAAACAATTATTATTACATCTAAAAAATGAGCCAAGTAGCAATTATAATGGGAAGTAAATCCGATTTTGATATAATGAATGAGGCTATTGAAATCCTCGAGTCATTTGATATAGAAACAGAATATGATATTGTTTCTGCTCACAGAACACCAAACAAAATGGTAGAATATGCTTCTAATGCTGAAAAAAAAGGAATAAAAGTTATTATTGCTGGTGCAGGAGGAGCGGCCCATCTTCCTGGTATGGTAGCCTCAATTACAAGTCTGCCTGTTATCGGAGTTCCAATTAAGTCAAGAAATTCAATTGATGGTTGGGACTCAATTCTATCTATTCTTCAAATGCCTGGAGGAGTCCCAGTTGCAACTGTAGCGTTAAACGGATCAAAAAATGCTGGCATACTGGCTGCTCAGATAATTGGATCTTTTAATTCTAATGTTGCAGACAGAGTTAAGGCTTATAAAAAAGATTTAGAAAAAAAGGTCATTGAAAGCAGTAAAGATTTAAAGAAAAACAGCTAGTCTTTAACCCAATCCTTATATCCGTTTTTGTAATGATATATCATTTTAAATCCTAAAGACTTCATCACATGACTAGCCTTTAAACTTCTATTACCTGACATGCAATATATAATGTAGGGTTTTTCTTTATCAAGCTTTTTTAAATTATCTATGAACTCACTCGTTTGAAAGTCAATATTAAATGAGGATCTTATTTTACCATTTTTAAATTCCTCTTCTGTTCTAACGTCAATTATATAAACTTTCTCATCGATTAAATCGATAACCTGATCTTTATCAATATGTTGAATGATAGGAGTTTGAAGAAAAACTAATAGTATATAGAAAAAAAGTTTTAACATTTAATGAACATTATTATTTTAGTTTTCAATAATACATATTTTTGCTAAAAATATTTAATGTTTAAGGAAAATTTTACTCGAAGACATATAGGCCCAAATACTTCTGAGTTAAATACAATTCTTAGTACAATTAGTGTTGAATCTGTTGAACAACTTCTTGAGCAAACTATCCCAGATAAGATTAGATTAAAAAATGATCTTAATATTCCAGAGGGTATTTCCGAAATGGAATTTTTAAAAGAGATAAAAAAACTATCATCTTTAAATCAGAAATTTAAAACATATATTGGACTTGGTTATCACGACACATTTACACCCTCAGTAATTCAAAGAAATATTTTAGAGAACCCAGGTTGGTATACCGCCTACACTCCATATCAACCAGAGATTGCTCAAGGGAGGCTAGAGGCTCTGTTAAACTTCCAAACAATGATTTGTGATATAACCAAAATGGAGATAGCTAATGCATCACTTTTAGATGAAGGAACTGCAGCTGCTGAAGCAATGATTATGATGTATAATAATAGATCAAGAGAACAAAAACTAACAAATCAAAATAAATTTTATGTTGACTCAAATATTTTTCCGCAAACCTTAGCTGTTCTTTCAACAAGAGCTAACCCACTCGATATTGAATTAGTAACAGGTAATATAAATGAAATTAATGAAAATGAGTTTTTTGGATGTATTATTCAATATCCTGGAAAGGATGGTAAACTTGAGAAGATTGATAATTTTCTAGAATCTTTAAATAATGATGATCTTAAAGTAATTATTGCTGTTGATTTAATGTCAATTGTTTTAATTGAACCTCCTGAAACTGATAAAATTGATGTTATTGTTGGAACAACTCAAAGATTTGGAATACCTCTTGGTTATGGGGGTCCTCATGCTGCTTTTTTTGCAACCAAAGAAAAGTATAAAAGAAACATTCCAGGAAGAATTATTGGAGTAACCAAGGATATAGATGGGGATTATTCTCTCAGAATGGCTCTTCAAACCAGAGAGCAACATATTAAAAGAGACAGAGCAACATCAAATATCTGTACTGCACAAGTTTTACTTGCAGTGATGGCTGGAATGTATGCAGTTTATCACGGGCCAAAAGGCTTAAAAGAAATTTCAAAATCTATTCATCTTAAAGCTGTTTATCTAAAAAGAAATTTAGAATCAATTGGACTTAAAATTAAATATTCTGAATTATATGATACAGTAACAGTCTTATGCGATTCAAAAAAAATAAAAGAATTAGCTTGCATAAAAAAAATTAATTTTTGCTATCTCTCCGATGGAGAAATATCAATCTCTGTAAATGAAAAAACAAATTTAAAAGATCTTAAAGAGATTATTTCAGTTTTTGAAGACTTTACAAGAAAGGTGTCAACTATCAACGAATTTCCAACAGATGCTGAAGTTACAAATGAGAGAAAATCTAGCATTTTATCTCATCCTGTCTTCAGTTTATACCACTCTGAAACTTCATTAATGAGATATATAAAATCTCTGGAAAATAAGGATATGTCTCTAACTCAGTCAATGATTTCACTTGGATCTTGTACTATGAAGTTAAATTCAGCTTCAGAAATGATACCATTAAGTTGGAGTGAGTGGAACAGCATACATCCATTTGTTCCTGTTGATCAAGCTAAAGGGTATCATGAGGTACTTAGTAGATTAGAAGGCTATCTCTCCGAGATTACTGGTTTTGCTGCAACTTCACTACAACCTAATTCTGGTGCTCAAGGAGAGTATAGCGGATTAATGGTCATAAAATCTTATTTAGAAAAAAAGGGTGATAATCACCGAGACATATGCCTGATCCCGTCCTCTGCACATGGAACTAATCCTGCATCAGCAATTATGGCGGGATTGAAAGTTGTAGTTATTAATACTGATGAAAAAGGGAATATTGATTTCAATGACTTAAAAGCTAAAGTAAATTACCATAAAGATAACCTTGCTGCATTGATGATTACATACCCATCTACTCATGGAGTGTTTGAATCTGAGATTCAATCAATTAATAACTTGATTCATCAAAATGGTGGCCAAGTATACATGGATGGAGCAAATATGAACGCACAGGTTGGATTGACTAGTCCAAAAATAATTGGCGCAGATGTTTGTCACTTAAACTTGCATAAAACTTTTTCAATTCCACATGGTGGTGGTGGACCAGGTGTCGGACCAATTTGTGTAGCAGAACATCTTAAAGAATTCCTTCCATCCAATCCATTAATCAAAACAGGCGGAGATAATTCACTTGATGCAATTTCGTCATCACCTTGGGGATCAGCCCTTGTTTGCCTAATATCATATGGCTATATAAGAATGTTAGGGAGAGATGGTATTAGAAAATCTACTGAAATTGCAATTGTAAATGCAAACTATTTAAAAACTAAACTCGAAAAAAATTATAAAATACTCTACAGTGGAGAAAATGGTAGATCAGCACATGAATTTATTATAGATTGTAGAGAGTTCAAAAAATATAATATTGAAGTTGTAGATATTGCTAAAAGACTTATTGATTATGGATTTCATGCACCAACGGTTTCGTTTCCAGTCCCAGGCACAATGATGATTGAGCCAACCGAAAGTGAAAATTTAAATGAATTAGATAAATTCTGTGAAGCTCTTAATTCAATTTACACTGAGATTACTTCCGATGATGACTCTAAAAGAGAAATGCTCAGGAATTCTCCACATACATTAAAGATGTTGACATCCACTGACTGGCCATACAGTTATAGTAGAGAGGATGCCTCGTTCCCTAAAACCTATTTAAAAACTAATAAATTTTGGCCATCAGTTAGAAGAGTAGATGAAGCTTATGGTGACAGGAATTTAATTTGTAGCTGCCCTCCTATAGAGACTTATCAATAATTTAAGTAATTTTATAAAATGAACTACAGAATAACTGGTACAGGAAGCTGCACACCAGATATCACAAAGAAAAATTCAGATTTTCTTCAGAATAAATTCTTAGATAGAGATGGTAGTGATATTCAAAGTTCAAATCCAGAAATAATCGAAAAGTTTAAGTCCATAACTGGTATAACTGAGCGAAGATACGCTTCTGATAAATTAAATTGTTCTGACTTAGCAACAGATGCTGCACGAAATGCAATTATTGATTCAAAAATTGATCAGGAAACATTAGACTTCATTATTGTCGCTCATAATGCAGGGGACATTTCATGTAACAGTGGACAAGTAGATACACTTCCTTCAATTGCTTCAAAAGTTAAAGCAAAACTTAAAATTAAAAATCCAAATTGTGTAGCATATGACATTATCTGTGGTTGTCCAGGTTGGGTAGAGGGAATGATTCAAGCTAAATCTTTTATTAACTCTGGAATGGCAAGTAAATGTTTAATAATTGGTTGTGATACACTTTCAAGAATTCTAGACGAAAACGATAGAGACTCAATGATATATGCAGATGGATCTGGTGCTACTATATTAGAAAAGGACACTTCTTATAACGGGGGTATACTATCTCATAAATCTGCAACTTTTACCTATGAGGGTGAAAATGATTTTATTTTCTATGGCTCATCTTATGATAAAGACTTAAGAGGAAGTGAAGATCAAAAGTTTATCAAAATGCAGGGTAGAAAAGTATATGAATTTGCACTTACAAATGTGCCAATAGCTATGAAATCATGTTTTGATGAGTCTAAATGTAATATTGATGACCTTAAAAAAATATTTATTCATCAAGCTAATAAAAAAATGGATGAAGCAATTATTAAGAGATTTTACAGACTCTATAAAACAACTCCACCGGAGAATGTTCTTCCAATGAACATAGAAGAATTTGGAAACAGTTCTGTCGCTACAATTCCAACTCTTTTTGATATAGTTAAAAGGAACAACTATGGAGGACATGTCTTAAATAAAGGAGATATAATAATGTTTGCAAGTGTAGGAGCAGGTATGAATATAAATGCTATAACCTATAAGATTTAATCATAATGAAACTTTTTTTTCATATAGGTAGGTATTTTTTAATGATTAAATACACCTTTACAAAATTTACTAAGTGGAATGTTTTAAAAAAATTAATTGTTCAAGAGATTGATGATCTCATTATTGGCTCAATTTGGATTGTAGCTTTCATGTCTTTTCTAGTGGGAGGCGTTGTTGCAATTCAGACTGCCCTTAATATCGAGAGTCCTTTTCTACCTGGAAATCTAATTGGGTTTGCAACAAGACAATCAGTAATTTTAGAGTTTGCTCCAACTCTAATTTCTATAATTATGGCAGGAAAGGTTGGATCTTTTATTACATCAAGCATTGGAACTATGAGAGTTACTGAACAAATAGATGCTCTGGAGGTAATGGGAGTTAATTCATTTAATTATCTAATTTTCCCTAAAATTATTTCTTTAATGTTATATCCATTTTTAATTACTTTAGCGATGTTTCTTGGAATATTAGGTGGTTACGTGGCCAGTGTTTACGCAGGATTTTCTACAAGTTTTGATTTTATTCAAGGAATTCAATTAGATTTTAAAGTGTTTCATGTAATATATGCATATATAAAGACAACATTATTTGCATTTATTTTAGCTACAATTCCATCTTATCATGGATTCTTTATGAAAGGTGGTGCACTGGAAGTAGGTAAAGCAAGTAATATATCTTTTGTTTGGACAAGTATCGTAATTATCATAATTAACTTTGTTGTAACTCAACTTTTATTAGCCTAATGATTAAAGTAGAAGAAATATCAAAATCATTTGATGGTATTGAAATCTTAAAAGAAATTTCAACTGTTTTTGATAAGGGAAAAACTAATCTAATAATTGGTCAGAGTGGCTCAGGAAAAACTGTTTTAATGAAGTGTCTCCTAGGACTCCTTGAGGTTGACAGAGGAAATATTTATTTTGATAATGAAAAATTTGATAAAGAGAATATATCAGCAGTAGCTAATTTAAGGAAAGAAGTTGGAACTGTTTTCCAAGGAAGTGCTTTATTTGATTCAATGACGGTGTTAGAGAATATTATTTTTCCAATGAAGATGTTTTCAAATACAACTGATGAAGAGATGTTGATTAGAGCTCAAGAGGTAATTAATAGAGTTGACTTAAAAGATGCTGATAATAAATATCCTTCTGAAATATCCGGTGGAATGAAAAAAAGAGTTGCAATAGCAAGAGCTATTGTTTTAAATCCAAAGTATCTTTTTTGTGACGAGCCCAATTCCGGACTTGATCCAAAGACAGCTATAATAATTGACAAGTTAATTCAAGAGATAACAATCGAGTACAATATTACAACTGTCATAAATACCCATGATATGAATTCAGTTATGGAGATTGGGGATAAAATTATTTTTTTAGTTCAAGGAGAAAAAGTCTGGGAAGGAAATAATAAACAAATTCTAAAAACCAATAACAAACTAGTTAACGACTTTGTCTACTCATCTGAGTTACTAAGAAAAGTTGGAAAGTTAGGGGGTTGAGTTTGAAACAGATATTAGTTTTCCATTAAATAATTTTCCACCATTTAAAGCAAAATCCAATATATAACTTGCCATTTCACTAGGATTTGTTTGTGCAACATATTCAGGAAAAGCCGCTTTAAGCATCTTTGTTTGAACTGCACCTAGAGCAAGTACATTAAAAGAGGGGCCATTTGGAAATTCTTCTGCTAATACTTCAGTTAAAGCAATAACTGCAGCTTTGCTACTTGAGTATACAGATAGACCTGGAAATTTTTTTGAACCATTTACGCCTCCAATACTACTTATGTTAATAACATGACCTGAATTATTAATTATTGGTAATAGTAATCTTGTCATCTGAGCCAAACCAAAAACATTTACATCGTAAGTTTGCTTGAAAGATTCATATGAAGTTTTATCAAAAGTTTCGTTTTTTAGATGACCCGCATTATTGATTAAAAAATCAATTCTAATGTTTTTACTTTTCAAATCTTCAACTAATTCATTTAATTGATCATTATCTGTTATATCAACTGAATAACAATCAATCCCCTTAATATTTTCCAGAGGCTTAGAATTTCTTGATACAGATATAACTTTATATTCAAGCTTAAGAGCTTGAATACAAATTTCATAGCCTATACCAGAGCTTGTTCCGGATACGAGTATCGTCTTCATTAAATTAAAATTGAGACTGGATTTTCAATGTAATCTTTTAAAGTCTTTAGAAACAATGAACCTGTAGCACCATCAACTGTTCTATGATCACATGCTAATGTTAGCTTCATAGTATTTCCAACAACTATCTCTGAATTTTTAACTATTGGTTTTTGAATTATTGCACCAATGGAAAGTATCGCAGAATTAGGTTGATTAATTATCGATGTAAAACTTTCTATACCAAACATACCAAGATTAGATATAGTAAATGTACTTCCTTCAATTTCTGAGGGATTTAACTTTTTATTTTTTGCTCTTTCTGCAAAATCTTTTATTTCCAAATTAATCTCAGGAAGATCTTTAGAGTTTGCAAACTTAACAACAGGGACTACTAGGCCATCCTCAACAGCAACAGCAACACCAAGATGAATATGCTCATTGAATAAGATTTTGTCATCATACCATCTAGAATTAACTTTTGGGTGCTTAGCAAGAGAAAGTGCAACGGCCTTAGCTATTATATCGTTAAATGAAATTTTTATATTTTGAGTATTTATAAATTGTTGCCTAAATGATATCATATTATCCATTTCCATCTCAATGTTTAAATAATAATGAGGTGCAGAAAATTTTGAGTCAGATAATCTCTTTGCAATAGCTTTTCTCATTGTATTGTTAGGAATCTCATATGATGACTCTTTAACATGTGGCTTTGGTTGAGTAAAGTGACCGTAATTAGATGGTTTATATGAATCTATATCTCTCTTAATAATTCTTCCATTATCACCAGTTCCTTTAATTAATGAAGTATCTATTCCCTTTTCAGATGCAAGTTTTTTTGCTAATGGTGAAATAAGTATTCTTTCATTTGATTCAGATTTTGGTTGAACTTGAGTTGTTGACTTAGGCTCCTCCTTAACTTCTACTTTTGGCTCCTCCTTAACTTCTACTTTTGGCTCCTCCTTAACTTCTACTTTTGGCTCCTCCTTAACTTCTACTTTTGGTTCCTCCTTTACCTCTACTTTTGGTTCCTCCTTTACCTCTACTTTTGGTTCCTCCTTTACCTCTACTTTTGGTTCCTCCTTTACCTCTGGTATAGAATCGCCTTTAATTAATGAGGATATATCTTCTCCTTTTGAACCTATTACAGCAATTATACTATCTACAGGAGCTGTAGAGCCTTCATCTATTCCTATATGAAGAAGAACTCCATCATGAAATGATTCAAATTCCATTGTAGCCTTGTCTGTCTCAATTTCTGCTAAAATCTCTCCCTCTTTAACATCGTCACCAACTTTTTTAAACCATTTTGCAAGAGTACCCTCTTCCATAGTATCGCTAAGTCTTGGCATATTTATAACCTCAGCCATATTAATCTAATTTATGTTTAATAAATGGATAATCATTTTGCTCGTAAACAACATCATACATAACATCAGTGTCTGGAAATGGAGATGACTCTGAAAATTCTTCACACTCTGCAATTATTTTTTTTACTTTTTTATCAATCTTCTCAATGTCAGATTTAGTTCCATATTTCTTTGAGAGAATAATTTTTTCAACCTGAGTAATTGGGTCAATCTTTCTATACTCTTCAACTTCTTCTTTAGTTCTATATTGCTGAGCATCAGACATGGAATGACCTCGATACCTGTAAGTTTTTACATCGAGAAGTGAAGGGCCCTTTCCAGCTCTGGCATGTTTTACACATTTATCAATTACCTCTGCAACTTTAACTGGATCCATACCATCTACTGGCATTGAAGGCATTTCGTAGGGCTCACCTAATTTCCAAAGATCCTCCTGACTTGTTGTTCTTGCTACTGATGTTCCCATGGCATAACCATTATTTTCAACTATATATATAACAGGTAGTTTCCATAAAGCAGCAAGGTTAATTGACTCATGAAATGCTCCTTGTCTAATAGCGCCATCTCCTAGAAAACATAAAGTAACACTATCTCTTTTAAAATATTTATCACCAAAAGCAATTCCAGTGCCTAACGGAATCTGACCTCCAACAATTCCATGACCTCCAAAAAAATTATATTTTTTTGAAAAAATATGCATTGAGCCACCCAAACCTCCCGATGTACCAGTTGCTTTACCGAATAATTCTGCCATTACAAATTTTGGATCTTCTCCTAAACCTATTGCATGAACGTGACTTCTATATGAACTAATCATTCTGTCCTTTTTAGGATCTATGGAATGTAGACATCCAGCAAGAACTGCCTCTTGGCCATTATAAAGATGTAGAAAACCTCTTATCTTTTGTTGAATATATTTAGCAGCAAGTTTATCTTCAAACTTTCTCCATAAAAGCATATTTTCATACCAATCTAAATAAGTCTTTCCAGTAATTTTTTTCATATTATATAGTTGAAGTCTGTAATCAAAAGACGCAGCAAAAATACTGATTTCTTTAGTATATTGCAATAAAATTAGGTTGGACACTCAAAAATTATATTCTCTTTTCAATTCCTGCTCGGGTGTGTCTATTGATACAAGGAAAATTAATAAAGATGAAATGTATTTTTCATTAAAAGGAGATAATTTTGATGGTAATGTTTTTGCAATGGAAGCAATTGAAAAAGGTGCAAAGTTTTCAATTGTTGACGATGTTGAGCAAAAAGACATTCATGATAATATTGTTTATGTAGAGAACAGTCTAAGAGCCCTTCAAGATTTAAGTAATCATCATAGATCTCTATTTGATACAAAAGTTATTGGAATTACTGGTAGTAATGGTAAAACTACCACTAAGAATCTAATCTATTCAATCCTTTCTCAAAAGTATAATGTAATTAAGACAAAAGGGAATTTGAACAATCACATAGGAGTTCCACTTTCACTTCTTAATATAAAAGATGATATTGATGTTGCTATTATAGAAATGGGTGCTAACCATGTTGGGGAAATAAAAAGATTATGTGAAATTGCTATGCCGGATATAGGATTAATTACGAATTACGGGTATGCTCATCTTGAGGGTTTTGGAAGTTTTGAAGGGGTAATAGAAGGTAAGACTGAGATGTATGAATATTTAACAGAAAACTATGGTCACATAATTCTAAATAATGATGATAAATTACAGGTAGAAAATTGTAAAGGAGATCTTGCATTAACTTTTGGAAGCAGCCAAGATTCAGAGTTTACATTTGAGTACAAAAAAGATAATTCATCTTTGAAACTTAAAATTGATGGATACGAGTTTAATTCAAATCTATTCGGTGAATATAACTTTTCAAATTTGGCTTCAAGTATTACAATTGGAAAGTTCCTTGACTTATCAAATAAAGAAATTCAAGAAGGACTTAATAAATTTTTAAATGACTCCAATAGGTCTGAAATTTTAATTTCTGATACTAATAAGATTTATTTAGATGCATATAACGCTAACCCTACAAGCATGTTAGCAGCAATATCAAATTTTGAAAATATAAAAAACAGAGTATTAATATTGGGAGACATGTTTGAACTTGGAGAGTACTCAGATCAAGAACATCAAAAAATAGTTGATTTTGTTACAAACAAAGATTACAACAAAGTCTATTTAGTAGGTGATAATTTTTCAAAGTGTAATACTGATGGAGAATATTTTTTTAAATTTTTAAATACCCATGAGTTAGCACAATCTGATTCATTTAAGAATTTAAAAAATATGAATATTTTGGTTAAAGGGTCAAGGGGGGTTAAGCTAGAAAAATTATTTAAATAATAGCTCCATCTATAATTTCTTTAACAACATCAGGATTTAGAAGGGTAGATGTGTCTCCAAGATTTTGGAAATCATTACTTGCAACCTTTCTTAGGATTCTTCTCATTATCTTACCTGATCTGGTTTTGGGTAAACCGCTAACAATTTGAATTTTGTCTGGTTTTGCAATTGGCCCTATAACTTTTCTTACAACATTTATTATCTGGTTCTTAATTTCATCATCATTTAATTTTGTGCTTACAATAACATATGCATATATTCCCTCACCTTTAATATCATGTGGATATCCAACCACAGCTGATTCAATTACATCTTCATGCTCATTAATAGCATTTTCAACTTCAGCTGTTCCCATTCTATGACCAGATACATTAATTACGTCATCAACTCTACCAAGTATTCTTAGGTATCCATCATGGTCTCTTTTTACTCCATCACCTGTAAAGTACATACCTTTATAATGTGAGAAATAAGTACTAATGCATCTTTCATGATCTCCGTATGTAGTCCTAATGATAGATGGCCAAGGAGATTTAATACATAAATTACCTTGAACATTATTTCCATTTAATTCATTACCTTCTGCGTCAACAATTACAGGTATTATACCTGGTAATGGCAGTGAGGCATGAGCTGGCTTGTTAGGAGTTATTCCCGCAAGTGCTGAAATCATTATTCCACCAGTTTCAGTCTGCCACCATGTATCTACTAAAGGACACTTTCCTTTACCAATATTATCATGGTACCAATGCCATGCTTCTTCATTTATTGGCTCTCCTACAGATCCAATAACTTTCAATGAATCTAGTGAATTATTTTCAAGTGGCTCAAGACCATGAGCTTGAAGAGCACGAATTGCGGTTGGTGCTGTATAAAATTGGTTTACCTTATACTTATCCACTATATCCCAAAAACGACTAACATTTGGATATGTTGGAACACCTTCAAACATTACTGTAGTAGCTCCACATAGCAAAGGCCCATATACAATATAAGAATGTCCTGTAATCCATCCTACATCAGCAGTACACCAATAAATGTCGTCTTCATCGTATTGGAATACGTTTAAGAATGTATACGAAGAGTATATCATGTATCCAGCTGAAGAATGAACAACACCCTTTGGCTTACCTGTTGAACCTGATGTATATAAGATAAATAATAAGTCCTCTGAACCCATGACTTCAGAATCACACGTTTTAGGCTGATCCTCAATACATTCATGCCACCAAGAGTCTCTGCCGTCCTCCATATTAATATTTTGTTTTGTCCTTTCTAACACAATAACACTTTCTATTGACGAACATTTTTCAAGAGCTTCATCAACTACATCTTTAACAGGAATTGTTTTATTACCTCTAAAGTTTCCATCAGATGTTAATACCATTTTTGCTTCACAGTCATTTATTCGATCAGCTAAAGATGCAGCAGAAAAACCTGCAAAAACAACTGAGTGAACTGCTCCCACTCTTGCACAAGCAAGCATGGCAATAGCTGCCTCTGGTACCATTGGCATATAGATAATTACTCTGTCTCCTTTTTTAATTCCTTTACTTCTAAGAGCATTAGAAAAAGTACATGTTTGCTTGTAAAGTTCTTTGTATGATAAATATATCGGTGACTCTTTAGGATCATTTGGCTCCCAAATAATTGCAGTCTTATCCCCTCTTTGAGAAAGGTTTCTCTCAAAAATATTTTCAGTAATATTTAATTGAGCATTTTTAAACCACTTAAAATCTGCATTTTCAAAATCCGACTCAAGGACATTGTCCCACTTTTTTTTCCATAAGAATGAATCAGCAATTTGAGACCAAAATTTTGCAGGATCTTTTTCGCTTAATTCGTATTTTTTGAAATATTCAGATAAGGTTTTTATTCTTTGCATTTCTATTTAGGATATCTTATGCTTTCAACTAATTCCTTGATATTTTCAGGTGTTGGTTTTGTTAATCTTGATACTATTAAAGATACAATAAAGTTAATTATCATACCAATAGTACCAATTCCCTCAGGTGATATTCCAAACAAATAATTTTGAGGTAACCCAGGACCGCCAAGTTGTGGTTTGAAATAAAAAATATATATAGTTGTAAAGACTACCCCTACTAACATTCCAGATAATGCTCCTTCCTTGTTCATTCTTTTGTCAAAAATACCAAGAATTATAGCAGGGAAAAAAGAAGATGCAGCAAGACCAAATGCCAATGCAACAACTTCAGCGACAAATCCAGGAGGATTTAATCCAGCAAGCCCAGCAGCAACAACTGCTACTGCAATAGAGATTCTAGCTGCCCATAATTCTCCTTTCTCAGAAATATTGGGATTTATATTCTTTTTTAGAAGATCATGAGAAATTGAAGTTGAAATAACAAGAAGCAAACCTGCTGCAGTTGACAGTGCAGCAGCAAGTCCACCTGCCACAATAAGTCCAATTACCCATGCTGGTAAATTTGCAATCTCAGGGTTTGCTAACACCATTA
>Ga0208390_1000084_pt1 | contig 27539 bp, 12 predicted proteins | sample Knorr_S7_td_Surf_FD_185594 | JGI IMG/M metagenome (GOLD analysis project Ga0208390, IMG submission 185594) | Marine microbial communities from Southern Atlantic Ocean transect - Knorr_S7_td_SurfaceA_ad_6m_LV_A (SPAdes) (version 2) | ecosystem: Environmental > Aquatic > Marine > Oceanic | place...
AGAACTCATTTCTTGTTTAATCATTTCAAGTTCTCTCAATGCGTCATCGTATATTTGTCTACCATTTAATTCAATTCCTCCAGGCAATTTTACACCTTGAAACTTAATTAAGTTTTGTCCCCACTGCCTTTTTATTAAAGCTGTGAGATATCTCTTCAAAAAACTATCATTAAATAACTGTGTATATGTTGTTGGATCTAATATTCTATGACAGTCAATTACGATAAAGTCACCAGCATTTAAACTATTGTAATTTATATCAAGATATAATCTATCCTGTCTCTTATTAAATCTAACCTGTGCTTCAGTTGTTAAAAGAAAATCAATATCTTCAAGATATGATTTAACCATAGCATATTGTAATAATTCAACTGAATTAAAATAGTATAAGTCATTTAGAAATAACTGGTATTTAATACTAAACATACCACCAGATATCGCACTCATATCAAATTTAAATATCTTTTCTATTCCTACAACTGTTTCAGGTACCTGAATGAAGTTTGATGTCTCATAGAAGTTTGATGTAGTTGTACCATAACCACTTATTGCTGTGGATGTTCCAGTGGTTGTTACAATACCCACACCTGTTGTTCCCTGTGCCTTTCCTCTGTCTATATCTCCTTGAGTGAACTGATACTTGAGATACATTCTTTCAATACCATCAAAATGACGTTCTTGAAAATATTGAAATGCATCATCAACTAAATCATCAACCTGTTCATCACTCACGTTGATTTCTAAGACTGGTGCACCTAACTGTCTTTTACAGTATTCAATTAATTCTTCTCGTGAAGCAGGTTTCGCCATTAGAAATCCTCAGTGTCTTGTGTAATATTTTTTGGTTTTTTCTTTCCTCTCAGTTGAATTAATAAATTTTCCTGATCAGTTACCTTTGTGCTTAATTGCTCAACAACATTATTTAACCCTAGAATTCTAGTTTCTAACGCTATTATTTGAGCAAGCATTTCGTGTGTCTTCTTTTGATAAACACCCAAAATCATTTTATATTCGTTTTCATCCATAACAGAGTATAAAAAAAGGTGGGAATACACCCACCTATATTTATAAGTTATACTTTACTCGTTAGAACGAGCCACCATCTACAGTTATATTCTCTAATTGTCTTAATGAACCATCGTGACTAATCACTGCCGATAATCCTGCAGCATCCTTAACAAATAATCCACCTGCTTCAATCGTAGCATGTGTGGAATTAGTTAATACACTTGTGCTCTCTGATACATCCGCACCAAAAGCAATTCTTCCTACAGAATCATCCCAGAAAACTGCTGCTTTCTTTGCAGAACCACTATAATAATGGAATATTAAACCAACGTCTATGTTAGCATCTGATGATGGAGCGACTAATGATCCACCACTATTAACAAGACCTACCTCAATTAAACTATCCTCAACCTTTAAGGTTTCTGTATTGATTATTGATTGTGATCCTAATACTGTAAATGTTCCGTTAACTGTTAAGTTGTCATCAACTGTAACTGTACCATCAGCAGAGTCGATTGTTAATCCTCCACTTGATGTATCAATCTCATTATCACCAGTAACACCAATTCTTATGTTACCACCAGTTAAGTCTGTGAATGTACCAGCACCAGCAGAGGCACCACCGATTGTTACTCCATCAACAGTACCACCATTAATATCTGCAGTATCTGCTACTAATGAATCTATTTGTGCAGTTCCATCAATGAATAAGTCTTGGAACTCTCTATCAGATGAACCTAAGTCAATCGCACCATCTGTTGCTGGAAGTATATCAGCGTCAAATCTACCTGTTGGGGTAATTGTGTCTGAAGTTGCATTACCAAGATCAACGTTACCTTCTACACTCACTGCACCCTTAAAGGTTGCATCATGAGGAGTATTAACTGCGTTTGAATGAGTAATAATAGCATTACCCATATAACCATGAGCAGTACACTGATAATGTAAAACAGCAGGTGTAGTGTCTGAGATTGTAATCTCAGTATAAGTATTCTGAAAACTTACACCTGTAGTATAATTTGTAACTTTAGCTGCATCAAGGTAAAACTTTAATGGATGACTTCCTGTATTATCATGTACAAATCTGTATGTTTTACCTGGAGTGAAGTGTAGTATTGGTGATTCTACACCATCAATCTTATATCCATTACTACTACCTGTACCATTATACCTGTGTGCTGCGGACTTCGCTGCAACAGTTACAGCTAAGTTCTGTGTGGTAGCAGAATGTGGTGCTTGTAAATATGAAAATCCCTTTAACGCTGTTGTAGTTGTAACACCAGAGTTATTAATTGCATCCGCTTCTAAAGTTCCATCTAAGTATAGATGTCTCCATTGCTGTGTCGCTGAACCTAAATCAAAGGTATCATCGTCATCTGGAACAAGACTTGAAGCAAATTCACCACCTACTACGATATCATCAGCAGATGAGTCACCAAGTCTTACAGTTCCACCACGGAATGTAACAATACCTATAAATTCTGATTCACCTTTTACAAAAAGGTCATCAGTGATTGAAACAGCAGCACCAACATGTAAACTCTTTTCAATACCAACACCACCTTCAACTATTAAAGCTCCTGTATCTTTACTAGTTGAATCAGTTGTATCTGATATTGTGATAGGACCAACAAGTGTTCCACTTGTCATCCAACTTAAGTTACCGCTACCATCGTTTTGTAAAATACCGTTAGTAACGTTAGTAGCAGGAAGTGTGTATGTTAAGTTACCACCTAGTGTCGCAGGTGATTTAAGTTCTATATAATTGTCGCCATTATTAGCACCCTCTACGATTCTTACCGCAGAGCCAGCAGTGTTAGTTTCTCTTGTCCAGTACCTATGTGATCCGAAAAATTTATTATTATTGGCATCGTTATCCAGACCAATATAAAAATCAAATTCATCAGTTACAAACGCTGGTTCACCTGCTTTCAGAGCGGGTAAACTACTGTTGGCACCTCTTTTAAACTTTATTACAGGAGCAGCCATTGTTTAAAATCTACCTTTTAGTTATTATTTATTGATAATCTATGTTTGATTAAAACGTTCCAGCGTCAAAAGCTTCATCATCAACTGAATCTGCTAGGTCAACAATTTGTGCTGCATCTACGTGTAGGTATTTGTCAGTGTCTGCATCATACATTAAAAATGTATTATCTGCCCTTTGAGTAATGTCAATATCTTGAACATTCTCAAGTTCCTGCAATGTATTTAGGGTAGTCGTTGCTGCCTTTTGAGAAGCAACTACCTTTTTAACAGTTCTTTGCCCTATCCTAATAGTTATAGGGTTTATGTTTTTTACAACTTTAATGTCTGCCATTAGGTTTGTGTGACTGCTTTCGATACAATTACCATACCTTCAACGACACATTCCATCACTCCACTAGTATCAGTGGTGATAACATCATATACGTGTCTGCCTGGTTTAAGAGCAGCAGTTTGTGTCGTAGATAGACCGATTTGTATTTTTCCACCGACTGCATCATATAAGGATGTTGTAAAAGTTGTTATCCCAGTGGTTGCTCCAGCATGCTTACGCATCTGAGCAGCAATACCAAAGTTAGTAAGATTAATGGGCGAATTACTCACACCATCCTCTAGGGTAAAAACCTGTGCGAAGGTAGTACCTGTCTTTATACTTAAATTACTGGAGTATACAGCCATACAATATCACCGATCTTAGTTATTTATCTATCTAAAAGTTGTCTTAACTGATTTTTTAACTCATCAATTTCATTTCTGAGATCTTCTATTTCTCTCTTTTCAGTTAATTTTTTATTTTTTGCTTTCATATAATTTGCATATCCATTTGTATCAGTATTTACAATTGCACCTGATTCTTCACGATATAGATGTTTATGTCCTTCTACTGGTATCATTTTTTTCTCCCATTTATCTTCTGTGGTTTAAGTTTTTTAGCAATATATTCACCAGTCCTTTTACCAATATCCGTATTTCCAATTAACTCTGGTCTACTTTTTATTATTGTTTTACTACCAACAAATTTATCTATTTCTTGCATTGCTTTATCCGTGAGACTACCTTCTTTACCCTGATTGAATATTGTTGGAGCTAGAGAAAGATCAAAAACGGTTCCAGTAATTTTTCTTAAAGGTTTTGGTATTTTATTGGTAAATTTCTTGAAGGGTATCATTTTTTTCTCCTAAATCTTTTTATCACACTTTTAGCATCAAAATTTTTAAATTCATTTGGAACTAATCTATAGTCAACATTATCAGGTGTGGGTTTTCTCCTCACATTTTTAGGGAATTGTGTTGCAACTACATCATCTATTGGGTCTCCCCCGATAGGAGGTTTAGTAAGTTGATCTGTTTGACTACCTAACCAACTTTTCTTATTTGCTCCTCTAGTTGTTATTTGTCTCACCTTTGTTGGATCACCCAGTTTATTAGGGTTCATACCTGATGGAGCAAGCATATCTCTAAATCTCCTTGCAACATTCTCTGCTCCTCTACGAAGTGATGTAAATCTATAATCAGGATCAAATCTTAATTTTTTTATTTGATTAGAAATTTGATCCTTTACATTTTCAAATTGTTTAGGATTTTTTCTTACCAACTTATCAATATTTTTTATACCTTTTTGTAAAAGATACTTTTCAAATTTATTTCTCTCTGTTATGAATTCTTTATAAGTTTTCATAATAGTATACTCATGGAAACTGCTGCACCAACTGCTATCCAGAATATTTTGGGAACAATGCTTAATGGAACTGGATTTTTCATTATTTATTCTGCAACCTCTCTACAACTGTCTTTGCTTGCATAGGTGCGACATCATTTAATCCGTTTGCATCAAACCAAGGGGCATCTTCCCAACTAAACCCCTCTCCAAAAGTATTATCAGGAGACATCACATACCAGTGACATTTTGCATCAGGTACATCAACCGCACATACTGCCCAATCATCTGCCCACTGAGGGACCTGCACATACATCACAGGAAGATGATTTGCAAAGAATGAGAGAATTAACGAAAAGAAAATCATGATGCTTTTACCTTTTGCATTTTTTTCTTTTTTGTTAAATCTATAGGTATTCCTGTATTTCTCAAAAATTCCGCATTTTCATAATCAATAGCGTCTTGAGTTCTTAACTTATCAAAGATACCACCCTCTCTTGTATCATATGGATATGTAAAGGTGCCCTTTGGAGTTGCATTTGACTTTATGAATTTCTCCATAAACTGTTTGAATGTTTTCATTATGCTAACGCTATTACCCTTAGATCTTGAAATCTAGGTGCTCTTGCTTCGTTAGTTCCACTCATTACAATCTTAATTTGAAATCCTGTAAATTGTTCAAGTTCATCTATACTGAATTGATATTCAGAAAAACTATTTTGAGAACTTGCAGGAATATTTGAGTCAGCTCTTCCACTATTATTATTAGAGTTAATAACTCTATCTCCAAATCCGTCACCATCACTATCAGTCATATTATCAAAGCCAGGAAATAGTTCAAATGTTTGTTCAACATTACTTGAATCTGTTCGAGATAATTTATACAAGACTCTAAAGTCTGCAGATGAATCACGATAAGCACCAACTAATACTTTTAGTGATGTTGCTGGTTGCTTCAGGTTTACCTCTTTACTTACATATGTTGAAGCATGAGGATCCTCTAATGCAAGATTGACTCTACCATCAAATGCATAATTTTCAATCGGATTATTTAAAACATTTCTACCTAAGACAATTCCTGCACCGTCTACGATATTAACCATAGGAGATAGATTAGGATCATTACTTTCTAAGGTTAAACCAAGAGTAAGTGATTTAGTTTTTGGTAACGCAGTTAATTTGCTACTCTCATTTGTATTTGATGCAACAATTCTAGGAGATGATAATTCAGTATCATTGTTTATCGCAACACTCTCAAATCCTTGATCTATAAAGGATATCTCAGATCCACCTGCACTTGTTCCTGATACTGTTCTAATTGTTCCCGATATATTTGATCCTTCGCCTGGTGTTATCACATCAAACACTGGAGTGACTCTATTAAATTGTATATTTCTTGTTCCTCTTACTTCAGATCCACCTATTTGATTTTCATCCGTAAAACTTGGTACATCATCAGGATTTGTAATATCACCTCTAAGTATCTGAATATGATACTTATCAAGATCTCTTTTAGATTTTAATAAAGTGCTTGATGGTAAAGTATGTGTTGTATTGATTCTATTCAATGTCATACCATTTAGTTCATAAGGGAATATCTGAGTGCCGACATCATGTGCTCTTTGTATTGAATCAACACCTCTTGATGAAATTCCTAGTGAACCTGCAGGTGATACTCCAGCAGTGATTGAATTATAAAAAATTATTTCACCATTTATTTGTGCATATCCAGCACTTGTATGAATTCCACTTTGGAAATTAAATCCTGTAGTATTGGCGACTGATACAGAACTATCGTTAATACCTAACGCTGCTGAGATAGTTGTGGGAATTGAATTTGGTTTTACTCCAGATATTCTGATAAGATTATTATCAGCATGCATACCATGACTAGGTTGATTTACTTCAATTACATTTCCTTCATAAAGATCATTTATAGTTTGAGTTGTGTTTGCAATAGTAGTACCAGCCATAGACACAGCAGTGCTACCATTATATACAACTAGAGGGCGACCAGCAGTGAATTCTGTGCCTTGTACATTTGTTAGATAAAGTGTGTTTCTATTTGATAAACCTGTAACGGTTATTTGTGCACCAGATCCTTTTACCATTGTGCTAGTTGTTAGACCTAATACATCACCAACCACATATCCCTTACCACCACTGATGCTTGATGGGTCAGAATTAATTTGTCCAGAAGCATTAATTACTATCGTAGCTGTTGCATTTTCACCTGAACCAGTAATATTATATAAAGGCACACCTGTGTAAGTACCTTGTGAGTAACCAACACCAACATTTGTTTTAGTCATAGCGTTAGCTGTTCCACCTGCTTTTTCAACTATGCCTGAAATTGCAGTTGATGTTGTTTCATCACTTACCTTTGCACCTGGTATTAGAATACTATTCATTACAGTAGTATTACTAATCTCAACCTTTAACTTACGTGGTAGAGTTTTAATTGGATCTGGTCTCAATAATGATGAAGCACTATCTATATCTTGTTTAGGATTATAGAAGAATGCAGTTCCTGATGTTGTGCTAAAATTACACTTATAAAGTTTGAACTTCATATCTTCAAACTGACTTGCAGTCCAAATAGTTCCATTCTGTGATTTAAACAAACTACCACCAACATATTGTTTAGTAACAAGGACACTTTCTGCATCAGGTAAAGTTGTAGTATTTACAGTTTTTTCACCCATTCTCGCAACCCATAGTTCATATAGATTTGATGTTGGTGCTAAAACAACAACAGCATACTCTCTATCAGTTTCAAGGTATATTGGTGATGGGAATGAAACTTTTGTTGGAACTGTTCCGTCTGTAGATGTTGTTATCTGAGATGGTTCTAATACAGCTTCTGCATGATTCGCTGCTAATAATTCTGTAGGAGTTCCTAATTCTACTGTTCTAATCTGAACAGTTACTTTTTCTGAAGGGTCAACATTTGCAAAAAATAAATCAACTGCAGTAAGAAATGCACCTGTCTCATCAACAGTGAATGATTGTGCTAGAGGATCTTTCTTACCACCTCTTCTTCTTCTGAATACAGGTCTAAAAACATTGACTCTCTGTCTACGCAAGTTATCAACTAATCCACTTGCCTCATATGTCGTTTCACCACTACTAATTAACAAACTTCCTTTTAATGGTGTTGCATTTGTACTACTTGATGTTAATTTAAATGTCTTTGTGCCTACAGTAAACCTTAATGGTGGTAATGGAGTGGTGAATGGATCTCTAAAGAATAATGCTCCACTAAGATCTCCAAAAGTATCTGGTATTAACTTTACACTTGAAACTGTTGCCTGTGATCCACTTGTTTCACCAAGTAAAGTCATACCTTCGGTTACAAATCCAAAATATTTACCTATGACTTCATCAACTAAAGAATTTACGTCAATATTTAAAATAGTTGAAGATGATGAATATACTGATGGTAATTCTACACTTCTATCATAAGGATTCAAACTATAAGTTGTTGTTGGAGACCCACCAGGACCAGTTTTATGATTAGGAGCGTACGCTCTCGCACTGAATACGTGTGATCCACCAATGTAACCTTTGACTGTTTCACCTATAACAAATGAACCTGAAGTCATAGTGATTTCAGTTAATTTTGGAATTATATCAATTCCACTAGTGTTATCAAAGAAAGCGTAATGTCTTTGCAATGGTCTCAAACTACTTGCATTAAAAGCAACGTTTCTTGATCTTATGTGAGTATCAGGGACAATTGGACCTTGAACAGTTTCAATGAATGATCTCTCCAAAAGATTACCGACAAATCTTGTTCTTCCACCCAAAGATGGTGGATTTTGACCTGGTAGTAGACCAACAGGAGCTGCTGGTGGATTTCTACTTACTATTGGTCTACCTATAACAGTTCTTACACCACTACCCTGTACCACTATAGTCCTTGTCCAAGAGTCTGATGCTGGATTTAAAGTTATGTTACCAACAAACTCAATCATATTAAATGGGTTTACGTTCTCAACCCTTGATGCTAATGGTTGAGTTATCCAGTCATTTTCTGTGTATTTTAAAGTAACATGATTACCTGTTTTTTGAACGTTTGAGTCTAATAATTCTAAATTAGCGTTGAAGTCTGCAGTATCTACGTTTATAGATGGTTCTAGAGCAGGTTCAGGTGCAACTGTGTAAAAATCAACTGCAGTTGTAAATTCCCCACGACCTGTAATTGTAGCACCTTTTGAAGTAACATCCTGACGCTGAGTGTCTCTAAAATCATCAACAAAAAATCCAGATTTAAATCTGTCTAAATTATCAACATCCCTAACTTGGAAAGTTTTTGTATCTAGTTCTAGTAAAGAAAGAGATGTGAGTTCTTCAAGATTTTCTATTCTATCTTCAAGATCGCCAATATCTCTCATGGTGTATCTTCTATTATCTACTGCTTTAATAAAAGCATCTTTAACATCATAAAGATAAGCAGGAAGACTAATTGTCGCCAAATGCATAGATTCATCTATACCTTCTGGCTCTTTTGGATCAACTGACGATACACCTTTTACCACACTCACCACACCATTTTTATCTAAAACAACTTTATCAATTCTTGGTAAATAATGTTCATATCCAATTAATGAACTTTCTTGTGGTGTAACAGTGAGACTTGGATTTGTTGATGCTGAAAAATCTCTACTGGAAAATGCAAGTGGTGAGGTATTTGTTGCTGTAAATCTACCAACTCTTGGTCTGAAATCTAATGTATCAGATGCTCTTACACCAGAATCTGTGCTAGGAATATCGTGTTTGAATGATTCTGAAGGATATGAATCTACAGTAAACACATCTCCCGTATCACTACTTGGAACTTCAAAGTAATTGAATATTACAAGTAATTGTCTTGATGGAATATAATCAGCGTCTCTCACTATACGAGAATAATCGTAGAATTGATCTCTCTGACCTTTATCTAAAGTATAATTTGATGTAATATCTTGGAAATTTCCTTTATCAACAACTTGAACAACAGAAGTGATATTTGATTCTTCAAATGTTGCTATCTCTCCAACTACAAATTTAGATGAATTTAGATATACAATCTCAACTTTAGTTGCTGATGATCTTGTTACCACTTGAGCAAGAGCTCCGCTTGTAGATCCTAGAATCTTCTCACCTAATATTGAGGAAGTATCAAGAGTTAAACCTGATGGAAATGTTAATGAATCTAAAGTTGGTGCTGATGTATCTAAAGACTCGTGAACTGAAATGACCTCTGCAACATCTGGTAAATTTAATGAGATAACATCATCTTGAACTCTTGTTCCCAAATACGTGCTTGTGGTAAGTCCACTTGATGCAGTTGAAGCAGCAGATACTGTTCTATTGATTGTTAATTTTTCACTTCTAATATATTCTTTTTTCTTACTCTTAATACCTATTTTCTTTGCAGTAACATTAACAACAACGTTTGATGCACCTGCATTTAGTCCAGTGAATTCAACTGTTGCACCACCAGAACCAAGAGTTACTTGATCTGATGTTAAATCCTCAACTGTTCCATCACTATAAGCAACATAATATCTTTCAGCATCAAATGTTTCAAACAAAGCACTACTTAATCCTATGCTTGCATTACTAATAGGTATACTCAAAGCACCTGTAACTGAATTTGTTGATTGTCCAGTAACTTGTTTTGAAACTAATAAATTTGAAGATCCAAGATTAACTGTGGACACGTTATTACTTCCAACAGGTGCAAATAAACCACCATTTTCAGATACTACAGGTGATCCTACAACTATATTAGTTTGAACTGCTGCAGATGGTAGACCTCCTTCACATACACCACTTACGTCTGTAACTGCTTCAACTTTTGCAGTTGTTACACCTACACTCTCAATACGATTAAAACTATCAACTGCTTGACCTGCGACTGGATATTTAATTATATCACCGACTTTTAAACTAGAAATTACTGTTGATTTACCTGTTACAACACCATTAGTAGCAATTTGAACTTGATCTGCTATCCCAATACCTGATACTGATGTCTTTTGTAAAACAATATCTCCTATAAAGTTAACAGCAAATCCTGTAATTCCACTTGTTCCTTGATAAACCGATTTTACATCACGAATACTGTTTGTTTTTAATGATTGAATAGATCTTACAAGTGATTCATCACCATTTATTATGATTTGCTCGCCAGATATAAAAGTTCCTGATGTCTGAGTTAAGGTAACTGCTGTTGTATTACTGACTGTAGTTTGAACAAATCCTGTTGCACCACTACTTTTCCCCTTTACGAAAGAAGATGCTGGACACTCTAAAGGACTAAGTGCTGTGTTTATGGTTAGATTAACAAAAGTCTGCACATCAAAGACATATAAATCATGCTCTGTAGAAGCGTTGGAGTAAGTTGCATCAGATAAATTATGCATGTATACTCTTGCTTCACCTATTTGTGTAGTAGTGCCTGGAGGTGTTGTTGCACCTGTTCTTCTCTTATCATACAATCCAACAGTAAAAGTGGTCGCTGCTCCTATCTGTGGAGTTCCATTTACATTGTTTAACTTAAATTTAGTGCCAAATTCAAAAGGAACTTGAGAATTTTCTATTTTTAAAACATCTCTTGGTTTATCGACATCTATGATTTCTCCTAGTTTATCAATATCGTAACCTTTTACATACGCAGTTCCAGCAGATATCTTGACAGCCATCAAATCTTCTGATGGTACGTTACCTTGCTCAGTTTGCTGTCCCTCAAAATAAACTCCTTCATTAGATTGGCGATCATTCAATGACTCATTAATTTCAATCTGAAAATTATCTAATGAATAATTTCCTGATTCATCAAATGTTCTCTTTGCAAAGTAATCTCTAATTAAATTATATTCAGATTTGTTCTGTAATTTTTTTATTTCCCCATTATCAATTCTTAAAAGTTCTACAAAAGTTTTATCATCATAATCATTCAGTGATTTTTTAGATAAAATTGCTGATATTTTTAATCTATCAGCACCTGGTGCAGCAAAGTTTGAGAATCCTTTAGCATTATCGTATAGTGATTTATCATCTTTAGCAGATACTATTTCTTCTAAAATTGTAAGTCCAACTCTATATGATGGATTATTTGTGTAAGGATCTAAAATTATACTGCTTGCAGCGACATCTACAAATGTTCCTCTCACAAAAAATACACCTTGACCTATGGATGCAATAGATCCAGTCGCTGTTGCATCTTGACTAACTAATGTTGCTACTGTTTCACCTGAAGATATTGTTGTATTTCCATAAGTAAATGTGTCTTCAGTTATTAATATTTCACCATCTTCAAAACTGGATGATTCATTATCTGTGCCTGATTTCAAATAGTTAACATATAATGTAACATCAGGATATTCAGGACCATCTGTTGGGAAAAAGCAATCATCAACAATAGCTACAACTCCAGAGGATTGACCTCTTAACTTTTTACCATGTAACTGCTTTGTATACACAGTTACATCAATACCTAAATGATCTGAATTTATTTTTACTGCACTATAAGTGTTGTTGTAATTAATATTACCAGGAATCACCATTGATCCCTCTTTAAACATATGACTACCAAACGACTCTACTTGATTCTGTAATATTGATTGTAACTGTGTTAATTCTCTTGCCTGTACAGGAAAACCAGGTTTGAACAAGACACGATAAAAATTATCATTCTTATCGAAATCGTCAAAAAATGGGTTTATATTTAAATTCGTTTTCTGTGGCATTTTTTAGAATTCTAGAATAATTTTAACATCTTCTTTTTGTCTAGCATTTCTTGTAATCAATGGTCGATTATCAAGATATACTATATCACCTGACTTTTTATTTATCTCAGGATTAGAGACCCCTTGTGTGAATTGTGTGTCTAATGATATTAATTTGGTTCCAGTTGGATTGGTGCTAACACCTGTAAATCCAGTGTCTATAGAACCATTGAATCCACTTGTACCACAGTTAACTTGGTTAGTGTTAGATTCAAAAGCATGAACTTTAGCAAAGGTAGATACTCCAACATAATCTGTAGTATCAAATGAAGTTTGATTCAAGAAACTTGATCTATCTTGAACAAACTTAATTACCTTAGTATCAACGTCATACGCTGCAACAAATCCTTTCGCTGTTCCAGCAGTAACCACCTGACTAATTGTTTCACCGATGGTAGGTGTTCCATTTGCAGTTGATAGTTTCAATGCACCTACAGATGAAAATGTAGGATCTGTAAATAATGAAGTTGATCCAATAGATGTAGGATTCTTGAGAATACCTATTTGAGAAAAACTAGTATTAACAGGAAAATCATTTGTTGTTGATGTATCAAATCTAGCAAATACTAATACCCTATCTGATCCCAACTCTTTATAGATGTCGTGACCATGACCTTTAGAGGGAGGAATGATTGGTATTAAGCTTGCTTTAGTAGACGCACTTGTATTACCAATCGCACCTAGATCAACCATACCATAAGTATATCCTTTACCTCCTGCTGAAACCACAGCATTTGTTATTTTACCATTCACAACATCAATAACAACTTTACCACCTGTACCGTCACCAAGTATGTTTACCTCTTGACCAGTTCCATTTGAGTATCCTACACCCTGATTCTCAATATATACCTTTTTAATTTGGTTATTATTAACATCAGAATCACCGTTGTCTCTGACTGCTACAACTTGAGAATCAGTTGATGTTGACCAACTATTAGATACGGAGATAAAATCTGTTGAGTCAAATTTAATAATATCACTAGGAGATACTGTAAATAAGTATTTCCATTGATAACCATCACCACTAGTTCCAGCTTTAGATGGTTCTAAATCTGTAAATGTGGGTTCGTCAAGTGATGCGTTACCAGTTGTATTGATACCAGAGGATCCATTATCAATACAAACGTAAACTTTAAAATCACTATTCATAACATAGTAATTTGCATCATATAATCTTGCTGATCCTGTGATGGGTGATGTATTGTTCAAATTGTAATCATGACGATACATCTCATACTTGGTGCCTCTAGACCAAGATATTTTTCTCACAAGTCTCCTTACATTATCAGAAGTGACTTTTTTACCAAAAGACATGTTATCACCTACAAAGTTCATGTAGTTGATGTTATCTGTTGGACTTGGTGTATCAGTATTAAAATCTGTTTTTCTACCAAACCCTGATGTAGTTGGATTGGACAGACCAACAAACACGTAGTAAGAATTGTTAGAGTCTGTAACGTTATCTACAAAATTACTTGCGTTTAATATTCTAAACTGATCTGTTACAATAGCGGCCATCGAATTGGGTTTTTTCTATATTTATACGTCAGAGACTGAGTTATTTACTTAATCCACCAGTATCTCTTAAACCTGCCCCTCGTCTCTGTAAAATTGGGAAGGTTGAAAGACCTGTACTTGCAGTAAATCCAGTAACTCCGATTGATATTGGAGTGCTAGATCTTGTGAATCCAGAGATCTTACCAAATGATAATGTTCCACAAGGATTAGTTGATGAACCTGTTGTCGCAATGCCTACGACACTTGTTGTTGATAATATATTACATGTTAGTATACCAGCATTATTAACTCTTGAGAATGCATCTACTTTGTAGATGTTATCTAAGAATGTATTACCAACACCTACAATTGATAAATTGTGACCATCAATTGATGTAATACCAAAACCAGTAACTGTATCAGAAACTAGTACTCTATTATTTGCTGCTAGTGCAGAAATACTTGGATGAGTAACAAAAAATTCAAGTGCAAGAGGATTACCACCGATGCCTGTCGCTGTTTGAATACCAGTGATGATACCAGAGAATCCAGTTGCTACACCAGCATTAGTAATATTTTCAAGAGATACAGTAGGTAACGCAGTAATTACTTGTGGTGGAACTGAATGAGTATATCCAAGACCAGGATTGGTTATATTTGCTGTTCCTGATAATACACCATTAACTACGCTTAGAGTAGCAGATGCAGTTGTTCCAATACCAACACCGATTGCACTAGGAGCAGATATCTTAACAGCAACTGTTGATCCAGTATACCCAGATCCACCATCACTGATGGTAAGTGCACTGATTGTACCTGCTGCAGATACAGTTGCTGTAATCGCTGCTGCAACTGGATCACCTGAAGTGTTAACTAGCAATGCATCAATACTGATAGGACTTCCAACTTCATAATCAAATAGTCTACCATTATCTACAAATATTTCTGTGCCAGATGTGGATAAATCACTTATTATTCTACCTGTTGGATATACCAAAGGTTCGATAGAGTCTCTTGCCTTTGATACTGCCTCACCAGCAATATTCTTATCAACCTTTTGTTTCGTCCAACTTATGGGTCTTGGTACAGTGCTTATACCTAATCCTGTGTATAGATTAGTCTCTACTTTATCGGATGTTGTAATATTGTATATTGTTCTAGGATCTTGATCAAGAGTGTTTGGATCATTGTCTCTCTTCTTAAGAGTTAGAATATCACCTTGTTTTACAGTCTCTACAGTATTAACTGAAACACTGTCTGTACCACGAGATCCTCTGTAGAAGAATATATCTACCTTATCATCTTCTCCTGGTGCCTCAGTGAATGTAAATGATGTACCACCCTCAAACTGATAATGTTGACCAGGTTCCTGTATTACACCATTTACAAATATAAGAAGAACAGCGTTTAGGTCTATCTCAGAGTTATTTGTTTCAAAACTCAATAACTCCTTATTAAATTCTAATGGGAATCTTGTTCTTGAACCATTTTGAAGATTTCTAATTGAATCGACATTATCCAATTCACCAAACTGCCATGATGCGAATGAATCAGTAAATGTTTCAAGAACAGTCAATTCAAAGTCTTGAACCACTGATCCTAATCCACGATCAGTTACAAGTCCGACTGGTTTAAATACATCACCTTTTCTAAACCCATATCCTTGTCTAGCAATCTTAAATGACTTAACCTCACGAAGTGTTGACCCTATACCAACTGTGCTTGTAGGACCAACATCTACAGTTATAAGTAAGTTTTTACCAGTCTCAGTTGTCGCACCAACGCCTAATCTTGATACACCAACAACTTCAAGATTCTCATATGATGGTTGTGGTATGTTGATCTGTGGTTGTACGTATCCAGTTCCACCATTTGAGACTGTAAATGTGAGTGTTCCACCCACGCCCACTGTTGCATTTACAACAGCACCAGTTCCTGCACCACCACCAGCACCAACGTTTATTGTGATTGTGTTTGTCGTGGTTGCTGTAATAGTTGTCTGTATACCTACAATTGGATCACCATTTGTAGATGTTGGTGTAGGACCTGAACGTGGATATGGATGTAAAGTTGCAAAATGATCCTTTGAACATCTAAAGACAATACCACCAGTATCAATACCAACTGTATCATTTATATTTAAGTTGTGATCTGGTATGGTAATAACAAACTCACCACTAAATGATGTATATACAGCGTTAGTCGCTGTATAAGCAGGACCTGCAAATGATCCCTTTCTAATAGATCCAATACCAGCACTTTCAAATCTATGCTCATACGCTACATCTGTAACACCAATCGCTACTGTGCCCCTATATCCAGATCCATGTGTATCTGCAGTTCCGATTCCAACAGCGGTAATTACACCGTTCTGATTCTTAACTGCAGTGACTGCTGCACCAACTAATGGAGCAAATCCTAAACCATTTGTGGAACCTAGTGAAACTATCACACCACCTCTTGGTAGTTGATTCTTGTTAACATCTTCATTTGATATGATTAAATCATTATTAGCATCAGTGATACCTGTAAAGGTTACACTTGTAATACCTGTTGCTCCTTCTACAAAATCATAAATGTTTCCAGCATTATTTGTTGTGGTGGGTGTTTGGAATATATCATTTAAAAACAGTACACCGCTTCCAGTTTCAATACCAGTAGTATTTGCACCTCCAACTGTAAGTGTGTATGTTGCACCTATGCCTGTAAAGTCTCTACTAATATTATCAAATACTGTATTAGTTGTATAATCTTGTCTTTGATATACTCTACCACCAAAGGTTGATCTTGCTTCAGGAATGAGAGTTTCTGGATCAAAAACTCTGGTGCTATCACCTAATGGTGGTTCTGTAAAGTGTATCTTACTACCCACAAAATTATAAGATCCTAAGTGTACCCTTGCTGTCGCACCATCATTATGTGAAGCAGCAGTAGATCCAACAACACCTCTTGTAACATCAATGAGGTTAAATGTACCAGAACCAGTGATAGGTCCAACTGCTGTAGTTCCAAGACCAACTAAGTTTACTTTCATAAACTCATCATCAATCTTTATTAAATCACCACTGCCGATGGTTCCAATACCCGATAGAGAGAATACTGTCTCTGCTGCACCAACAGATCCGAAATTATCTTGTAAAGTGTATGATAACTTTGTAAACGCTATTGGACTCTGTGCAACACCATCAATTGATATGATCGCTTTGGATAGTTTCTTATCCATTGTTAAGGTGTGTGCATTACCAGATCCAAATGTTGAGAAACCTATCGCAGTCCCTGCAAGGGCATTATTTCTTGATGTTGCTAACTTAAATTCATCAGATCCACTCTTAATTGCATATACAGTTGTTGGTATGTTGCTACCACCAGTCTGTAAACTAGCAGCAGTTACACCAGAGAAAGAGGAACCTGCTGCATAAGTAAGTTTTTCACCTGTGTTGAAGAAGTGATCAGGAACGTTGAAAATACCTGTTGATACATCCAACACTATTGTTGGATCGAAAGTCTTCTGGAATATTGGAACACCTTCATGTTTGATATCAAAGTCAGTTTTGTTAACTCTATTTCCATTTCTTGCATTATAACCAGCAGTAATTACCTCTTCCCTTATAGTTCCATATGATAATGCATCTGGAATATTAACTAAATCTGATGTGGTTTGAATAATTTCACTATGTGTCTGTACGGTTACGTTTGATACTCCTGCGTCTGGGAAGAACTTAACATCAAGATTAGAACCATTAAATTCAGATCCAAATGTACCGATACCTGTGGTATTTCCAGTTCCAACTGGTAAAAATGGATATTGAGTAATATAGGAATCAGTAGTATCATTAATAATGAGGAATTGATGTAGTGCAGAGCTATTACCATATCCAACCTTAGCGATTGCCTTGACTGTTGTAACATCAGATTTTCCTACACTGAAAACAGTTCCAGTAGAAGCAATGCTTACGTAATTTGTTTGTAATCTAGCAGAATTGACTGAAGAATCTGGTTGCCCAGATGCTTTGAATGTATGTGTTCCAATTCCTGAAGCAGTCGTTCCAAATCCTACAATTTTAGTCCTTACAGTAACATCATTAGGATCAGTGTTTATATAATCAAGAGTTAATATTCCAGAACTTATACTTGAAGTAAATGTACCAATAAATCTATCAGATAATGTATCATTTGAATCATTATCAAAGTAAAACTCTGATGCAAAGGTATTAGTATCATCATGATCTATGAATATTTCTGCGTAAGTTCTTTCATTAGTGGTACCATTAAATATTTCAGCATTAACAAATAGAGACTCAGTTTTTCCTGCCTCTCTGTAAAGTAAATTATTTGTAGAACCTGCACTTATTATTTGATTCGATGATATAAGATCAACAAAACCTATTGTTATTGAAGTGGATCCAATTCCTGACGATGTAAATTTATTTTTAATAATCTTTAAATCATAATCGGTATTGAACTTTTCAAATGGTGTAAACCTAAGACTTAAAGTGTTATCAGTTAAATCACCCTCTATGTTTGCTATCTGATGATCAGATCTATTATCAAGAGATCCCTTCTCAAATGTGATTATATCTCCTGTTGCTGATGGTAATGTAATTATCTCTGTTGCCTGTCTCTCACTACCTGTAGGATCAATAACTTGAACCAAAAATCTTGAGTATCCATCTAATAAACTATAGTCATGGGCATCTACAAATAACTCTGATTCAGCACCACCAGCATTAGAGAATTGTGAACTGATATCATCAATTGATAGCACTCTATTACTAATACAATTAATAAAATCAGATAATTTTTTGTTATTAAATTTAATAAATTTTGATTTTGTTGGATTAATATCATCTGGAAGGGTATCAACATCTATACCTAGATCAAAGAAATTTAGTGTATCAACTCTATTTTCACTTACAATATCTAACGTAGCGGTGCTTGTTGACTCTAAACTTGATCCTATAGAAACCTTAGTAACAGTAGTAATGCCTGTATCAGAGAAATTTTTCAATCCTGTTGGATGCACTAAACCATTTACTGTGGATGATAGTTTATCGTATGTTTGACTACTCTTAATTGTGTATGAAAGATTTTGATAGTAATCATTATCAGGTAAAACTTGATAATCAAGATTCAACTTACCAGTATCATTTGACCAACCAGTATCTTTTCTCAAAGAGTAATCAACCTTAAATGTTGCTTTGTTCTCCTTAAGTATCTTAATTGTCGCTACTGTTCCTGAATTCTGTCCAAATATTTGATCACCAACGCTTAGTTCATATGTGCCAAATACCTTAACTGTATCATTTAAGTTTTCTGTAATAACTAAATCTCTTTCGACAAAATCAGTTCCTACTTTTGTAAATATCTTCTCACCTTCTATGAATGCTCTTGCAGACTGTGTAACTTTAAAGACAGGGTAATTAGTTTTCTTAATTACTGAAGCGAAAGAATTTTGAGCAGTAACAGCAATACCAGGATTTGTTGTTACAAATTGAGATGCATCAAATACTAATTTTGCAGGATTTGTGTTTGAGTAAGAAATAACATCATAGAAATTATATTTGTTATCAGCTGAATTAAATCCATCACCAAGATTTAATATATTTACTATTCCTTCAACAAAAACCTTATCACCTACTGCAAATGGTGCTGCAGTAAATCCTGAAATTGGTGTTGCTAAGAAACATGTAACGATACCTGTTGTATTTGTGAAACAACTGTTTATACCAATACCATTATCATTGTTCTCGGCAAAAACTAAATTTGTGACTTCATTAAGACCAACAGGTGTTTCTATTACATCTATTTCATTGATCGCAGCACCTTGTATCTTTGCTTTCAATACTCCTGTATCATATTTAATTCCAGTTTCTGGATTAACGAGAGATAGATCTGGTGCAGAGCTGTATCCCTTACCACCATCAGTAATTTCAATATCAGTAATTTCATTTCTATCTACAACTGTGATGTTAGGTGATATAAAGACTTCTGGATTTAATGTCTTATCCGCTGAGAAGTCAAATCCTTGGTCATTAATTGTAAATTCTTTTATCCTACCAACAGTCTCTGATACAGGTATTATATCTGCATTGATACCATTAGTTGATGCTATACTTACAAACTCAGGTAGTTTCTTATAATTTGCACCACCAAATGTAAGACTTAATGATCCAACACCACCCTCTGCTGCGTATGACTTAGTAGTATAAGATATGTCGGCAGTGGTCTTAATATATGATAGTTGTTCTGGTGACTCACTTACAGATATATTGAAGGTTGTAGCACCTACACCAGCGATAGTATATGATCCATTATAACTACTATCTTCAAATGTAATCTCAGAATAATTTTTAACATCAGTATCTGCAGTGCTGATGAAACCTGCTTTCTCTAATGAATAGTAAATTTTGGATGGTAAAGCATCATCATAGTATACAGTTGTGGTGCTACCTGCACTAATAACACTAAAGTTCAATGTTGACCCTATTGAAACTAATTCATTGTTGAATTTATTATCATAGAATACTCTTACATTATATCCAGATAAAGACGCATCACCAGTATTAAATACTAAATTGTTATTTTTTATAACTGAAATAACTGGATTTATTTTACTAATTTCATGAAGTGAACCCTGTGACTGGAGATCAATGATTGATGGAGGTTCACTTACACTATCCTTTCTAGTAAGTGATAGATTAAATTTATTATCATCTACTCTATGTACAAAATAAGATCCTGTGCCTAATCCTGTAATGAAGTTTGATGAATCATAAAATACCTTTTCACCTGTTTCAAATCCGTGTGAGGTGAGTTCAAACTCATTTTTGGTCAAATTAACTGATGTTGATCCAAAAGATATTGGATTTACTAATATTTTATCATTCTCTGAATTATATTTTAGTAATATTGATTCTGATGTACCAACACCTAAAGATTGTTTTGGTTTAACTGTTAATGTTACTATATCACCATTTTCAAGACCATGAGTAGTTGATATTGATATTGTGGATTTAATTTTCTCAATTCTTGCAGTTTCTTGAGAGAAATTAGACTCAATTGAATATTTAAAGTCAGTATCATTACTATTTGAACTGAATGACCTGAAGAATAAACCATCTGTGCTAGTGGTCAATCCTACCTGAGTAGTCAAACCTATGAGATTCTTAGACTTATTGATAACAAACAGAGTTTGTGTCTCACCAGACTCAGGAATATTAAATGTAGCACTATCACCAGTATTGGATGCAACTATACGTGTGCTTCCACCTTTTGTTAATGTAACTTGCTGATTTTGTGTAAATGGATGATTAGGTATGAATATACTTTGATTTGGGATAGAAGTTGGGATAGGTATATTACCAATCACAATCGTTGATATACCACTTTGACCTGATACAGTTCCTATACCAAGTTCTTGAGTTGGATTAAAAAATACTTTATCATCTAATTTTGATTCAAAGTAAGGTGTTTTTATGGGAACTGTAAATTTATCAGTAATTTCAACTAATTCTGTTGATGCTGTATGAATTCCTGCTGTATGCTCTGTAATCGCACGGATAACTCTTCTATCTGGAAAAATATTTAATACAGACAATCTTGCTGTTCCTATTCCTATAGTTGATCCAACAGATATGTTTGGTATGGTAGAAACAAATACATCAGTAACTATACCTGCTGCAGTGATCGCTGGAGTGTCTAATATTAACTTTGTTTTTTCTGAAGAAATTCCAATTACATGCTTACCATTTAGTTTTGCAATAAATGTAGATATTCCAGAAATGACTACAGTATCATTGTCTAACAAAGTATGAGGACTACTTGTGTGTACAGATACTTCTCCAGATTTATTCCAAATTAATTTTGCATTTTGATAATCTTCAATAGTGGTTGCTAAATTTTCAACAGTTTTTCCAGTTACAGATGAAACTGAAGCACTTATACCACCACCATTTGTTCCAGTATTATCAAAAGTTGCTAAATCACCAACCTTATAACCCTGACCTGCCTCATGTATATCAAATGACTGAACTGAACCCTTACTTACTGATTCTATTGTTGAACTCTGCAATAATATTTCATTTGGTTCATTTATGAAGTCATTATCTGAACCAGAATCACCAACAGCATATGGTAGTGTATTTCTGACTAAATCTGAATTATTAAAATCAAATGTCTGATCAAAACTCTGTTCAATTAATTTTGATCTATATGAGTTACCGATATAATGCGGAAATACTGATGTTTGAGTATTTGTGTTTATACCTACAAAATATGCATAAACTCCATTTGGAAACTCTGGAGTTTTTCCATATCTACCATTATGCTTGTCTAAATCTCCTGAATTATCAAACTTATAGTCATCTACAAAGAATCCATTGATAAATCCAGAGGGTCTATCTACAACATCTGAAGTTGATAGACTATAACTTGTTGTTAAATTTCTTATCTGTGAGTTAGAATTTGATGCATCATCATATCCATATGGTCCATAAATTGGATTACCGTCATATGCCCAACCGATTATAGGCGAATGATCAATACTGTTATCCCCAAACTCTGTTAGACCGATTGCAGTGCTGTAACCAACCATACCATACTGTAAACCGTCCTCAGTGTCCACTAATATCTCGTTTCCATGTCTTTCATGGTTATCAAGTGTAAGGTGTCTTATAGTCGCCTCTAGAGATGCGTTAGAACCTCTAGAGGTTACTTTTATAGAGGTGGTTGCTGCAGTATAACCAATACCAGTATTAAGAACTACTACATCAGTTACTTTTTGATTAACAACAACTGCTCTCAATTTAGCACCAGTTCCTGATCCTATACCAACAACTTCTAAATCTGGAGGTGATGTATATTCACTTCCAGTATTAGTTACTTGTACATTAATTATTTTTCCATCATCAATTATAGGTTTTAATTCTGCACCTTTTCCAGTTTTTACAGTTATTGTTGGTTTTTTGTGGAAATTAATTGTTGTAGAACCATATCCAGTCCCTGCATTATTTAAATAAACATCAGAAATTGACCCTTTTATTACAGGAGTTGCAGTAATTACCCCAACACCACCAATAATATCTGCATTAACTGTTACATTTATTGGAGGATATGCAAAAAATTGTTCGCTACTACCTACAGAAACTATATTTACGTAATTATTTCTATCATAATTTGCAGTAATTGTTCCTGCAGCACCTGCATTTGCTAATCTAAACTCATCATTAGTTAATTTAATTATTTTATAACGTATATTTGTATCTAAACCACCAATTGATGTTCCATTTGTACTATATGTAACTAACTCTCCATCATTAAATCCATGATTTTTGAAGAAAATAGTATCATGAGCTGTGCTAATTCCTGTAGGTTGAACAGTTAATTTACGATTTTCAAAATCGGTTCCAGCATTTATAATTGAAATTTTAGAAATTGTATTATTTGCTTTCTTAGTTCTGAATTTATGAGTTCCAGATGTTTCTGCAGTTGTAAAACCAACAGTGTTAATACCTGCAGAATAGTCCGCTTGAGTCTCATATAGGTTAATAGTTTTGTTATTTACTACCTCTACAACATAAACAGATCCATTATTAAGTGTTAGACCAGTAATTAAATTAATTCCATCCTGATACGCAGTGGTACGGATACCAACTCCTATAGCATTATTACCGTTTCTATTGTAAATTAATTCATCACCACTAATTAAATTATGATTTTGTAAGAAAGTGATATTATCGTTGGTAACGTCAACTCCACCGCCAACTGTAGATTGTCTACCATCAAATGATAGTGTTCTATGCCTCTCTTCAAGTTGAGCATTTAGAACTGCTCCTGTAGAATTACCACCCGTAATAGTTACTGACGATACTTTCTTTACATCAAAATCTTGTGGATCAACATAAACCTCAACCAATTTACCTTTAACAACAGGTTGAACTAAAGCAGTCGTTAAACCTGCTTCTATTGTTATTGATGGTAGATTAACAACATCAAAGTTAGTTCCACCATTAAATACTCTAACGCTCTCTAACGGTCCATAATATACTTTATCCTCAGACTTATAGTTTATAACCTCTACGCCATTCACAAGCATTCCGAGGGCACCTGGTGATGTTATAGTGTTCTTTCCTGTTTTTACATCAAGATTGTATGGAAATTTACGTAATAATTTCTGAGGATGGATAAATTGTGTCTTTTGAGTAACTAGAGTGAACTTATGAAATCCTGAAGTTGCAGGTGCAGAAAAATATTCACGAGTTGGTGTTGTTGCATTATCAGCATCAATTAATGATCTTGATCTATATAATTGTATTTTTTTCTTATCTGCTAAAACTTTAACAAAGTATGATACACCATCGTCTAGTCCGTCAAGAGTGTTATTCTCTGCATTGTAAATAACCTCCTCACCAGTGTTGAAAGGCACATCAGTATTAAATGATAATACACTAAATTTAAGTTTGTTTGTATCAAACTCTTGTAAATTTGTGGATACAAGAGATGTTATGATCGCTTGGTCAAGATTTTTTGTTAGTGTGTAGGATGGAAGTGAACTAGCAGCAACATAAAAGCAATTTTCCTTTTCTGTATACAAATTTTGTATATCTGCAGTAATCAAGTCATTTCCGTAAATTAGAGGTGCACCACTACTATTAACTGTTTCTAGTTTTCTACGTATAGAGTAATCTGTAGTTGCTGAAGGAGACCCACTCAAACCCCCTAGAGTGACTTGTTTACCGTTTATGGTCTGAACAGTTGCATCTGCAAAAACAACCGTCTCAGACGCTCCTAGAAGTACATCTACGATATCACCAACTTTTAATGCAGAGGGATCTGGAGTGGTTTTTAAATTAAATCCATTATTAAAATTATCTACAAAAAATCTTGAACTTGTATTGTAAATCCACGAATTTGCGAATATTTGTTTGTGGGTTTTATTTAATTCTGGATTTTTTATCTTTTCACCAACATTTTTTACATATATTTTCTCCCCTTCAGTTACAGATGATACATCTCCGATAGTTTCTACATCTGATAATACACCTGTTATTCTTATTTCAACCTTCTTGGTCAAATCACCATCTTCGTAACCAAAAAAGACATCATTTGTTCTTATTGGTGATTTCACACCCATCGCATTATCAACTCCATCACATCCTAAGAACTGATTTACAGTTTTTGATGAATATGTGATTATGTTATCACCAGATAGCAAAGTTCCTGTTGTTCCAAATCCAACGGTGCTATCTACGGTAATAACTGATGATCCAACTGATACAGGATTTATGTTTGCAGTTTTAGGTTGTATTTCAAATGTTCCTTCGATTAAATCTCTATCATCAAACCCAACAAACAGTCCTAATTTAAAATATGTGCTTATTCCTGACCTAGTAAAAATTTCAACTTCTGATACTGATGCTTGTGTCGTTAAATCAGATGCTTTTTTTATTGTTTGACCAACTAATTTATCTGGATCTCCAGAAATTCTTTCTGCTACAACAATTTCTCTTCTTAAAAATTCTGCCGATGATGGTTTAGGTAAATATTGCTCTAAATCTATAACTTTTGGTTCTTCACCAAATAATACTTTAAATAGTATCTTATATGATTCCTCTGTGCCCTTTGATTCATAAAATGATCTTGCTTCTTTTATGAAATTATTAACGTCAAGGTTTGAAACAAAATCTAAATCCTCTAAACCAGGTGTATAAGTATATTTTAACTTTTTATAAAATTCTTTGAGAAAATTTGAACTTAAATTAAAAACTTCCTCTCCAGCCTCATGTGCTGCCTGACTAGTTTCTTCAAAAAGTAACTCTTCTGCGTTTAAATTTGTTCTATAACTACTAATCCCACTAAAACCACGAACAACACCAGTAAATGTGTTTGTGGTTAGTCCTGTGTATGTAAATATCTCATCATCAATCTTAAAAAGACCATATTGGTTAGGAAATCCTTTTGTAGAATAAACTTGGACACTATCTGTAGTTGAAGATATACCAGAGTATAGTGTGGTCTTTCCAGATATGATCTCTGGAGATAAATTATCAATTTTAATATACTGATCTAAATTATCTGCAAGATCAGTTGCACCAGATTGATGTTCTTGTGAGATATAATACTGTTTTAGAAAGTCAAGAGTCTTTGGACTCTCTGCCCGAATGTAGTCAGGGAGTTGATTCGCTAAAATTTGCTGAACCTGTACTCGTTTCTCAAAACCAGTTTGTATCATTTCTTAGTAACCGCCTCCAGACGATGTTGAACCTGAGCTAGTGCTTGTTGTGGTTGATGTTGTAGTTGTGCTAGTTGAAATAGTAGCAGTCGCTGTAGAAGTATCACCTCTTTTTAGACTTCCATTCAAATAACTTGATGTTGTCTTATATCCGACACCTGATATCTGCTCACCAGATGAAATTGTATCCTTAATCATATTTATTGTACTATCTGCAACAGAAAAACTTAAATATAAGTCTTTCAAACCAATAACATCATTAGAATCTGGGAAAGCTTGAATTTCTATAATATCATTTGATGCTACAGTAGATGTTATGGTTAATGTGTTGACTATAATTTCACCTTTTTTATAATCAATAGTTCCAGCAGACTTAACTACAACAGTAAATTCATTACTTTCTGATGATTCTCTAACTACAGATAAAACACCCATATCACCAGTCTCATTTGGAACATCTGTAAAGTACAAAGTTCCTGTTTGATCTGCTAAAGTGAATCCTGTGCTCTTAATATTAAACCCACCTGCATTTTTCTTGAATGTGTTACCATAACATAACTCATATTGTGCAGATTGATTCAATAAACACTTCATATTACGTCTGATTATGACTCTCGTAATATTTGATGTTATTGAACTGTCTGATCCATCAATTATTTGACCTAATTTACTATATTTGAACCTTCCACCAAACTTATTAATATTTGAAGTGGAGAATGTGTTCAAAACATCCACTACTTTACTTTTAACTCCATTAACATTGCTGACTTGTGAACTGTTATAGTAAATTGCACTATCAATTTCAACATATAATACCTTCAAATCTATTATTTTTTGATTTATACCCGATAAAGCATAATTTTTCAATTTTGATTGTATATTTTGTTTATCAAAGTCCGAAACAAAATCACCATTTTTTGGTTTGATGCTTATTAACACTTGTCCAAACTCTGGTGGATCAAGTTCCTCGCCCCCTACAACCGCTACAGACTCTGTATTAGGGTAAATAGACTGAATTATCGCTTCGTAGTCTCTGGCGGTCACTGCACGGTACTGAGAAGCATAAATTCTAGGAGCAAAGTACTTAATAGAATCAATACTCTCTATATCACCACCATTTGCAGCAGACTGATTTGTAGTAATAGTTATATTATTAGTTGGAACAACTGGATTGTTATCTGAATCTAAAACTCTTCCAGAATATGAAAATATTGAAGAACCATTACCTGCTTTTCCATCTGTAATAATGTAAGTCGCAGTAATTACTGCACCATTTTCTAGTTTTTTACCAAAATAACCATCACCAAACAACAACTCATACTTTTCATCCTGAACTTCTTGAAGCAGGTAAATTTCTGACGTTGAATCAATATTTAAAATAT
>Ga0208390_1000085_pt1 | contig 27439 bp, 30 predicted proteins | sample Knorr_S7_td_Surf_FD_185594 | JGI IMG/M metagenome (GOLD analysis project Ga0208390, IMG submission 185594) | Marine microbial communities from Southern Atlantic Ocean transect - Knorr_S7_td_SurfaceA_ad_6m_LV_A (SPAdes) (version 2) | ecosystem: Environmental > Aquatic > Marine > Oceanic | place...
CCCTTCTTTGAGCGAGTTAGAAAATTCTAAATTAGATATGGTTATTGCTGGATCGACAGATGCTGTCTTTATGGTGGAATCAGAAGCGAAAGAATTAACCGAGGATCAAATGCTTGGAGCAATTTTATTTGCTCAACAAGAAATGAAACCAAGTTTGGATTTAATTGAAGAGCTTGTCTCACAAGTTGAAGTTGAGCCTATAGAATATTCCATAGAAGAAGAGGACAAAAACCTAATGGATATGGTTTCAAATTCTGTTGCTACGAAAATTGAAGAAGCATATCAAATTCCAGAAAAAGCATTGAGGCAACAAGCTGTCGCTGATGCTAGAGAACATTTATCTAATCAATTCGATGAAGACGAAGACGAGGAAAAAATTGATAAAGCAAAAATTTATTTTAAATCCTTGGAGTCTTCAATTGTCAGAACACGTCTTCTACAAGGGCTGCCAAGAATCGACGGAAGAGATTTAGACACGGTTAGGCCGATAACAATTGAAACAGGCTTGTTAAAACAAGCTCACGGCTCAGCTCTATTTACTAGAGGAGAAACCCAATCAATAGGAGTAGCAACAATTGATTCTCTTAAACTTTCTCAATTACTAGACACACTTCATGGAGATGCTAAAGATCCATTTATGCTCCATTATAATTTTCCTCCTTATTCTGTTGGAGAAGCTGGCATGATTGGTAGTCCAAAACGAAGAGAAATAGGCCATGGAAAGCTAGCTAGAAGAGCTCTCGAAGCTGTCCTTCCTGATCCTCAAGAATTTGAATACGCTATCAGAGTAGTATCAGAGATAACCGAATCTAATGGATCTAGTTCTATGGCAACAGTTTGTTCATCTAGCTTAGCAATGATGGACGCAGGAATTCCTTTGAAAAAAGCTGTCGCAGGTGTTGCGATGGGTCTTGTCAAAGGTGAAGAAGATTATTGCGTAATCACTGATATTCTTGGAGATGAAGATCATCTAGGCGATATGGATTTTAAAGTTGCTGGAACTTCTGATGGCGTAACTGCTCTGCAAATGGATATAAAAATAGCGGGCATAAACGAAAATATTCTTCAGGATGCTCTAAATAAGGCTAACACCGCAAGATCTCATATTTTGCAAGAAATGTCTAAAGTCCTTAGCGAGTCTAGACCTGAACTATCTGATCTAGCTCCTCAAGCAATCAATACCTCTATTCCAAAAAATAAAATAGGGGAAGTAATTGGTAAAGGTGGAAGCACAATAAAAGGTATCACGGAAAAAACTGATACAAACATTGACATTAACGATAATGGCGACATAAAAATATATGGAAGAAGTAAAGAGTCAAGACAAGAGGCTTTGGACATCATTGAATCAATGATTTCTGATCCTGAAGTCGGTTTAGTTTGTGTAGGTACCGTGGTAAAAATTGTTGATTTCGGAGCTTTTGTTTCATTTGATAATGGAAAAGAAGGATTAGTACACATATCAGAAATAGCTGAAGAAAGAGTTAAAAATGTCAAAGATTACCTTGTTGAGGGGGAAGAAGTTGATATTAAAGTTATTGGTGTAGATAATCGCGGGAAAGTTAAATTAAGCATGAAGGCTGTAAGTAACGATTCTGAGAGCGTTGATTGATTATGGTGGCTATGCTTGGACTTGAACCAAGGACCTCAGCATTATGAATGCTGCGCTCTAACCAGCTGAGCTACATAGCCGAATGTGGATTCTCTTTTTGATCAAATACTTTGTCAAGTTTTAAACATTGAATCTAAATAAAATTACATCACCTTCATTTACGATATATTCTGATCCTTCTGAGCGAAGTTTTCCTGCTATCTTTGCTCCTTGATCTCCTTCATGAGCTATATAGTCTTCAAAACTTATAACTTCAGCTCTGATAAAACCTTTTTGAAAATCGGTATGAATTACTCCTGCAGCTTCAGGTGCTAAAGATCCTTTTTTAATTATCCACGATCTTACTTCTTTTTCACCAGCAGTAAAAAAAGTTCCTAAACCTAAGCTATTGTATGAAGTCTTTATTAATTTTTCCAAGGCTGGCTGATTTATTCCTAAATCTTTTAAAAAAGATTCTTTTTCATTTTGCTCTAATTCAGAAATTTCTGCTTCTAGTTTAATTGATAAAGGAATGAACTCTGAGTTTTCCGCTAGAGCTTTATCTTTTAATTTCTTGTATTGTTCTTGATTTTCATTTTCGTCGATGTTGGCAACGTATATGAAAGGCTTTAGACAAATTAGATTAAATTCTTTTAGATGCTTTTTTTTCTCTTCGGACAACTCAAGTATTTCTTTTTTATTGGACTTGCTAACAAGCTCGATAACCTCTTCAACAACAGCTAGTTTCTCCTTAGTAGATTTGTCTAACTGAGCAATTTTTTTATTTAAATTTGACCGAATTTTTTCAAGGATATCTAGATCCGCAAGCATTAATTCTGTCTCAATAATTTCAATGTCCGATAAGGGATCAACTTGATTGTTTACGTGCACAATATTCTCGTCTTCGAAACATCTTACTACTTGAATGATTGTTTGCGTTTCACGAATATGTGAAAGAAAAGTGTTTCCTAAGCCTTCTCCTTTAGAAGCTCCCTTAACAAGACCGGCAATGTCTACGAATTCAACGTTCGCAGGTATTATCTTTTCAGGTTTAACTATTTTAGCTAATTGCTCTAATCTTTCATCTGGAACTTCTACAATTCCTAAATTTGGCTCAATTGTGCAAAAAGGATAATTCTCAGCATCTATTTTTGAGTTAGTCAGAGCATTAAAGAGGGTAGATTTACCAACATTCGGAAGTCCTACAATTCCACATTTAAGAGACATTATTTCGAGTGAAGTTTATTTACTGCTTTTTCCCATTCATTGAGGATTATATCTTCAATAATTTCTATACCAGACATTATGGCCTTTTTTCTTTCATGAATTTCTTTTCTAGTTCCTTTTTTCACCACATAGTCATTTACTTTTTTAGAATCTCCTGGATGCCCTATTCCGATTCTCATTCTTAAAAAATCTTTATTTCCTCCAAAATTTTCAATAATACTTTTCAACCCATTATGTCCTCCGTCTCCTCCGTATTTTTTTAGTTTGCATGTGCCCGATGGTAAGTCTAAATCGTCGTGTACTATTAAGACATCATTAATATTTAAATTATATTTCTTCAAAGCAGGTTTTAAAGCTTTACCACTGTTATTCATAAAAACGTCAGGAACTAAAAGATAAACTTCTACGTCATCAAGTTTGTGAATAGATACCTTAGATTTAACAGACTTTATTTCTTCAAATTCTAAATTCCATTTTTTTGAGAGTTCCTCAATGAAGTCGATCCCAGCGTTGTGACGTGTTTTGGCATACCTAGCGCCAGGATTACCTAGGCCGGCAATTAAAAATTTTTTCATTAAGAATTATCTTCTTCGGCACCCTTATCGGTATCTGAAGATTCCTCTTTCGAATCTTCTTCATCCTGAGCAGCTTCAGAAATTTCTCCTTCTACTTCTTCTTCTATCTCAAGAGAAGCTCTTGTAGTAGTGCATGAGACAACCGGTTGGTCTTGACCTGTCAAAAGAGTATTAGATAGCTCAACTCCTTCTGGTAGAGCAAGTCCTGTCTGCATTATGGAATTACCTAATTTTAATTCAGAAACATCAACTTCAATAAATTCAGGTAAGTTTTCAGCAAGACATGTTAGTTCTATTTCATTTTTATTTTTTGAAATCATTCCACCTTCATTCTTTACACCAAAACAAACATCTTCACTAATAAATTTGATAGGAACTTGCATAGTAATTTTAGTTTTTGATGAGACTCTCATGAAATCAACATGAACTGGCTTATCATTAGATGGATTTATTTGAACCTCTTTGAGTATAACTTTGTGAGATTCTTCATTTTGTTGAAGAACTATTACTTGAGAAAAGATACTGGGTAATTCTAAAGCTTTTCGAAGATCTTTGGCTTGAAGAGAAATTTTTTTTGTTTCTTCTCCAGCTCCATAAACAACGCCTGGGATATCGCCAAGATTTCTTACTTTATTAGCAGAAATTTTTTTTTCTTCTGATAAGTATTCAAATTCTAATATCGTTTGATCTGCCATTTGTCACCTCAAAGAAACATTGCACTAACTGATTCTTCTTTGTTTACTCTATTAATTGCTTCTGCAATAGTTTTGTCTAGAGAAATAATTTTTATTTTTTTCAATTTTGAAGCCTCTTCTGAAAGCGGGATTGTATCAGTCACAATAATTTCGTCTAGACCTGATTTTTCAATTCTCTCTAAAGCTGGTCCTGACAGGACAGGATGCGTTGCATACGATATTACTTTTTTCGCCCCAACATTCTTTAATGCTTCAGCTGCATTACATATTGTCCCTGCGGTATCCACAATGTCATCGACTAAAACACATGTTTTATCTTCCACATCACCAATGACATTCATAACCTGAGATTGATTATCCTTTTCTCTTCTCTTATCTATGATTGCTAAATCTGCATCATTCAAAAGTTTCGCCAAAGCTCTCGCTCTCACAACACCTCCAACATCAGGAGACACAATGATCAAATCTTTATATTTTGCCGAATTGATATGTTCAAAAGTTACATTTGTTCCATAAATGTTATCTACAGGAACATTGAAAAAGCCTTGAATTTGATCTGAATGAAGTTCAATAGTTAAGATTCTGTCAGCTCCAGCATTTTGAAGCATTTCAGCAACTAATTTAGCACTAATTGGAACTCTTTCAGATCTTACTCTTCGATCTTGTCTAGCATAGCCAAAATATGGAATTACGGCCGTTATTCTTGATGGCGATGACCTCCTAAGCGCATCTATCATTATAAGAAGCTCCATCAGATTTTCATTCGCTGGATAGCAAGTAGACTGAATTATAAAAACATCCATTCCTCTAACATGCTCATCAATTCTTACATTTAGCTCATCGTCGCTAAATCTGCCTACGTAGGCATCTCCTAAGTTTTTTCCTAGTTCTTGCGCCACTTTTTCAGAAAGAGAAACATTGGAAGTCCCTGAAAAGAGAACTAGATTGTTATTTTGCTCAACCATTTACCTTTCTCAATAAATTACCATTGGCTGGGGTGGATGGATTCGAACCATCGCATGGCGGCATCAAAAGCCGCTGCCTTACCGCTTGGCTACACCCCATAATTCTTTATCTCATTTAAAATTTTTGAATTATTCAATGTAGTAGTCACAAAACAATTCATCTTAGATGGTGCATTATCCATTATTTTTGAAGCTTCATCAAAATTATTAAACAATGAGTAAATCGTTGAGCCTGTTCCAGATAGGTATGCATCGTTGTGCTGTTCTATCCATTCAAAACATTTATTTACTTCTTCAAAATTTTTTCTTGCCCAAGTTTCAAATGAATTAAAGAAATTTTTCTCGTTTAGATCTTGAGGATCTAAATTTTTATTTTTTTTAAAGGCTTCTAAAGTAGAAATTTTTGAATCTGGCAAGATAATTAAAATTGGCTTCTCTTCAAGAAAAATATTTTTAAAAATTTCTCCTCTTCCAGTTGCTTCACAAGATTTACCATGTATGAATATGGGCACATCTGATCCAAGGAGCAAGCCAATCTCTAATAATTTTTTTTTGCTCAGTCTTAAATTGTATATCTTATTCAAGGCCAATAATACTGACGCAGCATTTGAGCTTGCTCCTCCTAAACCGGATTGCGTAGGTATTTTTTTATCGATATGAATTTTTAGCTTTTCTTCAAAATTTATCTCTTTTTTTAAGATACGAAACAACTCAAAAATAATGTTTTTTTCATGTTCAATCTCTTTACAAATTATCTCGGTTTCTGAGACTTCATTTTCAATATAAATTTTATCCCCCCAATCAAGAAATTGAAAAATTGTCTTTATGTTATGGAAATTATCTTTCCTTTTATTCAAAACCTTAAGACCAAGGTTTATTTTCGCAGGAGAACTAATTTTAAAATTCATTTTAAAATTAATTTTATTGTTAATAGATTTTGAATATTCTTTATTTCGATCAAAGTTGAATCATTCTTAAGAGTTCGTTTAATAGATAAATTTTCTAGGTTGAGTTTTTGACAAACTTTTTCATTACAAGGTTCAAAAATCCATGAAAATATTTTAAAAAAATTTATATCCATTAAATTAAAATCAATTTTATTTGATAAAAATTCAGACTCCTTTTCGCTCAGAACTAACTTCTTGTCAGAAAATTTTATTTTATATTCATTTTTAGAATTAATAGTCTCAATCTTTAAAAGAAACACATCGTCTATCTTAAGGATTTCAAGGAATCCATTAAGATATACTTCTTCCATTGCTAACATAAATTTACCGCTAACAAGATTAGTATTTTTTTTATCTAGATTTGTCAAAGACGAGCAAGAATTGAATATGAGAGATAAAAAAACTAAAAATACGGATAGAATACTGTTCGTTCCATTTAAGATTTTCATGAATATAATAATAATTCGGTTTAATAAAAATGCTTGAATCCATTATACAAAGACTAGAGCTAGCAGAAGAAAGATTTAAATTTTTAGAGGGTGAAATTTCCTCTTCTAGAGTAATAAGTGATCAGAAAACTTATAGCTCATACACCAAAGAATACTCAGATTTAAGACCTTTAGTCGAAAAGCATCTAGAATTTAAAAAAATTCAAGGCGAAATTGACGAGGCAAAACTATTGTTAAATGATTCGGATGGAGAGCTTAGAAATCTTGCAAAAGATGAGCTATCAAAAAATACTGAATTATTAGTTAAGCTTGAATTAGACTTAAAAAAACTATTAATTCCTAAGAATTCAAACGAAGAGAAAGATATTTTTCTTGAGATAAGAGCTGGGACAGGTGGAGACGAAGCAGGTCTTTTCGTAGGAGATCTTTTCAGAATGTTTAGCAGACTTTCAGAAAGAAATAAGTGGAGTGTTGAAATGATTTCTTCTAGAGAGGCAGAAAAGGGAGGCTTTAAAGAAATTGTTGCAAAAATTTCGGGAAACCAAGTCTACAAGTATCTACAATTTGAATCAGGAGTGCACAGAGTTCAGAGGGTTCCGGAAACTGAATCACAGGGAAGAATTCATACTTCAGCATGTTCCGTCGCTATACTGCCAGTAGTGGAAAGTTTAAATGAGATAGAAATAGATAAAGCAGACATAAGGGTAGACACGTTTCGAGCTTCAGGAGCAGGGGGTCAACACGTTAACAAAACTGATTCAGCTGTACGTCTTACTCATATTCCAACGGGAATTGTAGTTGAATGCCAAGATGGAAGGTCGCAGCACAAGAATAAAGCAAAAGCAATGACACTCTTGCAATCAAAACTATTGGAAAAAGCTTCCGAAGAGCAAAATTCAGAGTTAGATAAAAAAAGAAAAAACATGGTAGGTTCTGGGGATAGATCTGAGAAGATAAGAACGTACAATTTCCCCCAAAATCGAGTAACTGATCATAGAATAGATTTCACAAGCCATAATTTAGAAGCCTTTCTTGATGGAGAGATGGAAAACATTTTCAAGGAGCTTCTCGAGGAAAATCAATCAAGAATGTTGCTTAATTTAGAGAATGAAATACTCGAAAATTAAAATTTCTGAAGCAATAAATATAGCAAACTTAAAGATAGATGCTTTTGATACAGAACTCCTATTAAGTTTTGTAAAAAAAGTTAATAGATCGTATTTATATTCTCATCAAAATGAATTATTAACTACTGACGAAAAGACTTATTTTTTTGATTTAGTTCAAGAGAGAGAATTAAAAAAACCGCTAGCTTATTTAATAGGCAAGAAAGGTTTCTGGAAGAATAATTTTTATGTTAATCCGTCAGTATTGGTTCCGAGACCTGAAAGCGAAATTATAGTGGAAAAGATTTTAGAGCATGATTTGGAAGGAAAGGATTTATTAGAATTAGGAATAGGTTCAGGAATTATCTCAATTTCGCTTGGATTAGAAAATAAGAATCTTAGTATTATTGGAACGGATTCCAGCGTAGACGCTTTAATGGTCGCAAACGCTAATTCTAAAAAGTTAAAAGCTAAAAATGTAATTTTTCTAAAACATGATTGGAACAACAAATGGTTATTTCCAAAAATGGATTTTATAGTTTCTAATCCACCCTATGTTGATAAAGAAAAATTAATAGGTGATGAAGATGGAATTTGGTTTGAGCCCAAAAATGCACTTTTTGCCGAAGATGAAGGGATGATAGATTTAAAAACAATTATTTTTAAAAGCATAAACTTTCTCAAAGATAATGGTAAGTTATTCTTAGAGCATGCCCCTGATCAAGCTAAAAAAGTTATTACAGAGGCAAAAAAAGTTGGTTTTAATAAAATCGAGCAGATAAATGACTACAATGGCTTAACTAGAGTCTCGATTTTAGGGTGATGGAAGATAAGGATCTAATTAGATATAGCAGACATATAATGTTGCCCGAAATTGACATTGAAGGGCAAATAAGTATTTCTTCTTCTAAAATTGCTGTCGTAGGTTTAGGCGGTTTAGGATGCTCAGCTTCTGTTTATTTAGCTGCATCAGGAGTTGGAGAGCTAAACCTAATAGATAATGATTTAATTGATCTTTCAAATTTACAAAGGCAAATATTATTTTCAGAAGCAGATTTAAATAAAAAAAAAGTAGATACTGCAAAAATAAAACTATCGTCTTTGAATGAAAATATAAAAGTTAATTCAAGCAATCTTAGGCTTAACAAATCAAATATTAGAAAAATACTAGAAGGATCAGAGATAGTATTAGATTGCACGGATAATTTTGAAACTAGAAAGGTAATAAATGCTTACTGCTTGAATGAAAAAAAAATACTTATTTCAGGATCTTCGCAAGGTTGGAAAGGGCAGTTTTTCGCCCTTGATTTTAGAAATGAAAATTCACCTTGTTATGAATGTTTCTTTGAAGACTTAAAAGGAGAAGACTTATCCTGCAGAGAATCTAGTATTTTTTCACCGCTTGTCGGTATCATCGGTTCCTTTATGGCCTCTGAACTTATAAAAAAATTAATTTCTGTAGGCGAATTAAAATCTGAGATTATTGAAATTGATTTGAAACAAAATATATTTAGAAGGCTAAATCTTAGAAAAAATGAAAACTGTTTACTTTGCTCAAAAGTTAAAAAATAAGTTGAAGCTTTGATATTACAGTTATATTCTAAGTTCCTAATTTTTTAATTACCTCTAGGAGAAAAAGATGTTGGGTAACATGATGCAAGAACAGTTGATTATTTCAGGTGTTCTGGAACACGCAGAAAAATATAATGCGAATACCGAAATTGTAAGTAATACAATTGAGGGTGGAATTCATAGATATACTATTAAAGATTCAGCACAGAGATCAAAAAAGCTTGCTAATGCATTACTTAAACTGGGAGTTGAACAGGGAGATGTTATTGCAACAATGGCTGTAAATAGCTATCGGCACTTAGAGTTATATTTTGGTATCTCAGGATTGGGAGCTATTTTACATACACTAAATCCAAGATTGTTTCCCGATGACATCAAATATATTGTCAACCACGCTGAAGATAAATATATTTTTGTAGATGCTCCATTTTTGCCGATTATTGAAGGCGTACTTCCAGATTTGAAGACTCTTAAAGGGATTATTGTCCTTACCGATAAGGCTAATATGCCTTCTTCATCTATAGAAAATTTAATATGTTATGAAGATTTAATATCGGATGAATCTGAAGAAATTGTATGGCCTCAGTTTGATGAAAATACTGCTTCGTCTTTATGCTATACATCTGGAACAACAGGAAATCCCAAAGGAGTTCTCTATTCCCACAGGTCAACTATCTTACACGCCTGGTATGCCACTGCAGGAAATGCCATGAATGTAACCTCTAAAACTGTTTTATTGCCTGTCGTACCAATGTTTCATGTCAATGCCTGGGGAATTCCTTACGCATCATTTATGTATGGAGCCAAAATGGTTTTTCCCGGACCATTCACTGATGGAGAATCAATAAGCAATTTGATAACTACAGAAAAAGTAAATCAACTTATGGGCGTACCAACAGTTTGGCTAGATTTACTTAACTATACTGAAAAAAATAATATTGTCTTAGATTCAGTTGAAAGCGTCTTGGTAGGTGGATCAGCAGCCCCTAAAGCAATGATTAAAGCTTTTCAAGAAAAGCACGATTGTTTTTTACTTCATGGCTGGGGCATGACTGAAATGAGTCCTTTGGGAACACTAAATGCATACACTCCAGAAATGGACGGCATGGATCTAGATGAAAGATACGATATTCAAACTAGTCAAGGAAAAGCAGTATTTGGTTGCTCAATGAAAATTGTAGACGACTCAGGGAAAACTTTACCTAACGATGGGAAAACTTTTGGAAGATTAATGGTTAAGGGACCATCAATTATAGAGAGATATTTTAAATCAGAAGAAACCGCATTGGAGGAAGGGTGGTTTGACACTGGTGATGTTGCAACAATAGATACAAGTGGCTATATGAGAATCGTAGATAGAAGTAAGGATGTAATTAAATCGGGTGGTGAATGGATTAGCTCGATAGATTTAGAAAATACTGCAGTTGGTCATCCTGGAGTTGCAGAAGCGTGTGTAGTTGGTGTAGCTCATCCTAAATGGGACGAAAGACCAATATTATTTGTTGTCAAAAATGATATAGAAGATTGCGATAAGGATTCAATTATAAGTTTTCTTTCTGATAAGATTGCTAAATGGTGGTTACCAGACGATATTATATTCGTTGATGAGTTGCCTCATGGAGCGACCGGAAAGTTGCTTAAAACTGGATTGAGAGATGAATATAAGAATCATTTAATAGAAAAATAAGGAGGAAAAAATGTCAGGATTAGTCCCAGCAGAAACTTTAAAAGATTATATTGGAACAGAGTTCGAACCATCAGACTGGTTGGAGGTAGATCAGGATCGTATTAATCAATTCGCTGATGCAACGTTAGATTATCAATTCATTCATGTTGATTCAGAAAAAGCCACGCCTTTATTTGGCTCAACTATTGCTCATGGATTTCTATCTTTATCTTTAATAGCAGGTTTAAAGGCTGGTGGAATAGCTCCAGACAATATGACTATGGCCTTCAATTATGGATTGGATAGGGTAAGATTTTTAACACCAGTAAACGTAGGGTCGAAAGTAAGGACAAAAGCTAAGTTATTATCTGTAGATGAAAAAGACGATGGAAGGTATTTAGTAAAAAATGAAGTCTCTATGGAAATAGAAGGGCAAGAAAAACCCGCTTTTATAGCTGAATCATTAACTATGTTTGTTACTGGTTAAGCTTTTCTTTTAAAATTTTGTTAACGACCTTAGGATCTGCTGAACCTTCGGTCGTTTTCATTACTTGACCAACAAAAAAACCAAATAATTTTTCTTTTCCTTTTTTAAACTGTTCTAGTTGTTTAGGATTTTTACTAATTACCTCTGAAATAATCCTTGAGATATCATCTTCATCAGAAATTTGTATAAGATTTTCTTTCTCAATAATTTCTTCTACTTTCAGATCTTCGTTCCAAAGAATCTCAAGTACTTTTTTGGCGGCAGGGCCTGATATTTTATTTTCATTTAAGCAATTTAGAAGGTCTACTAAATCACTTGAAGAAATGAGTGAGTCTTCAACTAAACAATTATTTTTATTTAAAATTGCTGAGAAATCTCCCAATATCCATTTAACAGCTGTTTTGACATCTTTTACTGATATGGCTACTTCTTCAAAAAAATTACTCATTTCTTTTGAGCTATTTAAAATTTCAGACTCATAAATACTCAGGCCATATTCTGAGCAGAATCTAGAAATTTTTTGTTCCGGAAGTTCTGGTAAAGACTTTCTAATATTTTCAATATACTCATTAGATATCTGTAAGGGAACCAAATCTGGTTCAGGAAAATACCTATAGTCATTTGCGTGTTCTTTTGATCTCATAGATCTAGTTTCGTTTTTTTGAGAATCATAAAGCCTAGTTTCTTGTTCTATTTCTTTATTTAAATTTTTGATTTTTATTTGACGTAAAATTTCAAAATTAATTGCTTTTTCAACAAATTTAAAAGAATTAATGTTTTTAATCTCTGTTCTACATCCATATTCAGACTCTCCTTTTTTTCTAATGGATACGTTTGCATCACACCTTAAAGAACCTTGTGACATATCTCCATCTGAAATGTCTAAAAAAGTGACTATTGAATGAATTTTTTTTAAATAGGCAACTGCCTCTTTTGCAGATCTTAAGTCAGGTTCAGAAACTATTTCTAAAAGCGGAGTTCCTGCTCTGTTTAAGTCTATGGCACTCGATGAATCATATTTATCATGAATTGATTTGCCAGCATCTTCTTCTAAATGCGCTCTTGTAATCCCTATTAATTTCTTTTCTTTATTACATTCTATTTCAACTGAACCTTGGCCAACTATTGGATCGTCTAATTGACTAATTTGATATCCTTTAGGCAGATCCGGATAAAAATAATTTTTTCTGGCAAAAATAGCTGTATTCGAAATTTCTGCATTAATAGAACATCCAAACTTGACTGCCATTTCAATTACTTTCTCATTTAATACAGGTAAAACTCCCGGCAATCCTAAATCAATAATTGAAGCTTGAGAATTCTGTTCGATTCCGAATTTTGTAGGAGCATTTGAAAAAATTTTAGATTCTGTAGATAGTTGAACATGGATCTCTAATCCAATTACAGGCTCCCAATCACCATATTCAGTTTTTTCAGACATGATAATCAGTAAGTTTTTGAAATTGATGAGAAATATTTAGTATTTTTCCTTCTTCTAAATGGTTACCAATAAACTGAAGTCCCAAAGGCATTTCTTCTGTGTTACCTGAAGGTATAGAAATTGCAGGAAGGCCCGCTAAATTTGCTGGAATAGTATAAATATCTTGTTCGTACATTTTTACTGGATCTTGAATTGAACCCAGTTCGAAAGCTCCATTTGAACAAGTAGGCATTGCAATGACTGATACATCTTTAAATGCATTTTTAAAACTTTCTGTAATCATTGCCCTAATTTTTTGAGCTTTAATATAGTAAGCATCAAAATAACCTGCCGAGAGACAATAAGTTCCTATAAGAATTCTTTTTTTTACTTCTTCTCCAAACCCTTCGGATCTTGTCCTTACATATAGATCTTCTAAATCTTTTGGATTATCACAGCGATATCCAAATTTAATTCCATCATATCTGGAAAGATTCGCGGAACATTCAGCCGGCGCAATTACATAATATGAAGGAAGAGAATACTCTAAAAAGGGTAATTCTATTTGCTTAGTTTTGAATCCGTTTTTTTCAAGTATCTTTATGCTCTCTAAGAAATTATTTTTGACATTGACGTCTTCAATTTTTTCAATAATTTGCATTGGAACTCCAATTGAATGTTCCATCTCAGAAGTAGTTTCTTCTTTAAGATTTGGCACTTTTGAATTTATAGATGTCGAGTCTTTTTCATCAAATCCTGAAATTATTTCGAGCGCAATAGCAGAGTCTAATGCGGATCTAGCAAAAATTCCTGCTTGATCAAGACTCGAAGCGAATGCAATCATCCCCCACCTAGATACTCTTCCGTAAGTAGGCTTTATGCCGGTTATTCCACAAAAAGAAGCAGGTTGTCTTATAGAACCTCCTGTATCCGTTCCTGTTGCAAAAGCGCATAAGTTTGCTTTTACTGCTGCTGCAGAACCTCCAGAAGATCCACCAGGACTCTTAAGAGGATTAATTGGGTTTTTAACTTTTCCAAAAAAACTTGTTTCATTTGAAGAGCCCATTGCAAACTCATCCATATTAGTTTTTCCAAGCATAATCGTTTTAGAATTTTCTAATTTTTCAAATACTGTGGAAGAGTAGGGAGATATAAAGTTTTCTAACATTTTAGACCCACATGTTGTTCTATGTCCTTTAACACAGAAGATATCTTTGTGAGCAATTGGAATTCCTTGAACAGGACTTTGCCTGTCTTTTAAATTATCAATTACTTTTGCTTGTTCAAGTGCATCTTCATTTACAGAAATGAAGCAATTAAGATCTTTATTTTCTTTGATATTTTCTAAATATAAAGTAGTTAATTCATACGAAGATATTTTTTTCGTTTCGAGAAGGCCAATCTGATCTTCCAAATTTAATGAGATTATGTCGTTCATTTTTGGTCTATAACTTTCGGAGATAAATAATATCCATCATCTGATTGGGGAGCGTTTTTTATATATTCATCTCTTTCGATATCTTCTGAAACTAAATCTTTTCTTAAATTTTGAGCTTTGCTTAAAGGATGACTCATCGGCTTAACATGGTCTGTATCAACTTCATTCATTTGATCCACCATCAACAAAATAGATTCCAATTCCTTGGTTATTTTTTCTTTCATTGATTTTTCAATCTCTAGTTTTGACAAAAGAGAAATATTTTTAAGTGTATCTTTTGAAATTTTCATACAATAAGGTAATTTAAGTTATTATAACAAAGGCAACTTAAAAAAATTTGTTGAAATTTTAAATTTAAATTTTATCTATGGTTTCTTTATCAAAATATTTAAAAGGTTTTTATTCTACAGATTTATCCATAGACCTAGGAACTGCAAATACTTTAGTTTATGTAAAAGGAAGGGGCATTGTTCTCGATGAGCCCTCAGTGGTTGCAATAAAAAAAACTGATGGTCATAGATCTGTTGTAGCCGTTGGATCAGAAGCAAAAAGAATGCTTGGAAGAGTTCCGGGTAATATCGACGCAATTCGTCCATTAAAAGATGGAGTAATTGCAGATTTTCAAGTTACAGAAAAAATGCTTCAGCATTTCATTCAAGAAGTGCATGGAGAAAATTTTTTTAGACCCAGCCCAAGAATTTTAATTTGTGTTCCTTGTCAATCAACCCAAGTAGAGAGAAGAGCAATAAGAGAATCTGCTCTTCAAGCTGGAGCTAGAGAAGTAAGATTAATAGAAGAGCCAATGGCTGCTGCTATTGGGGCTGGATTACCAGTTGAAGAAGCTTCTGGGTCAATGGTTGTTGATATTGGAGGAGGAACAACAGAAATTGCAATTCTTGCTTTAAACGGAGTCGTATTTTCTAGCTCTCTTAAAACTGGTGGGGATAGATTCAACGAGTCCATAGTGTCTTATTTAAGAAGAAAATATGGAGTTTTGGTTGGAGAATCAACAGCAGAGAGAATAAAAGAAAACGTAGGCTGCGCTTCCGCAGACAGTGAAATAAGAGAAATGGAAGTAAGGGGAAGAAATTTAGCGGAAGGGGTTCCAAATACACTCAATATCTCAAGCACCGAAATTTACGAAGCTATTTCAGGGCCTTTGTCATCTATATTACAGTCTATAAGAAATGCTTTAGAACAGTCTCCGCCTGAATTGAGTTCTGATATTTCAGAAAGAGGTATTGTCCTAACCGGAGGAGGAGCATTATTAAGAGATCTAGATATTATGATATCTGAACAAACTGGTATACCAGTAATTATTGCAGAGGATCCTTTAACTTGCGTAGCAAGAGGTGGCGGAATCGCTCTAGATTTATTGGACAAATATGATGTAGATTTATTATCTACCGAGTAAATGTACAATAAAGAATTAAAGCAGACGCAGATATCTCAAACCGCTATCTTTACAACTGGTTCGATGAGAGCCTCAAAAATTTTGCCTTCATTCATTTTAGTGCTTACAGTTTTTTTTTCAGATTATTTTTTTAATTACGGAAAAGATATTAGATTATTTTTTTTAAAAACTTCTCAACCTATTACTGAAATTCCTGTAGCAATCGAAAATGTTTACGATAGATTAGTTTTTTTCTTTAGTTCTCAAAATCAGCTTTTTAATGAGATAAATAATTTAAATAAAGAAATAGAAAAATTAAATTTTGAAATTTTAAAAATGAAGGGGTTAGAAAATGAAAATATTGAGCTTTCTGAATTAATGAATCTCTCCAAAAGAGAACAATTTTCTTTTTCAATGTTAGGTGAAATTAAAAGTAAATCTTTTTTCCCAAATGAATCCCTGAATGTCTCGACTGATGTAACAAAAATAAACAACAACATGGTAGTTTTAAATCGAAATGGAATGATAGGACAAATAGATCAAGTTTTACCTAACTCGGTTAAGGTTTTACCAATCTACGAAAAAGACAACATTGTTCCGGCATACTTCCCAAGAACCGGCTTAAATATTATCCTCAAAGGAACGGGAAAAGATAAATTATTTTCTATTGAAAATTTAAGTAGTGGAGTTAACTTAAAGATAGGAGATGAGATCTTTTCTTCTGGGTTAGGAGGAAAATTTCCAAAAGGTTACTTGATTGGAAAAGTTAAAAGGATTTCTAACAATCCAAATTTAAAGTTCCAAACCGTTGAAGTCCAATCTACAGCTGTTTTTGATAATGGTTCAAAAGTCTTATTTATATCACCGTGACTGAATTTTTAGATCAAAAAAGACCATCTTTTCCCGTTTATATAACCATTGGGCTCACAATAATTTTTTTTGCTTTTTCAGAAATTATTCTTAGAAATCTTGTTTTATCATTCTTGAACATACCTCTAACACTTATGTGTCTTATATATTGGAATATGGCACTTCCAAAAAGTGTTGGCTTAACTTGGGCTATTTTGTGCGGCTTTATTTTGGATTTATCGCAAAATCTAGTTTTGGGAACAAATGTAATGATTTTTTTAGTATCTTCTTACTTAATACAAAGATATTTTCACAGACTAAGAGCTTTATACAGGGTACAACAGTCTTTGATAGTCGCTGGTATGGTTTTTACCTATCAGTTGATATTCATAATTTCTTTTTTAAACTTTTCAAGAGAAATACTTTTAGAACTAATATTATTTACAGTCATTTCAGCTTTAATTTGGCCAGTAATTTTTGGCTTATTGAGATTTATAAGAATAAAATTTACTTACATAAATTAGCTATAAAAAACTGTTGCTAATCCTAAAAAAGACAAAAATCCTACTACGTCTGTAATGGTCGTCACTATTACACTTCCTGCAATGGCTGGATCTAATTTAAAAAACTTAAGCATTAAAGGAATTCCCATTCCACTTATTACCGCCATAAATAAATTGATTACCATTGATAATAAAATAATCAAAGCTATCGTAATTTCACTAAACCAAAAGTAAGAAATAAATCCCAGAACCAAAGCCCAAAAAAATCCATTTACCAATCCTACTGTAATTTCTCTCGAAAGAAGATAAAAATAGTTTGAAGACATTATTTGTCCTAAGGCTAATCCCCTGACAGTTATGGTTAGTGTTTGAGTAGCAGCAACCCCTCCCATGCTCGCAATTATCGGCATTAATACTGCTAAGAAGATTACTTCTTCGATAGTATCTTTAAAAATGTTTATAACTGAGGATGCAATAATTGCCGTAAACAGATTTATACCTAACCAAAATCCTCTACTTTTTATTGCAGATGACGTTTTTTCGAAAGTATCGCCACTTAAGCCTGAAAATTGCTTTAAAGATTCATCGGCTTCAGATTTTATTTCGTCAATTACGTCGTCAAATGTGATTCTGCCTATCAAGTTGTTTTCATCGTCAATAACGGGAGCTGATATTAGATCTTCTTTTTCGAAAATTTTGATAACTTCATTTGAATTGAGTTTTGCATTAAGAGGTTTTTTTTCAACCATTATATTTTTAATAATCTCTCCAGGAGGATTAGTAATGAGATTTGAAATAGGCAACACACCTCTAAATTTATTATTTCTGCTAACTACAAATAAGTTATCTGTAGACAAAGGAATATCGTTTTTAATTCTAAGATACCGCGTAACTAGTTCGACAGAATGATAAGGTCTAACAACAATGACATCAGTATTCATTAAACCTCCAGCAGAATCTTCAGGATATTTTAAAACTTTTTCTAAAATATCCTTATTTTGGAAAGACATTTTTTCAAGAACTTCTTTCATTATTTGTTCTGGAAGATCTTGTAATATGTCTGCTATTTCATCGGTTTCAAGATCTTTTGTGACTAGTGCAACTTCATCTGGATCCATATACGATAAAATAGTTTCTCTGACATCATCAGATAAATTTTTTAGAATTTCTCCTTCATTTCTTTCTTCAATCAATTGCCATATAAAGGCTCTCCTTTTTGGCGGACTTGATTCAATTATTAGTGCTATTTCGTATGCTGGTAGAGAGTTGAATAATTCTTTAGATTCGTTGTATTTGCCTTTGTTGAGGATTTCTTGAATGTCATCGTTATCAGATTTTAATTGATTGCTCATAGTTCAATTTTTCGATCATGAGACGAAGGTATCTTTAATTTTGCCCTGTATTTCGAAATCGTTTTTCTAGAAATTAGTATTTTATTTTTTTTTTCGAATAAAACTTTTAGTTTTTCGTCAGTAAGTGGGAACGATTTATTTTCTTCATCAATAGATTGTTGTAGAAATTCTAAAAGAAGAGTTTTTTTTGTTTTTTTTAAATTTAATTTAATTTTGCTAATTTTCAAAAGAATCACCTAAATATACTTTTTTTACAGTCTCATCTTTAAGAATTTTTGCAGATGAGCCTTCTGCGATAATGTTTCCTGAATTAATAACAAAAATTTTTTTACAAATATCAGTGGTGGCCTTTACATTATGGTCGCTAATTAATATACCTAAACCTTTTTTAGTTAACTTTTGAATTAATTCCTTTAGATCATCTATAGCCAGGGGATCTATTCCTGCGAAAGGTTCATCCAACATAATAAATTTAGGATTTAATGCAATTGATCTAGCGATTTCAACTCTCCGTCTTTGACCACCGGAAAGCTCCCTTCCTTTTTGATTAGCAAGCGACGAAATATTAAATTCTTCCATAAGTTCGACAATTCTCATTTCAATTTCCTGTTTTGAAAGTATTTTTGTTTCTAAAGAAGACCTTAAATTATCTTTAACTGTAAGATTTCTAAAAATCGAAGGTTCTTGAGGTAAATATACTAAGCCTGAATCAGCCCTTGAACTTAAAGAAAGATTAGTAATTTCAGAATTATTCAGTAGAACCTCTCCCTTAGTTGGTTTAGTTAATCCAGCTAAAATATAAAAAAGTGTTGTTTTTCCAGCTCCATTAGGACCTAGTAAACCAGTAATTTCATTCAGATCTATATTGATTGAAATCTCATTTAAAATAGAGTTCCTACCATAAGACTTGCTTATTTTTATCGTTTCAATCATTTAATGTTTCATACCTAACGTTTGTACTTTTTAAGATTTTTTTTTCAGATAAATCAACTAAAATTGAATCTGCCGAATATATTTGATCTTCGTAGAAAAGTTTCAATTCTTCAGATATCTTTGCAGTATTTTCACTAAGATTTAATTCTAAATTTCCAATAACTCCATTGAACTTTGAATCATCAAAAGTACCTTCAAAATTAACTGTGTCATCGAATACAAAAATATTAGATTTATAAAAAAAATCTGCATTTTTTGAGATGCCTGTTATTTTTAGAGTTTTTTTGTCATCAAAATTTATTTTCGGATTAAATAAACGCATAAAATCTGAATCCGCTAGGCTATTAAGCATTTCGCTCTTAATAGAAAAATCAATTGTTTTATCAGAAAAAAAAACTTTCAAACTGACTTCATCGGCTTGGAAAATGTTTTTTACAATTGGATCGTTCACTTCATCTTTTGAAGAAACTATAAAATTTGATGTCAAAAAAAGCGATATTCCTATTAGGCTCATTAATAAAATGGAATAAATAATTATATTTCTTTGCATCAAATGATTTTTGCTTCTAGAAGATCATGCATTCTCAAAAGACCAGTAATTTGCCCACCTTTATTTTTTACAAGCAGGGAAAAAACCTTATATTTTTCCATTTGATTTATAGCATTAGAAATAAGCTCGTTTTCATTAATAAATTTAAAATCTACAGTCATTACTTTTGATAAAGCTGTTTTATTTATATCAATTTTTTTTTCCAAACATCTCCTTAAATCTCCATCAGTAAAAATACCAATAATTTTATTTTTCTTATTTATCATTGTTAAACCAAGTCCTCCTGATGATATAGGATAAATAGCATCAGAAATTTTTGTGTTTTCAGACAAAGAAGGGATATCTTTTTTATAAACCATAAGGTCTTTAGCAGCAAAAAATTTCTTTCCTAGACTTCCACCTGGATGGTTTTCAGCAAAATCTTTTGGAGAAAAATTCTTTGCTTCAAGTAATGAAATTGCTATGGCATCGCCCAGTAGTAACATTGAAGTCGAGCTCGTAGTTGGCGCTAAATCCATGGGACAAGCTTCTTCGTCAATTTTCAAAGTAATAGATATTTTTGAATTATTGGAAAGAGTTGATTTTTTGTTACCTGTTACAGATAGAATATTTTTAACTTTTTTCTTACAACTTGGGAGGATTTTTAGAATTTCTTCTGTTTCTCCAGAAAACGAAAAAACGATCAGAAGATCTTTTTTTGTTAACATTCCCAAATCTCCATGGCTAGCTTCTGCTGCATTGATATAAATCGCTGGTGTTCCTGTAGAAGAAAGGGTAGAGCAAATTTTTTCTGCTATATTTCCTGATTTTCCTATACCCATTAAAAATAGATTTCCATTATTGCTCAATATTTCCTGACAGAACTTATTATAATTTTTAGAATCTAATTCCAATGGAATTTTAGAGATAGAATCTATTTCTTTTTTAAAAGTATTTTTAGCCGATCTGAAGAAATTGAAATTTATACTTTGGTTAACCATTTTTATGCTTTTATATGCTATTCATAGAGTTTTATAATAAACTATTGCAACTTTTTTTCATGCGCAATTTCTTCTTTATTTTATTGTTCTTTTCTTCCCATTTGATATTTTCCGATGAAATTCTGGAAATTTATCTAGATGAACAACATTATAAGTTGTTTGATTACATAAATAAAAAAAGTGACTTAATTGAGAAAGACTACGATGCTTTTATTAAGGGATTTGAATTATCAATTAAAGGAATTATAGACCCTAAGGAAATATCTAAAAGGGTGATGGGAAAAAAAATTTATAATGAAGCTTCAGAGCTTCAAAAAGAAAGATTCAATCTAAAATTTAAAAACACACTTTTTGAATCTTATGCATCAGCTTTTAAAGAAATTAATTACAAAGACTTAAAAATTGTTTCGCATTACCATCCAAAAGAAAACAAGAATAATGCAGTAGTTAAATTAAAAGTTAACCTATCTGGAAGAAACATTGATTTTGTCTACAAAATGAAGTCAATAAATGGAGAATGGAAAATCATAGGCTTGATAATTGATGGAGTAGATTTAATTTCTATATTCAGGAAACAATTCATTAATCTTTTTTTGGAAGGTAATAAAAATATAAATTACGCAATAGACAATTGGGATCTTCCCGCAGAAGCAAATGGATAAACTTTTAATTAGCGGAGGAAGAAGCCTTGAAGGGTCTCTTAGAGCATCCGGAGCGAAGAATTCCGCCCTTCCAATTCTAGCTTCTTCAATTTTATTGAAAGATAAATTAATAATTCGAAACATTCCTCATTTGAATGATATAACCACAATGATTGAATTATTAAGTTCAATGGGAGCAGAAATGACAGTGAGCGAAAATATGGATCTAGAAATTGATTCCTCAAAATTAGAAAATCCTTTGGCGAGATATGAATTAGTAAAAACTATGAGAGCATCTATACTAGTTTTGGGTCCATTGTTGTCTAGATATCACGAGGCTGAAGTCGCATTGCCTGGAGGATGCGCAATAGGGAGTAGACCCGTTAACCTTCATATTGATTGCATGCGTCAATTAGGTGCTGAAATAGATATAGTTGATGGATATATAAAAGCAAAAGCTAAAAATGGTCTTAGAGGAGGTAACATAAATTTCTCTAACGTCACTGTAACAGGTACAGAAAATGCGGTAATGGCTGCCGTGCTTGCAAAAGGGAAAACAGTTATTACCAATGCGGCAAAAGAACCTGAAGTGGTGGATTTAGTTATGTGTCTTAAAGAAATGGGAGCAAAAATTCTTGGCGAAGGTAGCGACCGAATTGAAATAGAGGGTGTTGATTCACTTCAACCATGTGATTATTCAGTTATGGCTGATAGGATTGAAATCGGAACCTACCTAACGGCAGTAACAATGACCAAAGGAAATGTAGCAATAAAATGTTCGCCTCCAACGGTATTAAAAACTATTTTAGAGAAACTGAAGTTGGCTGGAGCCAATATAGAAATTAACGATGAAGAAATTAATCTCGAAATGGATAAAATTCCAAATCCAGTAGATATCACTACGGCTCCTTTTCCTAAGTTCCCAACTGATATGCAAGCTCAATTTATTGCTTTGAACTCAATTTCGAATGGTAAGTCTAAAGTGATTGAGAATGTTTTTGAAAATAGATTTATGCATGTACAAGAATTGATAAGAATGGGTGGAAATATCAAACTCGAAGGAAATACTGCTTTTATAGAAGGTAATACTAATGGATTAACCGCAGCCCCAGTGATGGCAACTGATTTGAGGGCATCGGCTAGTTTAGTACTAGCTGGTCTAGTAGCTAAAGGACAAACTAAAGTAGATAGGATTTATCACATTGATCGAGGATATGAACGGATTGAAGAAAAATTAAATCTTCTAGGTGCAAATATTGAGCGGGTATCCGAATGAGTTTACTTATTGCTTTACCTAAAGGGAGATTATTAGAGGAAGTTCAAAATCTTTTCAAAAAAATTGACATTGAATTCGATACTGATTCAAGAAAATTAATTATTGACACATCTAAAGAATGGTTAAAAGTAGCCATTTTAAGAACTTGGGATATTCCTAAATTTGTAAATTATGGAGCAGCAGACATTGGAGTAGTAGGAAAAGATATTCTTTATGAATCTAAACTTGAAAACAATTTTTATGAATTAATGGATTTAAAAATAGGTAACTGTAGGATGTCTCTTGCTTCTCTTGATGACAAAATTCCAAGTACTAAAAAAATAAAAGTCGCTTCGAAATATCCTGAATACACTAAACAATATTTTTCTTCAAAGTCTAAAGATATTGACTTATTAATACTCAAGGGAGCAATAGAAATCGCTCCTATTCTAGGCATATCAGATTGTATTGTAGATTTAGTCCAAACTGGCAAAACACTAAAAGAAAACGGTTTAAACGAAATCGAAAAGATTTCAGACATAAGCTCTAGGTTAATTGTTAATAAGTCTTCTTATAAATCAAAATTTGAAATAATAAATTTGATTTTTGAAAAGCTTAAAGAAAATAAATGAAGAAACTTATTCTTAAACAAGAAACTTTTAAAGATTTTTTATCATTTCAAAGGTCCAAAGATCCCTTAAAAGATCTTGATGCAGTTTCCGAAGACGTAAGAAATATAATTTCAAATGTAAAACTTAAAGGAGATGAAGCTCTTCTTAAATATACTAAAAAATTTGATAACTTAAATTTATTAAATATTAACGAGTTAATATTTAATAAAGATGATATGAAACAAGCTTATTCTCAACTTGATAAGAAAAAAAAAGAGAGTCTTAGTTACTTAAAAGAAAGAATTAAAAGGTTTCATGAATCTATTCCTTTAGAAGGCTGGTACCTAAAAGATGAAATTTTTGAAAAATATGGACAAGTGTCGCGTCCAATTAAAAGAGTTGGTCTCTATGCTCCTGGAGGTAACGCAATTTATCCTTCGTCTGTTTTAATGACTTCTGTCCTTGCAAAAATTGCAGGAGTCAAGGAGATTTTACTCTCTTTTCCCCCATCTCGTTCAGATTTAAAAGAACTTATGCTTGCCTCAGCATATATTGGCGGAGTAGACGAGGTAGTCTGTTTAGGCGGTGCTCAGTCGATTGCAGCTATGACATATGGAACTGATACTATTAAAAAAGTAGATAAAATCTTTGGTCCCGGAAATCAATACGTCGCAGAAGCAAAACGTCAGGTATATGGCATTGTTGGGATTGATGGTATGACAGGACCGTCAGAAGTTATGATTATTGCTGATGGATCAGCTAATAGTGAAATGCTTGCGCTTGATTTAATTGCTCAAGCAGAGCATGGATCAAATTCAACTTGTATTCTAGTTCTTATAGATACAAAAGATAACGAGAAGATAATAGAAGAAATAAACATTAGTGTTGAAGACCTAGGTTATGGGGAAAATTCAAACGCGTATCATTCGTTAAAAAATTACGGGCGCATAGTCAATGTTAAAAATTATGAGGAGGCTATAGAAGTTTGCAACGCGTTCAATCCAGAACATCTTCAGATTGTTTTAAAAAAATATGACAATGTTGATCCTAAGCAACTTTATGCAGGAGCTATTTTCCTGGGTCAAAATAATTCAGCAGTCTTAGGTGATTATTGTGCTGGTCCAAGTCATGTTATCCCTACTAACGGCGCAACCAAGTTTAGTTCTCAATTGTCTGTTCAAGATTTTTTTGTAAATTCTTCTTTAACTCAAATTGGAGATTCAAGAAGTGAAGATTTTGAGAAAGTACTGGAAAATTCTAAGTTCATTGCTGAACTAGAAGGATTGATAGCACATGCAAAGGCAGTTGGCTCGAGGATAAAGAAACTTTTTAATTAATTATCTCCTCATATATTCTAAGAACTTCGTCAATTGGAATTGCAAAATTTAAACCTTGGCTCCCACCTGATGTAGTTTCAATTAAATTTGTTATACCAATCAAATTTCCTTCTCTGTCTATTAACGCTCCTCCTGAATTTCCAGGATTTATTGATGCGTCAGTTTGGATAAAGGATCCATTAACGTTTTTAAACTGTCTATTTATTGCACTCACAATACCCATACTAAATGATTTTCCTAAGCCTTGAGGATTACCAATAGCAATAACTTGTTCCCCAACCCTGAGATTATCAATATTTTTTTTTATCTTGAGTGGTTTTAAATTTGAATTGTTTATTGTCTGAATTACTGCTATGTCTGAAATTTCACTAAATCCCAAGATCACTGCTTCATTAATTTCTCCATTATTTAATTCAATTATTAATTTTTGGTTATTTTTATAAGCTTCTTTAATCACATGATAGTTGGTGACTATCTTCCCATCACTATCAAAGACAACTCCAGATCCATTTGGAAAAAAACCAGTTTTTACAACTTGCTGATACCTTTTAAAACCTAATAAATTAGATTTCTCTTGCCAAGCTTTCCATTTTTTAATACTCCATATATTTACTACTGAAGGAGAGGCATTCTCTAAAACATCTGGCAAGCTTTTTGAACTTGTTAAATTTAAAAAAATGAATCCAGATAGTAGGCCTAATAGAAGCCAGATTGAAATCGAAAAAATAGTTTTTTTATTCATTGAAGTTTTGAAATTATAACTTCTCTGAGTTATTATTCACGCCCTCAAACTTATTTTTATTAGAATGAAGACTAAAAGTTTCAAAATTAGCGAAGTCAATCAAAAATGGCTTCTAATAGATGCAGAAAATAAAACCTTAGGAAGATTATCTTCAAGAATTTCTTCAATTTTAATGGGTAAGAATAAATCGCAATATACCCCTAACAACGATTTAGGAGATTTCGTTGTAATAATTAATGCTGAAAAAATAAAGCTTACTGGTAATAAAGAATATCAAAAAAAATATTTTAGACATTCAGGATATCCTGGGGGCTTAAAATCTATCAATGTCCAAGAATTACGAAAAGATAAACCTGAGCAAATAATTTTTAAAGCTGTAAAAGGCATGCTTCCAAAGAATAAACTGGCTGACAAAATGATTTCAAAATTAAAAGTCTATAAAGGACCAACTCATCCGCATGTTGGTCAAAAACCTGAAATATTAGAATCATAAAAATATGAATCCAGAAAAAACATACGCTACCGGAAGGAGAAAGACGTCTACTGCCAGAGTTTATTTAACTAAGGGTAAAGGAAATATATTAGTAAACGATATACCTTTAGAAGAATACTTCGGAAGAGAAGTTGCTAAAATACTTGTTATGCAACCTTTAGTTTTACTGGAAATAGCTGATAAATTCGATGTCGACGTGAAAGTCTCAGGTGGAGGTTCTTTTGGACAAGCTGGAGCTATTAGACATGGAATATCAAGAGCTTTAGAAAAATATGATGTAGATTTCAGGAAATCACTTAAGTCCGCAGGATATTTAACTAGAGACTCTAGGCAAGTAGAACGAAAAAAAGTTGGATTAGTAAAAGCAAGAAAATCAAAGCAATTTAGTAAAAGATAATTTTATGGTTCAGCCTATATCTCCTCCAAATCCTGGAAGAAGAAAATTTTTAAGCCTAATAACTGGTTTTATGGCATCAGTGGGCGCATTTTTTTTAGCTATACCTTTTCTAAGCGCTTTTAAACCCAGTGCAAGAGCTGAAGCTGCTGGAGCACCTGTTCAAGTGGATATATCTTCTTTAGTTCCAGGTCAAATGAAGGTTGTAGAATGGCGGGGCAAACCAATATTTGTTGTAAAAATGGCAGAAAGTACAGTCAAATTACTTTCTTCAAACCTTACTAGATTGGCCGATCCAAATGGAGATGATTCTAATCAACCAGATTATGTAAAAAATCAAATTAGATCAAGAAAAGAGGGAGTTGCAGTTATAACTGGCGTTTGTACACACTTAGGATGTTCTCCAAAATATTATCCTGAAACAGGGTCCGTCGCATTTGATTCAGATTGGCAGGGAGGATTTTTCTGTCCATGTCATGGCTCAAAATTTGACATGGTTGGTAGAGTATATGCTGGGGTTCCTGCACCAACTAATATGGATGTTCCCCCACATTATTTTCCTAGAGAGGATTTATTAGTTATTGGTTTAGACGGAGTTTCGTAATGTTACAGTGGATTAATAGTAGATTTCCCATCACCGATTTAGTCGAAAGACATCTTTCGAAATATCCTGCACCTACAAATCTAAATTTTTGGTATTTATTTGGATTTTTATTAATCATTGTTTTAGTAATGCAAATTCTTACAGGACTTTGGTTAATGATGAACTATACAAATACTGCTGAGGAAGCATTTTCTTCCGTTGAGTACATCATGAGAGATGTAGAATACGGCTGGCTATTAAGATATCTGCATGCAGCAGGAGCATCTGCCTTCTTTGTTTTAATTTATCTTCATATGTTTAGAGGCATGATGTATGGCTCCTATCAGAAACCAAGGGAATTAATATGGCTCGGCGGTTGGGTTACTTACGTTTTACTTTGCGCGGAAGGTTTCACTGGATATGTTTTACCTTGGGGACAAATGTCTTTCTGGGCTGCGCAGGTCATAATATCTCTATTAGGATCTATCCCGTTAGTTGGAGAAGATTTAGCTACTTGGGTTAGAGGAGATTACCTGATTTCAGGAATTACTCTCTCGAGACTTTTCGCTTTTCATGTTGTTCTTCTTCCTATTATGTTAATTGCAGTGGTTTTCTTTCATATTCTAGCTTTACATGAAATTGGTTCTAATAACCCCGATGGAATTGATATTAAAAAGCACGTAGA
>Ga0208390_1000086_pt1 | contig 27421 bp, 14 predicted proteins | sample Knorr_S7_td_Surf_FD_185594 | JGI IMG/M metagenome (GOLD analysis project Ga0208390, IMG submission 185594) | Marine microbial communities from Southern Atlantic Ocean transect - Knorr_S7_td_SurfaceA_ad_6m_LV_A (SPAdes) (version 2) | ecosystem: Environmental > Aquatic > Marine > Oceanic | place...
ATTACTGTCTGGCATTTTAGATATGGGGCCAAGCAAATTTCCATCGGGACTATACCCTAAATAATCACTAATTGTCTCTGACAAATCATTAGGTCCCGATCCCGGAGGAAGAGCTCCAATTGAAGCCATTACTGAAATAGAGGCTATAATTAGAAATGGAAGCATTGCAGCAGTTAAAGCTCTTGCAGGATCTCCAGATTTTCTTCCTCCAAAATATCCACCGATCGCAGCAGTTATAGATCCAGGTATCATTAATATTCCCAGAACAATCATTATTGTTAAAATATAAATAAATCCTGCAAATATTCCTTGATTTAAAAATTCAACTTTTTTCGGCTCTGTAATAGTTTCCTCAAAATTGATTTCATTAGTTATAGAAAGATTTTCATTGTCAGTACTTTCATCCTTAAGTTTCTCTTTTTCAGTGCTTTGACCTGATTCATTCTCAACGAATTTTAAAGATTCAGGTATTCTGTTTTTCTCCAGTTTTTTGCGAACTAGTTCCCATAAATCCTTTTTTTCTTCCACTAATGATTATTTTCTTAGTATCTATAAATTATTGTTGGGCCTACAACAGGTTAATATATGACCCATTAATTGGAATGTAACTGAGGAATAATTTTGGAAGTTTTAACTACGGAAACATTGGCTGCGGCAATTAATTACAGTCCAGAATACTCCCATATGGGAGATGATGAATCAAATTATCTGGCAGAACACATTTTAAATTTTTTTGGTTACAGTGATCGAATTATAGATAATGTACTCCACCCTGAAGATAGAGATACCTTTTACATGTTAGAAGATGCGGGATTAATGGAAACCGAAAGAGAAGAAACAACACTTTATGATGGGCGAGAATGGAGGATACACTATTGGCTTCTAAAAGTGGCTGTAATCCAAAAGCGAAGGGATGCCGGTCCTAAATTTGCAGATGATGATTTAGAACCATCAGTTTATGATGAAGTTCCTGAGGATATCTGGTCAAGATAAGTTGAAGTTACCTTATAGTTTACGAAGTAATCAGCAGGAAATAATAGATACAATAGAAAAAGGCCTACATTCTAAAAATCATATAGTTATTGAGGCCCCAACAGGAAGCGGCAAAACGTTTACATCATTAGCTTCATCACTTCCGTTTGTAATCAATAAAAATTACAAGATAATTTATTGTGTTAGGACAAATTCTCAGCAAGAGCAGGTTATCAGAGAATTAAAAGCGTTTAAAGAATCCGGCAACAATTTTTCAGTTGTTGCAATTCAAGGCAGGCAGTCAATGTGTCCTCAGCAGAAGGATGACGATGAATTAGCAAAATCCAATTGGTCTGAGAAATCTAAAATTTGCAAATCGTTGAAATTACAATCCAAGTTGGGTGAAGCTGGTTGTCCATACTATAGGAAGCTTTTACGGCCGACAAAGAGTCTGATTGACAGATGGTCTTCAGAGGTATTTAGTGCCGAGGAGTTTACTGTAAAGGCTGAAAGCGAAAATTTATGCCCCTACGAATTGAATAAATTGCTTCTCAAGAAAGCTCAGATAGTAATTGTTCCTTATGTCTACTTTTTTGAAGATTTTATACGCAAATATCTTCTTGGATGGATGGATACTACAATCGATAAAATTATTACTATAGTTGATGAAGCTCATAATCTGCCAGATTGGTCAAGAGAAGCAGCATCAGAATCTTTAAGCGTTGATTCATTGCATAGAGCTTCACAAGAATCAGACAAATTTGGTCTATTATTGGGCGACGGTAGTCCTCCAACGTTATTTTTAGATTTAGTAGAATCAGCCTTGAAGTCCTTAGGAGAGTATCATATTTCAGAGGGAGATGATGAGGGACTTTTACCCTCACACATAGTTTCGCTGGACTCAGAGGTCCCAACATTTGAAACAGAGATGATGTCACTTGGGAAAATGACTTTATATCGCTTAAAGCAGCAATCTTCAGATTTATCTAAAATGGGTCAACTCATTAGACAAACCTTACTCGAAAAAGGTAAGCGTCCTCGTTCGTACTTAGGTTCGGTTGGAGATTTCCTTTGTAGATGGTTAGATTCAATTGAAAGCCACACAATTAGATTAGTTGGCAATAAGCCTCTAAGATTAGAAAAAGTATGTTTGGATCCAAGAGTCATGACCAGTTTCTTAGATGAAACCGCTGGTGTTGTCATGATGTCAGGTACATTAAGTCCTTTAGGTATGTTCCGAGATTTAGTAGGTTTGAAGCCAGAGTCAAAATTAGAGAGATTTGGTTCTATTTTTCCTAAAGAAAATCGATTAGTTCGTTACGTCAGTGATGTTAGTACATCTTACAGGGAGTTGAATGCTAGTCCTAAAGTTTGGGTCCAGCTAATAGATAAGTTAGAATCAATAATAGATTGTTTTAAGGGTAATATAGCATTATTTTTCCCATCTTATAAAATTCTTGAATCTGCACTAAATGAGATTAATCTCTCAAAACCAATATACAAAGAATATTCGGGAATGAAGCAAGAAGAATTGATGAACACTGTTGAAAGCTTCAAATCTGACAGTGGTTCTGTTTTGGCAGGTGTAATGGGTGGTAGGCTTGCTGAAGGAATTGATTATCCCGATACTTCACTTGAAATGGCTATAATAGTAGGAATTCCATATCCTGCTCCTGGTGTTAGGCAAGAAGCGCTACAGCACTACTTTGATGTCTGCTTTCATGGCAAAGGTTGGGAATACGCAGTAGAATCTCCAGCTTTACGTAAAATGCTTCAAGCAGCAGGGAGAGTTATACGTTCAGAGAATGATAAAGGAATGGTCATAATTACTGATGGTAGAGCAGGTAAGTTTGCTGATAGTATTCCTGATTTAGAGTTATCAAATGATATTGTAGGTGACGTGGAAAATTTCTTTGAGGCCTAAATTAATTTAATGCAGTATTAATGAAGATCTAGTTGCCACCGTGGCTTAGCCCGGTATAGCGACTGATTCGTAATCAGTAGGTCGGGGGTTCAAATCCCCCCGGTGGCTCCATTTACTTGTTAAATTTATTTTTACTTCTTCTCATTGCTTCAAGAGCAGGCATTGTCTCTCCAGACATGAAAGATATGCACGCACCTCCTCCTGTTGAGATGTGCCTAATTCCATCAGCCAATCCCATTTGATTAAATGCCATTGCAGTTTCACCTCCACCTACGACAGTCATTCCGTCACTTTTTGATATTGCGCTAAATACTTCATTTGTTCCAGTAGCAAACTCGGAATCCTCAAAAACTCCCATTGGTCCATTTGCAATTATTGTTCCTGCTTTTTCTATTATGTTAATGTAATTAACCAAAGTATCTATTCCGATATCATATAACGAGTGATCTTGTGGAAGGTTACTAACATTAGTTCCATATCGCTTTCCATCTATATTCAAGGCCACATCAGTTGGAATTTCTATTCTTCCTTTATATTTTTCTAATAATTCCTTAGCTAATTTAGTTACAGTTTCGTGATTAGGAATGTGCTTCTCAATGAACTCTGTACTTGGCTTTCCTATGTCTACTCCTGATGCTATAAGGAAAATATTAGCAACTACACCTCCTGTCAGAATTTTTTCTACCCCTTTTTGCAAGAAGTTCTCAGCTATAGCTACCGAATCTGCAGCTTTACTTCCTCCCAATACGGCAATTCTTGGCGTTGGCCCAGAGCTTATTGCTTTACCTAAAAAATCTAATTCTCTTTGCATAACTCTGCCTGCAAGCGCTGGCATATCCTCAGCAAATCCAACTAGAGATGGTTGGCATCGGTGTGAGGCTGCAAAAGCGTCATTTATGAAAAAAGAAGCTTGTGGAGAGAGTTCTCTTACCATTTTTGACTTTCTTTGAATATCAAAATTATCATTCATAAATTTACTTAGTTCGATTTCTTCATCGTCAAATCTTACATTGTCTAGTAGAATAATTTCTCCATCTTTTATATTGCTAATATGTTTGATTGCCTCTTTTCCGTATATATCATCAATGAATTTAATCTTTTTATTGATAATTTGGGACATTCGTTCTCCGTGTTTCTCTAAATTTACAAAATCTAATTTTCCAGGTCTAGATTGATGAGCTAGTACAATGACTCTGGCATGATTATCGGACAGTTCTTTAACAGTAGATGAATGTCTTTTGATTCTTGTATCATCTAATAAGTCTCCGTTTTCTGGATTTATCGATGAATTTATATCAATTCTTAATATTACATTCTGGCCGCTTAAATCATAATCATCTATAGTTAGAAAACTTCTATCTTCTAGGCTATCAAATTCACCGTCAACAGTTACATAACTACTGTTTTGAGCCACAACTTGTGAAGGGGGTCTTTCAAAACCTTTTTGTCTATGTTTTATTTAAATTTCGGCCTAAAATAGCAAAGCTTGCAACAACCGCTTCAATTTGTATTCTTGAATTAGCACCTTCAGATAGTCTAAAATCGGCTTCAGCCATTTTTTCTATCATTAATACTTTTATATTGTCTGGGATTTCCAAATCTCTTACAGTTCTATGCATTTGCCTCAATACATCTTCGCCAGCAAGTCCATATGTTATTTGCAACGTATCTAATTTTTCTCTGGCAGTTGAGAAATTGCCAGCCAAAGCAGATTCCAAGGCGTCCTTAACTTCTTCAGGTCTTGCAGCAGCAACAGCCTGATAGACTACATCAGGTGTCACCTCAGTTTTAGCTGCAGCAGCCATTTGCAATCCGTTTATTGCCCTTCTTAAATCTCCTTGAGCAAGATATGTAAGAGATTCAAAAGCTTCTTTGGTAACTTTAACATTTTCCTTAGAAGCTACGAATTTCAAGTATTTTTCTAAATCCTCAGCTTTTATTGGTCTAAATCTAAACACAGCACAGCGAGATTGGATTGGATCAATAATTTTTGACGAATAGTTACATGACATGATAAATCGACATGTCCTCGAATATTTTTCCATTGTTCTTCGCAGAGCAGCTTGTGCCGCTCCAGTTAAGGCATCGGCCTCATCCAGAAATATTATTTTGAATCCTTTTTCGCCAAGAGGAGCTGTACGTGCAAATTCCTTAATTTTACCTCTAACAACATCAATCCCTCTTTCGTCAGATGCGTTTAATTCATGTAAATTATGCTTCCATAACTCTCCAAACATTTCTCTTGCCAATGCCAAAGCGCTGGTAGTTTTTCCTATACCTGCAGGTCCTGCAAAGAGTAAATGGGGCATGGAACTTTCCTTTACATAATTCTTCAACCTTGTTGTAACAGCCTCTTGGCCGACTACTTCAGAGAGGTTGTTTGGTCTGTATTTTTCAATCCAAATCTGTTCCATTATACTCCTAGCAGCACGTTCTATATTTGGATTAACCCCTATAATGTAAAACATATATATCCCTATATTGGGTACAAATTAATGTCAAAGTATGAAGGTGTTGATTTTTACAATTTAGATCAACATTTAACTGAAGAAGAGTTAATGGTAAGAGACTTGGTGAGGGATTGGGTAGACGAAGAAGTTTTACCTATTATTGAAGATTATTACACGAAAGGTACATTTCCCTTAGAACTAATACCAAAGATTGGTGAAATGGGATTATTTGGTTGCAATTTGTCAGGTTATGAATGCGCAGGTCTATCAAATGTAGCTTATGGCGTTATTTGTCAAGAATTAGAAAGAGGAGATTCAGCAATTAGAAGTTGTGTTTCTGTACAAGGTTCCCTAACAATGTATCCTATACATGCTTTTGGAACTGAAGAACAAAAGAACAAATATTTGCCTGGAATGGCTAAAGGTGAATTAATTGGTTGCTTTGGACTCACAGAACCAGACCATGGTTCAGATCCTGGAGGTATGGAAACTAAGGCTGTTGATGACGGGGACTCTTACGTTCTCAATGGCGCCAAGATGTGGATTACAAATGGAACTATCGCAGATTTAGCAATAGTTTGGGCTAAATTGGACGGTAAAATTCGTGGATTTATAGTTGAAAAAGGAGATAAAGGGTTTTCAGCGCCAGAAATGAAAGGTAAGCATTCTTTGAGAGCTTCAATAACAAGTGAATTAGTATTTCAAGATTGCAGAATCCCAAAAGATAGGATACTTCCCGAAGTACAAGGTCTCAAAGGCCCTCTAAGTTGCTTGAATCAAGCTCGTTTCGGTATTGCCTGGGGTTCTTTAGGTGCAGCAATGGGTTGTTTCCATTCTTCAGTGGATTATGCTAAATCCAGAATAATGTTCAAAAAACCTATAGCTAGTTTCCAATTAATTCAGAACAAATTGGCTTGGATGCTCAGAGAAATAACAAAAGGTCAATTATTGGCATATCATTTAGGAAGGGCGAAAGATAAAGGAGAAGCTACACCTGAGATGATTTCATTAGGTAAAATGAATAATGTTGATATTGCATTACAAATATCTAGAGCCTCTAGAGATATCCATGGGGCTAACGGCATTCTTAATGAATATCCAATTATGAGGCACATGGCTAATTTAGAAAGTGTATACACTTACGAAGGAACTCATGACATTCATAACTTAATTCTTGGAAGATGGATAACAGGCCTTCAAGCTTTCGAATAATTACAGAGTGCCTGGACTAGAAATAGCTTCATTCCATTCGGAGCAATCGTAGCATTCTCTGGCTAATGATTTACCATTCCCATCAGCTCCATCTTCTGACGTGTAGCTAAAGGCATCATTATATGAATTTTTTGATAAAACTATAGTTTCAGTGCTTCCTAGGCCATTGCCTATGGCAACATCCTCAACTGAGAATACATAATTGTAGTCCAGATATGTTTCTCTAAAAGTCGATGGGGATGATGTCAATATTCCAATGCTTTTTGCAGGAATGGTAATAATTTCATTTTTACTAGAGACTATGTTATCTTTTTGATCATCATCAGCAATTGTCCAACTACTTACAAAGATAGCTATATCGTTTGGATTGTAAAACTCTACCCATTCATAGTCAAAACCATTGTTTTGTGGGCTGTACATTACTTCTGTTAGGTAAAGATTACTGGTTGGAGTATCTCCCTCGTAAATTGTAACGGTTAGCAAAGCAGGAACTGTCTTAGTTCCATCATTGTACAATAAATATCTCTGTGATTCAAAGCTTACAGTAGCTGTATTTGGATTTCCTCCCCAGAGACAGACCGTTTCTTTAGGAACTAAAGTTTGTACTTCGATTCTCAATTGCTCAGTAACTCCTAGTTCTTCTTTTAGAGGATAATATGGAAATTTACTCAAAGAAGCACATTTATCTGAGTCAATTTCTCCATTTGCGTTTAAAATTCCAACTGTGGTCCCGTTACGCAATTGAACTACACCTGTACCAAATTCGTTGTCTTCCCAATTTGTAGAGCTGTCAATCAAGCCTTGTGATCCGGTTAATTCAGAAATTACTTCTCTTGCCATGACTATATTATTATCATTTTTATTCAAGTCAATTCCAATTCTGAAGTTCATCGAAGATGTGAAAGCTTGTAAAATTATTACGAATACAGTTAAGGCAATAGTGAACTCAATGACGTGTGTAACGGCATCTTCCTCTTTAATATTTCTTCGATTCATCCTCTGACTTCCCTCTTGAAAAGCTTGGTCGCAGTTTTAAGACAGGTTATAGGCCATAAGACTAGTGCCAATAAAATTAACCATCCAGGAATACCTTCTAGATCTATTGCTAAAGTTCTATGAGTTAGTAATCCTACTGCGAATTGATAAACGTATCCAGGATTAAGCATTCCCATATGAGATGCAATACTTTGAAATTTAGGATCATTTTCAAAATCATCAGCAGTTACGTCAATACCTAATGCAAATGAGATTGCATAAATTAATAAATTCCACACAACAGCAAATAATAGCCACATTCCTAGTCCATACATTACTACATCAGTACCGCTTCTAGCAGCTATGGCAAAGCATAGCTGAAAGCAAACTAGCGTAAAAATCATTATTTGTCCACAAACGATAAAAGCGATTATTCCGCTAAAAGAAGGGAAATCTCCGGCATTAATCATGAACATTAAACCTAAAATTTGTGCCACAAGTGCAGGGATGCCAACCACTAGAGAAAGCCCTACAGCTTTTCCTATTACTATCGTTTCTCTGTTTATTGGTTTAGCAAGTAAAATGTTGAGTGTATTTGCTTGTCTTTCTTTATGAAAAGAATCTACAGATACTCCAATTGCAGCTAATGAGACTACAAAGAAAACAAAGAAACACAGTTGTTGTAGTGCTCCGTTAGCATTTTGTACAAAGAACGCAGATTCCGGATCTCCATTTTGTAAATCGCCTAATAACCATCCCATTCCAATAATAAATAATGTAAATATTACGCCGAGTACAATCATTCTTGGTGACTTTATTCCCTGCCTAAGCTCAAATTTTGCCAAGTGCCAAACTAATCCAGTTTGTTCTCTTAGGTTTGTAACTCGTTTCAGCGAAAGATAAAGACCTGTAAAGAAAATTAGCAATTCAGCTGTGAAAAAATAGTTGTCTTTTGATGATGATAGGTTTATGTCTTCGGCTTCAGCAACCCAACCCTCCCTTACTAATGTTATTATTTCACCATTATTATCAAACGTTGAAACATTACTAACTAGTGTAGCTTTAATTGTAATTATTTCACTTACAAAGAATTGTTTAGACAGGTCATCATTAACTAGGATTCTAATTCCACTAACATTTAGCATGGTTTTTCCATATAGGTCTTCAGAGTAAACCAGAGCTTCACCTTCAGAATATTTGCCCGGAACAAACGTATCATTTCTGTAGACTTCAAATTTTGGTGCAGTTCTCAAAATTCCCTTAAATGTGATACTATCCCCAACTTCCTCTTCAAAATCTATAGTCCAATTGTTTCCATTCTTAGTAATTTGTTTATTACCCCAGATTTCATCGGGATTGGTTTCTGTAGTTGATACCCAATAAGCTTTGTGAATTATTGCAAGACTGATCACCAAAACTATAGACATTATCAATGGATGCCAAGTCTTTTTCTTATTCCAGCTATCTTTTGATTTCTGAATATATTTATCTTTAAGGCCCAATTAATCACCGCCCGTTTCTTTAAGGAATATTTCTTCCAGTGAATTTTTCTGAGGTTCTATTGAAAAAATTTGTATTCCTTTAGACACTAAAAAATCCGTGATCCAAGGAATGTTTTCCTCTTTTAATTCTAAAGTAATTTCTTCATGTTTTCCGTTATTTTTTTGTTTAATACTTTTAATTTTTTTCTTTTTAGCAAGTTCATTTGAAATTTTTTCCGGAAACTCTTTCACTTTTAGTAATAGCCTAATTGATTTTTTCTCTATTTCCTTACGAATGCCATCAATAGACTCCTCTCGAATTAATTTTCCATTATTTATGATTCCTACATGTGAACATATTTCTTGAACTTCGGTAAGAACATGTGAGCTAAGAATAATTGTTAATCCATTTTTATTCAAATCTTTAAGAACAATTCGTAGAGCTTTTACTCCTCTAGGATCAAGGCCTGATGTTGGTTCATCCATTACTAATATTTCAGGTTCATTCAATAATGCAATACACAAGGCAAGTCTCTTTTTCATTCCTAGCGAATATTCACTAACTCTTCTGTTTGAATCCTTTTCTAATCCTAATTTAGCAAGTAGAGCCTTTCCTCTTTTCTCTATTAAATCATCACTTAAGTTATAAAATCCTCCATAGAATTGTAATGATTCTTTAGCAGTTAGTCTTCCATATAGTCCAACTTGTTCAGGCAAGAATCCTATCTTATTTTTAAAATAAAGTCCGTTTCCCTTTATATTTTTACCATCAATAATAATATCTCCACTATCAGCCTCTAATATCCCTATTATACATTTTATTGTGGTAGTTTTTCCAGCTCCGTTTGGCCCTAAAAAGCCGTAAATTTGCCCCCTACCAACATTCAGATTAAGCCCATTAAGTGCTGAAAATTTTGAAATCTCTTTACCGATTAGATTATGCTTTCGGTATGCCTTTTTGACATTCTTAATTTTTAAGAGATTTTGAGTCACGTTATCTTACCACTGATTGATGTTATAAAACCACATCGTCTAGCTTGATTGTGGTTGAATACTGGAGATATCCATTTTTGCCATCTGCCAACAGCTATTTAGAAGGTTTAACCCTTGATTCTTTACTCGAGGATTATTTTTATTCTGAAGCTAGAGCCCTAGCCGTTGCTAGGCTAGAAACTTCTGCAACTACGGGTTTGATAGATGTTGAAGGTCCTCCTGTTAACGATGAGGCAGATATCGTTCTTGGTTATGTAATATCTCGATTAATTTTGGCTGCCGCTGATAATCAAGCCTTGATTAACTATGTTGCTTTATCTGAAGCTAGAAGGGCTGAGAAGTTTTTTGGCACAGAAACTGATGAAGATTTAGTTAAAGTGGTAAATTCTTTAGAAATAATCACTGTGTCGCTAGACGGCAACAAGTTTAGCATGAATTTCGTAGATTATGTTAAAGCAGCTTCAAAATTGAGAGAAGGTAATTGGAAACTTGCAAACCGTGGCGTTCAAAATGGCATAGTCACTTTAGATCGTGAAACTTTGGTGAGATTGATGCGAGAAGTTATTCGTCAACATCTTGAAGAATTACCTGAAGCACCAGTAGAAATTAAAAATCAATTCGAGGGTCCAATAACAGAACTGATAGGTAGTGTTTCCAAAGCATTCGTTGAGAGGATTGGTAATTTAGAAAATGTGGTAGGCGAGCGTCAAGCCGAGGCAATGAAAGAATTAGGCCGTTTTGATTTAGCTAAAGCACCTCCATGCTTTAATATGAATTTGTTAGATTTACAAGCTGGTGTAAATTTAGCACATCCTTCACGTTTCTTCATAACTACTTTTCTTTCTTCCCTTAATCAAGATTCAGAATCTGTAATGAGATTATTTGCTACAGCTCCAGATTTCAAAGAATCTTTTACAAGGTATCAAGTTGAGCACATTTCAGGTAAGACATCAGGAACTCAGTATAATGCTCCAAAGTGTGATACTCTAGTTTCTACCGGTGTATGCCCGGGCCCAAATGCCCTTTGCCGATTAATTAAGCATCCTTTGAGCTACTACAGAGTAATGGCCGAAGCAGAGAGGCCTAATGAATCAAGGCTCGAAAGAATTTTACTTGCAGCTCTTGATAAAGATTCATATCCAAAAAATTTGATAGAACAGAACTTAGATAAATTGAAAGAATTTAACTTTGATTATCCTGATGGTTTAAAGAAAACTAAATTATCATCAGCGATTAAAGAAAATAAGCCTAGTTTGGTAGAGGTTAAAATATCATATTTTAATGGTAGAACTTATTCGGTTGATCTTCCAGGTGAAGAAAAGAAATTATGGATTACAAAAGCAGCAATGAGTATAACTGACAGTAACGTAGATTACGAATGTCTTCCTTTGACGGATTGGAAGGTAGCGCTCCCAATAGAAGAAAGTCATTTCAAATCAAATAAAATTAAGTTAATAGTTAGACCTTTAGAAATTAAATATGATACTAATGAGACTAGGCGAAGTTTAATTATTTTAGATACATTTAAGGAAGATTAAACTCTAATTCTTCTACCACAACTACATATAAATTTAGTTGTATTTTCATCAACCGTGTGCACTTTGCTACATGAAGGGCAGCTTACAGAAACCATACCTTTTGGTGCTTTGACCTCAGGTTGACTTGTCTCAGTTTTAGTTGAAGGTCTCTTTACTAACTTTTTAGCAACACCTTTCTTTGCTACACGCTTCTTTACAGCCTTTTTCTTCACCGGAGCAGCAGCCATCGATTTTTCTTCTTTGTCAGAGTCATCATCTTCCTCATCAACTTGCGAGCCGATTGAGTGAGTTCCAGTTAGTTCGTCTAGAATTTTTCTTTCATCAAAGTCACTGTCATCTTCTTCATCGTCAAAGTCATCCTCATATTCATCATCTTCTTCCTCGTCTTCCTCATCAGAATCATCTCCAGTTCCTTCTAAACGTTTCAGTTTTTTAGATTCACTTGGTAAATCTGATTTGTGACCGACTCCGGTTAAACTTTTCTTCAAAGGATCAATTGATTCGACAGGTTTGTAGAGATCTGCAGTAGTATCTTCAGGAGCTAGAACAAATGTGTATATTCCAACTGAAAGAAGTACAATTACTAAGAAGCCAATTACAATTATAATCAAGTTGTCCTCAACAACAGGAGGAAGTTCGGGAATTGAAAATCCGCTCGAATCACCGCTATTAGATTGTTGGGTGACTAGAGTTATTTCAACAATTGCACTTTTAACAATATCATTACTGTTATTTCTTAAAATTATGTCAAATTCAACAACACCATCATATCCTTTGAATCTTGTATCAGAGCTCCTGAATTTAGACAAATATTCATCATATCCTGGGTCTGAGCAAGTATCACATAGTGGCTGAAATTCAGGGTAGCCAATTACAGACTCCCTAGGGTCCTCAGTATTTCTAAAATTTACATTAATTGTAATTGACTCTACTGTATTGTTATTTCCCGCTTCTCTGTATGCACCCTTTAGTCGAACGTAGAGATTTAGATTTGTACCTTCTTGAATAATAGTTTCATCTTCGCTAACCATTAAATCCTCAGAACTATTTACAGAGACTTCAAGTAGGCCCGCACTGGAAAAAGGTAAAAGAAAAATAGCTAATACAAATGCTAAAAAAACGTGAATTCCCCAGTTATTTTTTAGCCACATTAGCATACACACCTTGGATTTCCAATTTAAAACTTCCTATTTATTATATTGCAAAACGTTACTAAATCTATTAATTGGTACCCTTTTAACCAAAAGATGGTTAGTAATACAAATGATAAGAAAAAGCTAGGAAAAGGAACTAAGTCAGTCCATTCAGGCACTTCACCTAGTGAAAATTCATTGAATACTCCAGTTTATCAAACTTCAACGTTTTATCTTGACGATAAAGGATATAAAATGTGGATGGCCGGTGAGCCTCGTGCACCAGTTTATTCGGGAAGATATTATAATCCAACTAATAGGGCAGTAGAGAGGAAAATCGCAGATTTGGAAGGTGCTGAAGATGCACTAGTGTTTTCTTCTGGTATGGCTGCAATATGTACTACTTTGATTAATTTTCTTGGTCAAGGTGATAGAATAGTTACCACAAGAAATCTATACGGTGGAACAGTTGGGGTTTTAGACCAAGATTTTGTTCGTTTCGGTATTGATGTTCATTTTGTGGATGTAAGAGATTTAGAAGCAGTTGAAAATGCATTAAAGGAAAAGGAAACAAAGGTACTGTATTGTGAGACTGTTACAAATCCATTATTGGAAATTTCGGACCTACCAGCTCTGGCAGCCTTAGCCAAGAAGTATGGTGCAGTTTCTATTGTAGATAGCACATTTGCAACGCCAATTTCCTGTAATCCTATTGAACATGGTTTTGATTTAGTTATTCATTCTCTAACAAAGATGCTTAACGGACACAGTGACCTTTTGGGAGGAACCGTTGCAGGAAAAACTAAAGTAATTAATAAAATTTGGGAAAAGTTGAGAAATTTTGGAGGCTCGATGGATCCCCACCAAGCTTCTCTTGTTGAAAGGGGAATGAAAACGCTTCAAATCCGGTATGAAAGATCTACTGAAACTGCATCTAAACTAGCAAATTGGTTAGAGTCTCATTCAAAAATCAAGAAGGTAATTTATCCAGGATTGAAAAGTCACGAGGATCATGAATTATCAAAGAAAATTCTTTCAGATTCAGGTAACATGGTCTGTTTTGTTGTAAATGGCGGAGATGACGAAGGTCGTAAAATGTTGAATAATATGAACGTTGCCTCTCAAGCAATATCTTTAGGGGGAGTCGAATCTTTGATATCTATGCCGTATGCCACAACCCATGCATCATGGACTCAGGAAGCTAGAGTCGCAGCAGGTATTGATTTAGGATTTGTCCGTTTTTCAACAGGTTTAGAAGATTTTGACGATTTAAAAAATGATTTTGATCAGGCATTGTCATCTCTTTGAAGTAACAGAATAATAGCAGGCTCTTACTGGATATTTGTGGAATACTCAATAAGGTTACTTAATACAGCATACCATAAAGAAAATGTAGATGGAGTAGAACGCGCTATCGTATATCTTTACGGTACTACTAAAGAAGGAGAAGCAATTGCAGTACGTACACCACTATTACGTCCTTATTTTCAAGTTGTTGAAGCTACTAAAGATATTAAAAAAAGACTGCAAAAAGATGATAACGTTGAATCTATCGAAGAAGAATATTTATGGGTAGATGGTGATGTTAGAAAATGTACTAGAGTCTATACAAAATCACCAGACAATCTTTACAAGCTTAAGGAATGGTTAAAAAATAATGGTTTGAAATTATTAGCTTCTGACATACCCTTCCACTACAGATATCTTTATGATAATGACATAGGAGGTTGTGTGTCTTTTGAAGGAGTTGAAGTTAAAAATCATAAATTTACATGTAAATTGATAGAGGCAACTTCGATTAAAGAGTGCGATGATTTTGAATCAGATTTCAAAATTTTGAGTTTTGATATTGAAAATTCTATCTTTGAAAGGACAATTTATTGTTTAAGCTTTTGTGTTAAAGATTCAAGTGGCTATATCCACGAGGAGACTTTACACGGGAAAGAGTTTGATATTCTGAATAATTTTGTTTCAGCAGTTTCTAAATTTGATCCAGATATTATAACCGGCTACAATATTGATGGATATGATTTACCGCTTTTAGTTGAGAGGGCAGATGTTCACAGGATTGATTTGAATTTCGGCCGCGACAAATCTAAAATTGAGCAGAAACTACAAAAATTCTGGCGAGTCGAAGGACGCGTTGTAATTGATGCTTGGTGGAATGTTAAGCGAGAAATACGACCTCGTCAAGAATCACTTAATGCGGTTGCAAAAGAGTTATTGGGAAGAGAAAAGCATGATGTTAATCCAAAGAAAATGGATGAGGAATGGAAAATACGTCCTGAAAAGGTAATGGATTATTGTCTTGAAGATGCTAAACTAGCTTTAGAAATTTTAGAACACATTATGGTTATTCAAAAGTATCAACACATAGGAACAGTTTCAAAGTTGCCTCTGGATGATGTAATTAACGGGATCACATCTATGATGATTGATTCCTTAATGATTAGATTTGCAGACTCTAAGAAAATAGGAGTACCTGGGACAAATCGAAGGAAAAGAACAGGTCATATTGAGGGTGGATATGTTCACACGGTAGATCCGGGATTGTATGATTGGGTTTGCGTTTTGGATTTCAAGTCGATGTATCCAAGTATTATAATTGATCGGAATTTGTGTTTCACTACAAGATCGGATGAAGGGGAAATAGAAACTCCTCTGGGAGTAAAATTTAAGAGCCCTAAACAAAAGAAAGGCCTTCTTCCTGAATTATTAACTAATTTGATGGCAGATCGTGATTCTGCTAAAAAGCTTCAGGCTAATGCTGAAACCAAGATGGAAGAGCAATATTATCGGCGCGTTCAAGAAGCAATTAAAATTTTAATGAATTCTGTGTATGGAGTTTTCGCATCTTATTTTTACCGTTTTACTAATTTGGATATCGGCGCTTCAATAACTGCATATGCTAGAGAATATGTGAAGGATATTTTGAAGGAACTAGAAGACGAAGGTTTAGAAGTAATTTACGGAGATACAGATTCGGTATTCTTTAGATCACCTAGCTCGAATTTGGATGGTACTATATCATTCGGCCAGCAAATTGCTGAGAGATATTCCGTTGGAGCAAAGCAGCTTGAATTCGAAAAAATATTGCAACCCTTTTTCTCTCATGGAGCAAAGAAAAGATATGTAGGTAAGCAAGTCTGGCCAAAAGAAAGTATGTTAATCAGAGGTTACGAAACAAGGCGTACAGATTCATTTCCATCGCAAGTTGAAGCCTTAGAAGAGGTATTTTCTTTTTTAATGAAAAGTGAGATTGATGCAGCCTTAAACCTTTCAAAGGATTGGGTAACAAGGATTTCAAAAGGGGAAGTTGAAAAGGATACATTGGTAATATCTAAAACTGTTAATCTAAAGAGAAAATATGTTAATGAAGACAACCAAGCACATCTTCAAGCGTATAAAAAATATATCGAAACTGGAAGGCCTTTTGTTAGTGGTATGAAAATTTCTTTTATTGTAACTGATGCTCGCAACAGTCCTATGGTTGTTGAACCCTACATACCTGAAGAGGAATGTCCAGAGCCAGACTATAATTATTATGCAGATAGACTGGCTAAATCACTATCAAGAATTACTGATGTATTTGATTGGGACGAAAAGGCCTTAAAATCGGGTAAAAGAGCCCCTAAGCAACAGACTTTGTTCTAATGTCAAAAATCAAATATAATTCAGAGAGTCGAGAATGGTATTTTGTATCCTCATTAATCATAATTTTAGCATTAATTTGTTACCTCGTTGTTGCGTCCTATGCTTTACCTGATCAGGCTGAACTTTTTCCCTTACTAACAATGGCTATTAATTTATCATTTTTTCTATTAGGTTTATCTGGAGTTTTCTTAGGTTTGCAGGGTTATAATTTTCGCAAAAATAAGGCAATACTTATTCGTTTAGAAGGTGAAGAAATTGCATTGAAAATTGAAAGTCTATTTTTGAAGAAAAATATAGATATAAAAGCTCGCGATTCTACAAATCTATTTGACATGGGAATGTGGCGCCATGTTAAATCTTATTCTTTAGAAAAAGGAGAAATTGAAATTAAAGAATTATGGTTTTCAGCATTTTTTTATCGTACACAAGTTGCATTTAGAGGAGAGGTTCCAAAGGAGATTGTTGAAGATTATATAGCTAATTTGGTTTGAAGTCCCCCAGCCCAGATTTATAGTAAATTAGGGGCTCAGATTCTTCATTAAAATTACCTTGTTCTATATGGCCGACAAATATGGTGTGATCTCCCCCTTCGTATGTTTCCTTAATTGTACATTCCATGCTGGCTAAGCAATCAGTTAATAGCGGAACTTTATTCTCTGTGACTTCATGATTAAGCGATAAAATCAGTTCATTCTTATCAACATTTGAATTGGCGAAATCCCATGCTAGTTTGCCTTGTTCAGAATTACAGATGTTTACTCCAAACGAGTTTCCATTTACTAGTGAATTATGGCTAGGTATTTTTTTATCGATACATATCAAAATTAAAGGTGGATTCATGGATAGGGAGCAAAAGCTAGATACAGTCAAACCGGTGTATTTGCCATTACTTTCAAAAGTGATCAGGGTAACTCCAGAAGCAAATCTTTTCATCAGCTCTTTGAATGTATCGTCTGTGACAGTCATACCACTTCAAAAGGAGCAGTCTATTTGTAGTAATTTATAGGAGATATTAACTTATTTTAAGGCCCTTGCGTTTTAAATAGCGATGGTACGCGTGTACACGCGGCCGTACAAAATGAGAAAGATGAGTGCAAAAAACAGATTGCTAAACGCAAGTTTACTTTTGTTAGTTGCAATGCTCTTTGTTGTTTTTGCTTCTGAGGATAGTGAGGCTGCTACATACTCCGTCGATAACGTTGGAGGTTCTGATTATACGAATATTACAATGGCGGTGGACAATGCAAGTGCAGGAGACACGATTCGAGTTGCCTCAAGAAACTATCATGATGCCGTTGAAATTGATAAGAAACTGACATTAATAGGAGGAAACTATGGTACTGATACTGGTGATTTACATGATTGTAATGATGGAAATATAGTTGGAAATTATAGATTCAATGACGGTGGGTCCATTAGTAGTGTTGAAGATGGCGTATGGTGCTATGATAATAATGGTGATGCAGAAGGGGTAGTGTCTGCTATGGGTGTTCATAGCTACGGTTTAGATTTCGATGGGACGGATGACTATGTAGAAGTGGATTACGATTCATCTCTTGATTTCACCGATCAATCGATGTCAATTGGCGTTTGGATTAATATTGACGATAATGAAACTGTTCAAACAATAATTTCTAATTATAATTCAGAATCTGATGATGATAGACATGGTTATTCTCTAGGTATAGATTCACAAGCTAGATTAGAATTTCAATTCGGAAAGGGAGATAGTTCAGGGTCCTGCCAAAGTGATACTGAAATTCAAGAAAATAAGTGGACCCATGTTGTTGTTATTTATAGTGGTGTAATTAAATTCTACATTAACGGACAACTAGATGACGAGTCTTGTAATTACGGTGACTCAATAAGTTCATCTTCAGATGATGTATTAATTGGAGCTCAGGATTCAGATGCTGATGGAACCTACAGTAATTTTTTCGATGGGACATTAGATAATCTTCAAATCTGGAGTGATGTTTTAACAGGGAGTGAAATTACTACCATCTTTTGGGGTGGAGAAACACTTCCTATTGTGAACGCTAGCGGAGGGGATTATTCTTTCAAGGTTTCAGCGTCTGAATCACAATTGAAAGGTTTTGAAGTCCACTACAGTGGTTCCGATGGGTGGGACCAGGCAGATGGTGATTCAGGAGTTATTGTCTCGCAAAATACAGACGAAGTTAAAGTGCAAGGCATTCATTCCAAATATAACACAGTTGCTTTTCGTTTAGATAGAGCAGATGATGCTGAAATGCTTTACAATACTATGCATTGTGATGGTTCAGCCCTAAAAGTAGGCCTTTTCGTTCACAGCTCTAAGAACCTATTTGTTGAAGGTGGTGATTACACCTGTGCCGAAGACATAGGAATATATCTATTGTATGGCGGAAACCACATTTTAAAAAATCTATATGTTCAGAATAATGAAGTTGGAATAAAAGTTGATCAGTCTACTGGAAATTATTTTAATGATTCTTATTTTTATGACAATGAGGAAGTAGGAATTTTATTTTATGGCGGAGATAATAATACAATTTATAATACTAATTTTAATTACGAAAAATACGCAATTTCGTTTACTAGGGAAGCTGAAAATAATACAATCTTAGACGTATATTTTTCGGATACACAGAGCTATGACATTCATCATGGATTCCAGTCTGATTCAACTCGCAATGGGTGGAATAATGTGGTTATCGATACTGACTTTGATGATCTTTACATAGATTCTGATTCTAGATTGCTTGAGAAAGAAGAATTGGAAATTACAGTAACTACTAACGGAACTTACGTCTGGAACAGGGTTAACACAACGATTGACTCTGATAGAAAGGTAAATTCAGGACTTAATTCTTTCTGGGCTGGAGATAGCGAAGAGGATACCTATCTAGATTCTTGGTCTGGTTCTTTTAAACAAAAGTCAGATATTTCATTACCAAGCGGTGGAGTTGGCGAAACTAGAATTTTAGAGATAAAAATATGGTATGAGACTGAAGATACTTATGATGGAGGCCAAGTTTACATATCTAAGAATTCTGGTTCAACTTGGCAATTAATCACTCCGATAGGCGGCTATGATGGGACATTCACTGATGAGTGTGGTTCCACAGGAGCTTTCATGGGAGATAAGTCTAGTTTAGGATGGCAAACTAAGCGATTTAACTTAACAGATTACAGAGGCGAAGATATTAGGCTAAAATTTACTTTTTGTAGTGATAGTTCTGAACATGATTTTGAAGGAATGTATATAGATGATATTAAGATAATAAAGGCAGCAGATGAATCTGTGGTAACTTATTCAGAAGGGTTTGAAAGAATAGGTTATGGATGGATTGCACAAAACCAAGCAGGAGTAATTAATTGGGAAGCCGAAGGAACTAAAATTTACACAGGTATTAGCTCCGCGGACGTATTTGTTGTAGAAGGAAATAGTGCTGTTGTTTTGATGAATTCAACTGTAAATCCTGATCTAGTTAATTATTACAAGTATGATGAAAACTCTGGAAGCTATGTTTATGATACAGTAAATCCAACTCATAGTTCTTGGCTGAATGGAGCAACTTTAGTATCAGGTAAATTTGGTAACGGTGTTAATTTTGACGGAAGTAATGATTACGCCAGAAACACCCAGTGTAATCCTGCTGGAAATTGTCAAGGCTATGATCATTACACAGTCTCAGCGTGGGTAAAATTTGATACTTTTCCGACAGGTACAGCTCTTGAAGGAATAGTTAATTTTAGAAAAGATGCTGACTCCTATTTGGCAGTAAACTCAAGTGGCAACCCTGTTTTTGGGGCTTACTTCTATGGCAATCCTTGGGGAGATCAGAAAGTAGTTGGTTCAACTCAGATGGTTACTGGGGTTTGGTATCACATCGCAGGTACTTGGAGTGAAGATTCTGATAAATTACGAATTTATGTGAACGGAACGCTGAAAGGTACTAATTCTTTTTCTGGAACTACGGCTTACATGCGCTATAATCAAGGGTACAATTTCATCGGTTATTGTAATACTACAAGCACTGTTTGTAGTAGCGGGTGGTTAGACGGTGTCGTTGATAATGTAGCAATTTTTAAATCTGAGCTTACAGCAGCTCAAATCAAGTCAGTTTACAACGATCCTCTAGGCATAAGTAATATTCTCTATAAGACTTCCCATTTTGGAGGTTCAGATTCTAAAACTTCTAGCCAAGGAAGTATAGATAATCTCTACTACATAGCTAAAATTTATGACGGCTCTTCTTCCGGAACTAGCTATAAACCTTATATCGGCTTTCACAAAGATTCTTGGACTGAAAACCCACGAGAGAGAACGATTTCTGGAGGGGCTCACTCTGGCAGGATTCCTGATGAAAGAGTCTACAATAGGAACAAAGGTACTCTATTCTATTCCATTTCAGATGCAGTTTCCGATGCTACTTCACAAAATGTTATAGAGGTCTGGCCGGGTCATTACAAAGAAAATGTTGTCGTTAGTCAAAGACTTTCAATTGTCGGCTCTGGTCAATCCAGAACGATTGTCAATGGAAGATACTTGGATAGTCCATTTTATTTTGATTCAACAAGTGATGATTCAGAGATAAAGAATTTAGCAGTAATAAACAGTAAAAACACAACAAGTACAGGAACATCAGGCTCAGGTGGAATTCATATTTATGCATCTGATAGAGTTGTTGTAGATAATATTAGGGCGGATAGTTACATTGGAATCCACATTCAATATAGCTATGATGTAGTGGTTAAGAATTCAAAAATCATATCTACAGACACTAATCACTATTATGGTATAAAAGCTTATTTTTATCAAAATTATGAGATAAAAAACAACGAAATTTCAGGTTACCGTGAAGGTGCAAGGCTTGAGTATGTTTACCAGGGCCTCGAGTTTGAAGATAATTATGTGCACAACAACACAAGTTATGGAGTTTATACCTATTATTCAGGAAATACGCAAGCTAGAACCAATCCAATAGAGTTTACAAGAAATCGTTTTGTAGATAACAACTATGGAATGTATAAGGGCGATTCAAGTAGTTCTTATGGATATGCTCATCACATCAAAGATAATTTATTCAAAAGTAATAGTTGGGACGGAATCTATGCTAATCAATACACTAGGGAGTGGGTAGTTGAGAACAATACTTTTGATGGAGATAATGATCAGAGATGGGGGCTTTATCTCAATAGGTATTCCTACCAGAGCGTATTTGGAAATAATACTTTTTCTGACCACACAAGCAATGATATTTATTTCTATTATTGCTCATGCACAGGAACAAATGCAGTAAAATTCTTTAGTAATTCGTATTCTTCAATTAATGTTTATGGTTCCGCATTAATTAATGTCTACAACAATCTCAATATTAGAACATTGGACGAAGATGATAATGCTTTTTCAAATGTCGACTTGGAGATTAAGGATAGTGCAAGTACTTATTATAAAACTGGACATTGGGGAGGCAGCGATTCCAAAACAGATTCTAGCGGATATGTGTCTTCACCAGAATACATTCGCTCAGGCTATTACAGTGGTTCATCAACATTAACAGACAATACAATTACCGTTAAAATTGCATATGGAGTCAGAGCAAAAACAACATCTTTTACCTTTGATTCGGACGGCACTAAAAATATTGAAGTACCTAATAACTACAAACAAGGAGTAATTGAAAATAAAGATACAAGTACACTATACTCTAGTTTTTCTTCTGCAGTTAGCGCCGCAAGTGCAGGTGACGTTCTTCAGTTGTGGGCATGGAACTACAATAATTTAGAAGTAACAAAAGGTGTTATCCTAAGAGGAAACTCAACTACTACAGCAATTGTTGACGGTGGTTCTTCAGATCACGCAATTGAGGTAAAATCTAATTCAGTCAAAATTGAAAATTTGACTCTGCAAGGCTCATCAGATAGCATACTATTTGCTGGAAATTATAACAATCTAGAACTTCAAAACTTAACGGTCAGCGATATAGGTAGTGATAATGGTATACATTTTGATGGTACAAGTAGTTCTACAATATCTAATGTTACAGTAAACTCAACAAAGAGAAAAGCCGTATTGTTTGAAGATGTAACCAGTATTATCGTTAAAAATAGTTTTTTCAAGAATTCATCATCATCACATGGATTTGAGGTTAGTGATGGAAGTAGTTCAGTGATTTTAGATAACGTATTTATCCATAATGCAGGATACGACGGCTCATCAGCATACGGGTTGTATGTTTCAGGCAGTTCAGGAGTTACAATTAAGAATAACACCAAGGTGGCAAGTAGTAAAAGTTATGAATTTTATGCTAACGGTGCTTCTACTCTGAAGGTACAAAACTCCACATTTATTGGCCCTAATATCGCCCTAATTGAAGATTCCGATGGATTTTTAATAGAAAAATCAACGTTTAAAGATTCGTCCAGCGGAGATTACGGAGTTTACATCAAAAATACAGACAGTGGTACCTTTAAAGATAATAAAATATTGAATTCAGCTTCCGATGACGGATCAGACTATGGTGCGTTATACCTCACAGGTTCAAAAACCAATCTGTTACAGAATAATACAATTACTAACTCGGGACGAAGTGGAATTCATTTAAAATCAAGCTCAACAGATAATAAAATTTATTCAAACACAGTTTCTTCAAGTTACTTTTCAGGATTGTATGTACAATCTTCAGATAGATCTATCGTTAGAAACAATTCTTTTTCAAGCTCTGGAGATAATGGAATTAAGGTATCCAGTTCAGATGGAAGTATAATTGACAACAATACATTAAGTTCGAATACAGATTACGGCCTTTACATTTCCAATTCCGATGATATGATTGTAAAAGGCAATACAGCCTCAGACAACAATGCAGGAATGTATCTTTCAGCCTCTGATGATGCAACAATTTCGAGTAATACTGTAGATGACCATGCTTCGTATGGAATTTACTTTACAGATTCAAAGAGGCTTAGAGTAAAACACAATGAAATTAAGAATAGTTTAGGGGACGCAGTTTATCTCTCATCAAATTGTGACTCAGCTTTTATCGATAATAATACTATAAAAAGCAATGGAAATTCAGACAGTGGTAGATCACTGAGAGTATTTGAAGTAGAAGATTCAACCTTTTACAATAATACAATTGATTCTAATGACTACTCTGGAATAGTACTTACCGAATCTTCAAATAACAAGATTATACAGAATGTTATCAAAGGTAATGGAAAGTATGGTATCCAAATTCTTAACGACGCAACAAAGTCCGCAAATAATACAATAAAAGATAACACAATTAATGACAATTCAGATATTGCAATTTTTAATCATGGAATATTTACAACTATTTTCAATAACACAATTAAGTATAATGAGCAAGACGGGATTAAAATTGCTTCAGGCGGTGCACGTACAACAATAGATACTAATAATCTAGTTGATAATGAAGGTAAAGCAGTTGCAATTTTAGCCAATAATGTTATAATTAAATCTAATACAATTGATGGGGATTCTTCGGAGATTGCCGTTTCTGTATTGAATGCAAACTCAGTATCTATTGAAAATAACACAATTGAAGGAGGAAGTCAAGGCATCAAGGTTCAAAATGGCTCAAATGCTTTCGTTTACAAAAATACAGTAAAGTCTAATTCTGGTTACGGAATTTATTTGTTAATCAACTCACTTTCGGGAGATGTTAAGCACAATACACTAACAGATAACGAAGATCATGCAATTGTAGTATCTGCATCTAATTCTACTGAGATTTACAATAATACGGTTAAAGAAAATGCAGGATATGGCCTTTACTCAATCAATTCCAAGTTTTTAGTTGTCAAAGGAAATACTATTGAAGATAACGACGGTGGAATAAAATACAGTAATTGTGATTATTGTAACTTAACCTTCAATAACATTAATGATAACGGTGGATACGGACTTTGGCTTTTATCTGGATCAGATAACAATACAATTAAGCATAATACAGTTTCAGATAGTAGTACTAAGGACGTATATCTGCAGGGTTCGACAGATAACTCCGCATTTAATTTTACATTTAATTCTATAGGTGTAGATTCAACATCTAAATTAACAATAACTGCTAACCTTGCCATCGTCTTCGAGGACGATGATGATGATGGTTTCCCAGGAATAGATTTTGCATTGACTAGTGACGGCGTTACAAAGTACTCTACACCTTTCTACGGAGGCTCAGATTCTGTATCTGATTCTAACGGAGCAGCAGGCGCTACTTTCTCTCTAGTATACAGAGTATATGAAGGAAGTTCAACCCCAACCAATATTCCAAATATTTTAAAGTATCATTATGGTGTAAGGAGTAAAGAAAAATCAATAGATATGAGTACATCTCATACCGAAGCAGTTTCTGTTCCATCATATTGGGTGAAAGGTCTTGTCAAGAACATTAACAGTGGTTCAACTTGGTATAAGATTCAAGATGCAATTGATAATGCATCCTCAGGCAATACCTTACATATTTGGGCTTGGACCTACACCGAGAACGTTGAAGTCGATGAAAGCTTAACAATTATTGGAAATGCAACATCAAATACGACTTTAAACATAACAAGCGGTAAAGGATTTGACATTTCTTCAGATGATGTTTCAATAAGTAACATTCTGGTGAAAGGCTGCGGTTCGACTACAGGTCATAATGCATTTCAAATAACTGGTGATGATGTAACAGTAGAGAATGTTGTAGGAAAGGACTGTTCGAAAGGAATATCCATTTCGGGTTCGGGAGCTTGGGTAGGTAATTCTTCTTTCATTGATAATGATAGCAATGGTATCGAAATTTGGGTGGGTACTTCTTCTACTACTTCCGTTACTATCTATAAAAATAATATATCTTCAAATGGTAAGCACGGCATTTTAACTTCTGAGGATGACGCGATTATAAGATCAAATACTATTCAAGATAATTCTCTTGATGGAATTGCGATTGGCGGTGCAGACGTAATTGTTTCAGGAAATACTATATCAGGTAATTCGGATGGAATTGAAATAATTGATACATCACCAAGAGCAATTATAAGCAATAACGTAATTTCGGACTCTAGTCAAAATGGAATTAAGGTAACATCCTCCCATTCAAATGATGGAGTTTTTGAAAATAATACAATATCAGATAGTAATGTATATGCAATTTTTGTTAACCATGCAGACAGATTTTATTTTGGTAATAATTCGTTGTCCTCAAGTGGGAACAAAGACATTAGATTTAACAAGGTAACGGTTGGAAATACAGGAAAGGGCAACAATTTCTCAACAATTGAGGTGGGTGCTAGCGCTTATTTTGCGAGATATAATGATCTAACTTTGAAATTTATGCAAGATGAAACCACTGGTTTCTCAGAATTAGATGTTAAGATTATTTCTGATGGATCAACCAGATATTCAACTTCGGGCTATGGAGGTTCAGATTCAAAAACTAACAGCAACGGGCTGTTATCTAGAGACTTTGAATTCAAATATAGTGAATACGATGGAAGTTCTACTCCAAATTTAGTTTACACCAACGTATCATATCAATACGGAGTTAGGGCAAAAGAAGTTTCAGTTAACATGTCAACATCGCACACTGAGACTGTCACAGTTCCTAGTTTCTGGAAAAATGGTTTAGTTCATAATCTGAATAGTGGAGTTAAATATTCTACAATTCAAGATGCTATAAACGGAGCTTCATCTGGAGACATCTTACAGTTATGGGCTTATGAGTACGTTGAGCATGATATAGAAGTAACTGAACGCGTTACTTTGGTAGGTAATAGTACATCGTCAGTAATTGTTAACGGAACTTGGTCAGATTCAATTTTTGATATTACTACTAATTCAATTGTTCTAAAGAATATGACTATTGAAAGTAGTGCAAACGGAACAACTAAAGAATGTATTGAAGTATCCTCAGGAAGTGGCATTGTAATTAAGAATTTAATCCTCAAAAATTGTTACAATGGTATTGTCGTAAATACAAGTAATGTTGATATTACTAATGTGACTGTACAAGATTCAGCTAAAGATGGAATAGTGGCAAGTGCTAGTAACATTGATATTTCTAATGTAATTGTTAAAAATTCAGGTGACGATGGAATAGTAATAAGTTCATCATCAACTACCCTTGAAAATTCCACGATACAGAATAATGCAGATGATGGTATTGTTCTTGTTGCTAATGCCTTTATTTACAAAAATACAATAAAGTCTAATTCAGGTATTGGAATTAATATCGGTGAAGGTTCAGATTATGCAAGAATAGTATCTAATACAATTGATGATAACGACGGGCACGGTATTTACGTACATGAATCACACCATGTCAAATTAAATAGTAACGTAATCGAAGATAATGAAGACTATGGATTAGAATTGCGTTTTGCTAATTTCACCCAAGTCCACAACAATTCTGTAGATGATAACGATGGAGGCATTAAGTTCGTTTCTACAAAGTACAGTAACATTACAAAATCATCATTTAATGATAACAATGGTAGGGGAATATGGTTTACTTCAAGTTCAGACAGTAATAACATTAGAGATAGTTCAGCTTCAGGAAGTACTGACGACGATCTTGAGTTAGATAGCTCTAGCAAAAATACTGGATTCAATTTTACATTTGGAGATGGTAGTATTGATGTTGACTCAAATTCAGATTTCCGCTTGATGAATTCTTTGAACATTAGATTTGTTGATGAAAATGGTGACGCCTTTTCCGGATTAGACATTGAATTGTTCAATCATGATACGGTACTCTACGCTACAGACTTCTTTGGAGGTTCTAAAGCAACTTCGAATTCCACAGGTTATATTGCTGAAGAACTAACTGTAGCTTATGAAATTTACAATGGCAGTTCAACAACTGAAGATGTAGATACCACACTTCAGTATCACTATGGTGTAAGGGGTAAAACCAAGCAAATAGACATGAGTTCATCTCATACGGAAACTATCACCGTACAATCCTACTGGACTAAAGGACTTGTTAAGAATACAAATACTGGAACTAACTATTACAAGATTCAAGATGCAATAGATAATGCATCTATTGACGACATATTACACGTTTGGGCTTGGACTTATAATGAAAACATT
>Ga0208390_1000088_pt1 | contig 27264 bp, 19 predicted proteins | sample Knorr_S7_td_Surf_FD_185594 | JGI IMG/M metagenome (GOLD analysis project Ga0208390, IMG submission 185594) | Marine microbial communities from Southern Atlantic Ocean transect - Knorr_S7_td_SurfaceA_ad_6m_LV_A (SPAdes) (version 2) | ecosystem: Environmental > Aquatic > Marine > Oceanic | place...
TTAAAAAAATTATTTTGAATCCAATACCTGTACCATTTTTCTTCTATTTTAGATGGTATATATTTGGAGGATATCATAAAAATTTATTTCAACACAAATTTAAACATCGAATTTAAATTAAAAGATGTTAAATTTATGATTTGATTATTAGTTATAAATAATTATGAATAAAAATATTTTATTTCTTTTTTTTCTTATTTGCAGTGTTTACTCTCTAGGCCAAAATTCTGCTTATATAACTTTCGATTCGCTTACAATTAATTATGGTAAAATTTTACAAGGCGACAACGGAACTGTAGATTTTAAATTCACCAACACTGGAGACAGAGACTTGAAAATAAATAAAGTCAGGTCTTCATGTGGATGCACAATTCCAAAAAAACCAGATTCATTAATTGCACCAGGAGTATCTGATTTAATAAAAGTTAATTATGATACAGAAAGAATTGGAATAATTAATAAAACTATTATCGTCAATTCGAATGCGGCTAATGAGACTGTGATTTTGAAAATTACTGGGGAAGTTTTAGATCCAGAAAGTATTAAGGAAATAAAAGAAGATATTTAGAAATTGTTCTCTTTAAAAAAATTCAATTCATTTGGTGTTGAATGTAGAACTCCCTACTTCAAAGAGGTTTTTAGTTTTTTTGAGTTAAAAAATTTGATACTTAAAAAAAAATTTAGAGAATTTTTTGTTTTAGGTGGTGGAACTAATATTCTTTTTTTAAATAAAATAACAGGTCCAGTAATTAAAAACTCCATTGGTGGTATTAAAATAGTTAATGAAAACGACAACGCTATATATGTCTCTGTTGGTGCTGGGGTAAATTGGCATCATTTAGTATTATGGTGTATTTCAAAAAATTATGGGGGAATTGAAAATCTTAGTTTAATTCCTGGCTTGGTTGGAGCTAGTCCTATTCAAAATATTGGTGCATATGGTACTGAAATTTGTGATGTTTTTCATGAATTAGAATGCATTGAAATAAAAAATGGTTCTAAAGTCAATTTTAACGCATCTGATTGTAAGTTTTCCTATCGTGATTCAATTTTCAAAAATGAGTACAAAGGAGAATTTATCATCACTAATGTTACTTTAAGATTAACAAAAAAAAATCATAAAATAAATACAAATTATGGCGAAATAAATGAGACACTTCAACAAATGAAAATTTTAAGTCCTAGTATCAAAGACGTTTCTGACGCTATCGTAAAAATAAGATCCAAAAAATTACCTAACCATAAAGAAATTGGAAATGCTGGAAGTTTTTTCAAAAATCCAATTATAAATTTGAAGGTTATTGAAAAACTTATTAAAAATTATCCTGATATTCCAGTTTTTCCATTAAATGGCGAAAAAGTAAAAATTTCAGCTGCATGGTTAATTGAGAGATGTGGATTTAAAGGAAAAAGAATTAGAAACGTAGGTATGCATAGTAATCAATCACTTGTACTAGTAAACTATGGAAATGCTAACGGAGCGGAACTTTGGAATTATGCAAAAGAAATTAAGAAAGAGGTTTTTAATAAATTTAAAATTCAGCTTGAGGAAGAAGTAAACCTAATTAATTAGATTTTATATATTTTTATTAAATGCTTCTCTTTTTAGTTACACTATTTTTAATTGCCATTTCAATTGTTGGAATAAGTATAAAAATTATTTCAAAAAAAAATGGTAAATTCTCTGGAACATGTGCAAGTCAAAACCCATTTTTAAACAAGGATGGTGAACCATGTAGTCTTTGTGGTAAAATACCAGAAAAAAATACCAAGTGTGATGTTTCAAATGCGAAATTAAATTGAATTTTAAAGACGAAATTAAAGCCCAAATCAAAATGGCGAAAAATGGAAATCAACATTCATTTCGCTTTTTGTTGGAACATTACTGGGATGAAGTTTATTCAATAATGCTTAAATTTTCAAAAAATGAAGATATTTCAGAGGAACTAACAATCAAATGTTTTGGAAAGAGTTTTGAAAAAATATCTACTTACAATGAAAAATATGCATTTAATACATGGCTAATAACGATAGCAAAAAATTTATACATAGATACAACAAGAGAAAAAAAAATAAACTCAACTTTCAATTCAAGTCATGACTTAATAACAAAATATGTGGCTGATAATTCTCCTGATCCAGAAGGAGATTTAATTGGCAAACAAAGTCTTGAAACTTTAATAAATAAAATTGGATTATTAAAACCAAAATATAGGGAAGTAATTCAGTTGAGATACCTTCAACAATTAAGTATTAAACAAATATCAAAGAAACTTAAATCAAATGAAAGTACAATTAAAGTAAAGTTGATGAGAGCAAAAAAGTTATTAAACGAAAAGCTTCAATAATATGATAAATTCAATTAAAAAGCTTGGCCCAGGTTTACTTTTTGCTGGGGCTGCTATTGGAGTTTCTCATTTGGTACTATCAACTAAAGCAGGAGGTGATTTTGGCTTTGGACTTGTTTGGGCATTAATAATTATTAATTTAATTAAGTATCCTTTTTTTGAATTTGCCCCAAGATATACTCTTTCTACAGGAAAAAGCTTATTAGAAGGATATAAGGAAATTGGTAAAGGTATTTTAATTGTTTATTTCATTTTAAATGTGTTGACAATGTTTACTATACAAGCAGCTGTAACTTCAGTAAGTGCAGGCATTGCTACAAAAATATTTGGGTTTGAATCAAACCTTCTAGTCTCAATTGGTATTGCATTATTGTGTTTTACCATAATAATTATCGGAAAATTTGATTTTTTAGATAAAACTATTAAACTTTTTGTTTTTGCATTATGTATTTGTACTATAATCACTGCATTTGTTTCATTAAATAATGCTACAGAATTTAATCTAAAACAAGTTTTTCCTGTAAATAATCTTGAATTAATTTTTCTTGTTTCATTTATGGGATGGATGCCTGGACCCCTCGACATTTCAATATGGCATTCACTTTGGTCACTAGAGAAAAAAAAAATAAATCCAGAACTAACCTTTGATAACTTTCGCTTCGATTTTAATATTGGATATTTATTAACTCTTATAATGGGACTGGTTTTTATATCTCTTGGGGCTACTGTATTATATAACTCTGGAACAAATCTATCTTCAAGCGGTTCTGTTTTTGCAGCTCAACTCATTAACTTGTACACTTCATCTATAGGTGAAAAATGGTTTTATGTAATCGCTTTTGGGGCTTTTTTTACCATGCTGAGTACAACAATTGCTACTTTAGATGCATCACCAAGAACAATGTCTTTAACAAGTAAAATATTAAATTTTCAGTTTGGTAGAAATCAAAACTTTTGGCTAATTATTTTAACATTAGGTACCTGCTTAATTTTTTTATTTTTTTCAACTGAAATGGGTTTTTTAATAAAAATAGCAACAATACTTTCATTTATAACTGCACCTTTATACGCAATCTTAAATTTTATATTGGTAACAAAAAAAAACATGCCAAAAAAATACAGACCAAAAAAAATTATCAGAATTTGGAGTTTTTTGTCAATTATTTTTCTGTTAGCTTTTAGCTTTACGTATATATTAACTCTTTTTTTATAAATAAGATGTTTGTAAATTAGCATAAAAAATTGCTGTATGTCTCAAGTTGTTACCTTAGAGAAAAATAAATCAGTATCTAAGCCTAAGTGGCTTAAGGTAAAACTTCCTAATGGCGAAAAATATAAGGAATTAAGAAACTTAGTAGACAAATACGAATTACATACAATATGTAGTTCTGGTGGTTGTCCTAATATGGGAGAATGTTGGACTGAGGGTACAGCAACATTTATGATTCTTGGAAATATCTGTACTAGATCTTGTGGGTTTTGTGGGGTATTAACAGGAAGACCTGATACTGTAGATTGGGCCGAACCAGAAAAAGTTGCCCGCTCGATAAAAATTATGGGAATAAAACATGCTGTTATAACTTCTGTTGATAGAGATGACTTACCTGATCAAGGCAGTATCATTTGGTCTGAAACAGTTCAAGCAATTAGAAGGATGAATCCAAATACCACTCTTGAAACACTAATTCCAGATTTTCAGGGAAATGAAAAATATTTAGAAAGAATTATTGATGTTAGTCCTGAAGTAGTATCCCACAATATTGAAACTGTAAGAAGACTAACGAGTCAAGTAAGAATACAAGCAAAATATGATAGAAGTATTCAAGTTCTCAAATACTTAAAATCTAATGGGATTAAAAGAACCAAATCTGGAATCATGCTTGGATTGGGTGAAAATGAATTTGAAATTATTGAATCTATGAAAGACCTCAGAAAGATTGATGTTGATATAATTACATTGGGGCAATATTTGCAACCAACAAAAAATCACCTACCTGTTGTTGAATTTATCAATCCAGAAAAATTTAAAAAGTATGAAAATATTGGATATGAGATGGGTTTTCGTCATGTTGAAAGTGGTGCCTTAGTACGTTCCTCCTATAAGGCTCATAAACATGTCAATTAATTTTTAATTGCTTGTTCAATATTTTAATAAAAAATTTTTCTCCCTCAACAAATTTTATTTCAATTCCAATACTAAACAACCTTTGAATTTTAAAAGTTGCAAGCTTGACATAATCTTTTTCTGTTGTCAAAATATTTTTATTTGACTTAACGAACTTATCAATTTGATTTTTTGTGTAATTATGATGGTCTTTAAATTGATAATGATTGAATTTTGCATTTTTAGATTTTAAATAATTAACCAGATTTTTTGAATTTGCTATTCCAGTCACCAAAATAAATTCATTTTTTAAAAACTCAGCTACATTAATTTTTGTTTCTCCAAGCACATAATCATTATATGAAATAGTTGTAAAAAAAAGTTTTTGATTTTTGTTTATTGATAATTTTTTTTTATATAAAATTTTAGTTTTTAAATCTATATTATGTGGACATTTAGTAACCACTACCACATCAGCATGTTTAGATTGAGATTTATTTGCTCTAAGATTACCAACAGGTAATAATTCATCCTTAAACCACGGTTTATCAAATGTTGTCAATAAAATTTTAAAGGATGATATTACTTTTAAGTGTTGCATTCCATCATCTAAAATTATTGATTTAACTTTTGGATAATTCTCAACTATTTTTTTTATTGCTTTAAATCGGTTTTCACCTACGGTAATAATTGTATTTGGGTGTTTTTTAAGAAGCATCAATGGCTCATCTCCAACATTAGAAGCGGTTGAAAATTTAGATAACTTGAAAAATCCAGAGGATTTTCTTCCATAGCCCCTACTCAAAACAGCTAATGTTGTTTTATTCGTAAATTTTTGCAACAGATAATCAATCATTGGTGTTTTTCCTGTACCACCCGTTGATAAATTCCCAACTACTATTATCGGAAATGAGAATTTGTGTGATTTGATTATTGAATATTTGTATGCTAATTGACGAAGTCTTATAACCGAATTGTAAGCAATTTTTAATGGAAATAATGCTTTTTTAAATAAAACCATAAAAACAAATTTAGAACTTTTATATTTGAATAATATGGTAGTTAGTGATATTACAAATGTTATAGAACAATGGTGCCCTTTGGAATTTGCAGAAGATTTTGATAATGTTGGTCTTCTTGTTGGAAATAAGAAAAATAATATATCTAAAGTTTTAATCTCTCATGATTGTATTGAAAGTGTTGTTGACGAAGCAATTAAATTAAAATGTGAATTAATAATTTGCTTTCACCCGATAATATATTCTGGACTAAAAAAAATAAATACAAATACTTATGTAGGTAGAACTGTTGCAAAAGCTTTAAAAAATGATATTAATATTTATGCAATACATACCTCACTTGACAATAATATTAATGGTGTTAATAAATCTCTTGCAGATGAGCTAGGATTAAAAAACAGAAAAGTATTAATTCCAAAAAAAAATACAATATTGAAGTTAAACACATACGTGCCAAACTCCCATTTGTCTATTGTTGAAAAATCACTGTATGAAGCAGGAGCAGGTAATATTGGCAATTATAGCGAATGCAGCTTCATTTCAACTGGAAAAGGTGGTTTTAAACCTAAAAAAAAGAGTAACCCATTTAAAGGAACCGTAGGAAAAAGAAATTTAGAAGATGAATCAAAATTACAAGTAGTTTTTGCAAAAAACTTGAAAAAAAAAGTATTAAGCTCCTTGCATAAAACACATCCATTTGAAACACCAGCTTATGAAATTTTTAATATAGAAAATATTGACAGCTCTGTTGGATTAGGTTGTGTGGGTTATCTTGAAAATCCTATTGGTGAAATTGAATTTTTAAAATTGACAAAAAGAACACTAAATTCTAAAGTAATAAGACATAATAAAATAACAGGAAGGAAAATTAAAAAAGTTGCGGTTTTAGGTGGTTCTGGAAGCTTTGCAATAGGTGAAGTCATAAATAAAAAAATAGATGCATATATTACTGCAGACCTAAAATATCATGACTTTTTTAAGGCTGATAATAAGTTTTTAATTTTAGATGTCGGCCATTATGAAAGTGAGCAATTTACAAAAAAGATTATCGAAAATTTTCTTAAAGAAAAATTTCCTAATTTTGCATTCATTTCATCAAAAATTGATACAAACCCAGTAGAATATTTTTAATTATGCCAAAATCTAAAGAATCAACAATAGAAGAAAAATTAAGAGCACTGTACAATCTACAGTTAATTGATACCAGAATTGATGAAATAAAAAATGTCAGAGGTGAACTCCCGCTTGAAGTTGAAGACCTTGATGCTGAAATTGCTGGTTTAGAAAAAAGGTTAAGTAATATTAACATTGAAGTTGAAGCTTTTAGTGATGAAATAAAAAATAAAAAACACAGCATCGATGTTGCCAATGATTTAATAAAGAAATATAATGACCAGCAAAAAAACGTTCGAAATAATAGGGCATATGAATCTCTCAATAAGGAAATTGAGTTCCAAGAACTTGAAATTGAACTTGCTGAAAAACAAATTAAACAACTTGGTGAACTTATCGAACAAAAAAATGAATCGATAAATGATACTTCGGCAAAAATTGAAGAAAGAAAGAATCACTTAGAACATAAAAAAAGTGAACTTGATTCAATTATGGCTGAGACACAAAAAGAAGAAGATATATTGATAAAAAAATCCAATGAATTTGCTATAAAAGCTGACGAAAGGTTAGTATCTGCATATAAAAGAATCAGAAAATCAGTAAAGAATGGTTTAGCTATTGTATCAGTAGATAGAGGAGCTTCTGCAGGTTCATTTTTTACAATCCCTCCACAAATTCAACTAGAAATTGCATCAAGAAAAAAGATTATAACAGATGAACACAGTGGCAGAATACTAGTGGATAAAGATTTAGCAAATGAGCAAGAAGAATTTATGAATAATATATTTTCGTCAGCATTTTAGTCTTCTAAAATAAGTGGGCGCGAAGGGATTCGAACCCCTGACCCCTTGGGTGTAAACCAAGTGCTCTGAACCAACTGAGCTACGCGCCCGAAAGTTTGCAAATATATAAAAATGCGATTTTAAAATAATATCAGAAAATTTTATGTTTGAGAACCTCTCCAACTATAAATATACTGCCACATATAAATATGATATCATTTTTTTCTGAATTTTTTAAAGCACTCAGACAAGCATTTTTAACACTTTTGTGACACTCATATTTCAAATATTTTCTTTTAAAAAAAACTTTGTCAAGTTCAGCAACATTCATTGACCTTGGAACATTAGCTGAGCACAAGTAATAATAAAATTCAGATGGTAAAATTTTTGTAAAACTTTCAATTTTTTTATCGTTGGATAGGCCAAAAACAAAATGAACTTTTTTTGAATTTTTTTTTAGTTGATTCAATACCAATAGAACAGCATTAAGGTTGTGAGCTGCATCTGCAATTACAAGAGGATTACTGCCTAAAACATCCCATCTAGCTCGAAATCCCATATTTTTTTTAACGTTTAATAGCCCTTTTTTTAATTTACCATTGTTAATTATTTCTTTATTAATAATTTCTATTGTTTTAACAACTCCATCAATATTTAGTGATTGATAGTCACCGTCTAAGTCTGTACTGAAATTAGATTTTTTTGCTAAAAATAATTTAGCTCTATTTTTTTCAGCAATTTTTTTAAAGACTGGATAGGTTTTTTTGTTGTATTCGCTAATTACAATTGGCGTGTTTTTTTTAATTATACCGGCTTTTTCGTAAGCTATTTGTTCTAAAGAATTCCCTAAGAATTGTTGATGATCTAACCCCACATTTGTAATTAAACTCACAATTGGTTTTATAATATTTGTGGCATCCAATCTTCCTCCTAGCCCGGTTTCTATTACAGCATAATCAACTTCCTTTCGTGAAAAAAAACTGATTGCCAAAGCAAATGTAATTTCAAAAAAAGAAAATTTATTTTTTTTTAAAAAAAGAAAATTTTCATTAACAAATTTGGTGATATAAGATTTTGAAATTTTTTTTCCATTAATTTTTATTCGCTCTCTGAAATCTATTAAGTGAGGAGAGGTATACAAACCAACCTTATAATTTGATTCCTTTAATACAGATGCAATCATATTTGCGGATGAGCCTTTTCCATTAGTTCCGGCAATATGAATTGATTTAAAGTTATTTTGAGGGTTACCAAAATGATTTGCAATAAAAGTTATAGAATCTAAATTGAGTTTTAAAACTGGCGGTCCATCGCGATGGTACATCGGGAGATTGAGAAATAACCAATCAATGGTTTGCTGATAATTTTTAAAGGACAAAGTCTCTTAATAAAATAAAAACAATAAAACCTGCTAAATAACCTACCAAAGCCAAAAAAGCTATTTTTTTTAAATACCAAATAAAGTTTATTTTTTCCATTCCCATAGCAACAACTCCAGCAGCAGATCCAATAATTACCATACTACCTCCAGTTCCTGCAGCATAAGCAATTCCATGCCAAAGCGGATCATCAACTCCTTGACCAAACATTCCCATAGAAGCGGCAACAAGCGGAACATTATCAATTGCTGCAGAAAGAAAACCTAGTATAAAGACTACAATATCCAATCCCTTAAAAATGGTAAAGCCAGAACCTTCAAAAGTATTAACCAACCATTCTCCAGTATTAAAAACAATTCCCAATGCTTCTAAGGCACCGACAGCCATCAGAATACCAAGAAAGAAAAGAATGCTAGGCATTTCAATTTTTGTTAATGCGTGATGTATAGGACTATGAGAGTATAACTCTTCCTCAACATCATTAGGAGAATTTTTTAAAATATTTCTGTAGACTTCAGAAATTGTAGCAACTATCGCAAGTGAAAACATCATTCCCACAAATGGTGGTAGCCCGGTAATTAGTTTAAAAATTGGAACGAATACAATAGAAAGAAGTCCAATGATAAGAATTTTATCCCCAAAAATATTTTCTTTTTCACTCTTAGGTTTTGAAGATATCTCACCTTTAAAAACTTTGTAACTTGATGCTATGTACGTTGGTAAAATCATACATACTAGTGATGGAATAAGCAAGTACATGACTAAAGGTCCAATGTTAACTTTTTCACCAATCCATAACATAGTAGTTGTGATATCACCAATCGGTGACCAAGCTCCACCAGCATTTGCGGCAACGATAATCATTCCAGCGTACCACAGTTTTAAGTTTTTATCATTTATAAGTTTTTGGAGAATCGTAATTAATACAATAGTTGCAGTAAGGTTGTCTATTATTGCAGATAGAAAAAATGCTAAAAAACATATTATCCAAAGAATTTTTACTTTATTTTTTGTTGAAATGAGTTTTTTAATACCATTAAAGCCGTTAAAATAATCTACCATTTCGACTATTGTCATTGCACCAATTAAAAAAACTAGTATTTCAGAAGTGTGTCCAAGGAAATAATTTAAAGAATATTTTAACTTTTCAGGTGTTAAGATTTTGTTTTTTGTATCTACTTCATAAACAGTTAAGTCAAAAAAGGAGATTAAACCCCACATTAATGCCATCATCACAAGAGCAGGTATTAACTTATCTATTTTGAGTTGGTGTTCAAACGCAATTGAAAGGTAGCCAATAAAAAAAACAACAAGAATTAAAGTCTCAATCATAACACAACAAATATAAAAAAGTCAATCAACTATTTTAAAAATTTTATCGATATATAAAATTGATAAATTTTGATTTATTATTTTACAATTATTATAGTTATTTGATGTTTTAATTCACAATAAACTAATTTCGGATAAACAATCTGATTTAAATTTTGAATCTTCTAACTTAAGATTATATTTGGAATTATGTTACCGAAAAAACAAGGCTTATACAACCCTGAATTCGAGCATGATAATTGTGGTGCTGGTTTCATATGCAGTCTTAAGGGCAAAAGAACCAACTCAATAATTCATAAAGCTCTTGATATCCTCGATAAGCTAGAACACAGAGGTGCCGTTAGTGCTGATGGTAAAACTGGTGATGGAGCAGGTATTCTCATTGATATTCCTCATCATTTTTTAAAAGATGATTGTCCTTTTAAAATTCCAAAACCCCAAACTTATGCATTGGGTATGGTCTTCCTCCCAAGAAAAATGAATCAAAGGAATTTTTGTATTGAGATTTTTGAAAACGAATTGAAGAGGCAAAAACTTTCAATTATTGGATGGAGAGATGTTCCAGTAAACGAAGATGTTGTTGGTGATATAGCAAAAACAACTTTACCGTATATAAAACAAATTTTTGTTAAACCTTCAAGAGAGGTAATTGAAGAAGATAAACTAAATACTAGAGCTTTTGTAGCAAGAAAAAGAGCTGAAAATATAATCTATAAAAGTAAAATGTCACAAAGTCAATACTTTTATTTACCAAGTTTCTCAACAAGAACTCTAATTTATAAAGGGCTTCTGTTACCTCAAGACATACAAAATTTTTATCTTGATTTAAAAGATAAAAGAGTTGTAACAAGATTAGCATTAGTTCATCAAAGATTCTCCACTAACACGTTCCCAACTTGGGATCTTGCGCAGCCATTCCGCTATATGTGTCACAACGGAGAAATTAATACTTACAAGGGAAATGTAATGAGAATGAAAGCGAGAGAGGAGCTATTTTTTGATAAAAATATTGGTGATAATATGCAATACTTATCTCCAATTATCTTACCTGGAAAATCTGATTCTGCTGCAATGGATATGGTAGTTGAGCTTCTTCTTCATACAGGTCGTTCTCTTCCAGAAGTTATGATGATGTTAGTTCCTGAAGCTTGGGAAAAACATCAATCGATGGACATCAAAAAAAAGAACTTTTACAGATATAACAGTTGCATCATGGAACCATGGGATGGCCCAGCGTCAGTCCCATTCACTGATGGAAAATATATAGGTGCTTTACTTGATCGAAACGGTCTCAGACCTTCAAGATATTCTGTAACGAAAGATGGGTATGTAGTTATGTCGTCTGAAACTGGTGTAATTGATATAGAACCAGAAAACATATTAAGACATGGTAGACTTGAACCTGGTAGAATGTTTCTTGTTGATATGGAAGAAGGACGCATTGTTGAAGACTCAGAAGTAAAAGAAAGAATAGCTTCTAAATATCCATATGGTGAATGGATTAAGAAAAACACTTTACATTTAAGAGATGTTCCTTACACAGGAAATAAAACCGAAATTGAAGTATTAGATTACTTTAAGAGACTCAAACTTTTTGGATATACCGAAGAAGATATTAAAACATTAATTGTTCCAATGAGTTTAAAAGGAAAAGAATCTATAGGCTCTATGGGAACTGACACACCCTTGGCTGTTTTTTCAGAAAAACCTCAACTGTTATTTAATTATTTTAAACAACTCTTTGCTCAAGTTACAAATCCACCGTTGGACGGTATCAGAGAGGAAATAGTTACAGATACGTCAATTGGAATCGGAAGTGACGAAAATATTTTTAAAATATCTTCAAAGCATGCAAAAAAACTAATTATACAGAATCCAATAATCTCTAATGAGGACTTAGATAAAATTAAGTTCATCAAACACAAAAATTTTAAAGCAAGTTCTATTAATGCTACTTATAGAATAAACTCAGGCCTAAATGGCTTAGAAAAGTCACTTGAAAGCATGCTGGATAAAGTTCAAATTGCTGTCAAAAATGGTTGTAATATAATTATCATCTCAGACAGGGGTGTAAATAATAATTTGGCTCCGATTCCAATTTTATTAGCTTGCTCACATATACATCATGGCATGATGAAGAAAAAATTGAGGTCAAAATTTGGAATAATAATTGAATCTGCCGAGCCTAGAGAACCTCATCATTTTGCACTATTGTTTGGATATGGTGCAAGTGCAATTAATCCTTACATGGTTAACGAAATCATAAATTTTCAAGTAAAAAGTGGTAGTATTAAAAACTTGTCTTCAGAAAATGCTATTTCAAATTTTAACAAAGCCATTGCCAAAGGGCTTGTCAAAATTATGAACAAGATTGGAATTTCAACGCTTCACTCCTATCGAGGTGCTCAGATTTTTGAGGCTTTGGGGTTAAGTAAGAAGTTTGTAGATAAATACTTTTCTAAAACTACTACAAGAATTGAAGGAATTGGACTAAAAGAAATCGAATTAGAAATTTTACACCGCCATGAGTTTACTTTCAATAATAATATTGAGGAATTTGGAGGTATTGGATTGGAAATTGGTGGCAGCTATAGGTGGAGAAGAAATGGCGAAGCTCATATGATGAATCCTAGCACTATTTCAAAGTTACAACAGGCTACAAAAAATAGAAATTTTAAGACATATGAAGAATATTCCCGTTTAGTAAATGACCAATCAAAACAACTTATGACAATACGCGGGATGTTTGAATTCACAGAGCTCGATCCAATACCAATTGATGAAGTTGAACCGTGGACTGAAATAGTTAAACGCTTTAAAACTGGTGCAATGTCTTTAGGTTCAATTAGTAAAGAAGCACACGAAAATCTTGCAATTGCAATGAACAGGATTGGTGGTAAAAGTAATTCTGGTGAAGGGGGTGAAGATATTGAAAGGTTTTCAATTGATGACAACGGAGACTGGAGAAACTCTGCTATTAAGCAGGTTGCTTCCGGTAGATTTGGAGTCTCATCACATTATCTTACCAATGCAAAAGAAATTCAAATTAAAATGGCTCAAGGGGCCAAGCCTGGTGAAGGCGGTCAATTACCAGGTCCAAAAGTAAATCCATACATTGCGTCTGTTAGGAACTCTACACCTTTTGTAGGATTAATTTCACCTCCTCCTCACCACGATATTTATTCAATAGAGGATCTTGCTCAATTAATATTTGATTTAAAAAACGCGAATCGAGAAGCGAGAATAAATGTGAAACTTGTTTCAGAAGTTGGAGTTGGAACAATCGCTGCAGGTGTTGCGAAAGCAAAAGCTGATGTAATATTAATTTCAGGATACGATGGAGGTACAGGTGCATCTCCCTTGACTTCTTTAAAACATGCAGGATTACCTTGGGAACTTGGAATAGCAGAAGCACAACAAACACTTGTAATGAACGATTTGCGTGGAAGAGTAGTAATTGAGTGTGATGGCCAGATGAAGACTGGACGCGATGTAGCTATAGCGGCCTTACTTGGTGCTGAGGAATTTGGTTTTTCAACTGCACCTTTAATTGCTTCTGGTTGTATCATGATGCGGGCGTGTCATCTCAATACCTGCCCGGTTGGAATTGCAACACAAGATCCTGAATTAAGGAAGAATTTTAAAGGAAAGCCTGAGAATATAATCAACTTTATGTACTTTGTAGCTGAGGAACTAAGAGTTATCATGGCAAGTCTTGGATTTAAAACTGTAGACGAAATGATTGGTCAAAGTCAAAAATTAAATATGAATAATGCCGTTTCTCATTTCAAGTCTGAAGGAATTGACTTATCGTCAATTTTATATAAACCTAAGTCTGATAAAAATTTTGCTGTTAGAAACGTAATTAAGCAAGACCATAAATTAGAAAATGTGATTGATTTTGATATTATATCAAGGGCTGGAAAAGCACTTGTTGACTTGAAAAGTATAAAATTAGAATTTAATATAAAAAATACTGACAGAAGTGTTGGAGCAATTTTAAGTAATGAGATTTCAAAAAGACATGGAAAAAATGGATTACCAGTTGACTCATTACATCTTGTTTTTAATGGATCTGCAGGACAAAGTTTTGGCTGTTTTGCTACACGAGGTTTAAAAATGGAGTTAATAGGAAATTCAAATGATTATTTTGGAAAAGGACTCTCAGGTGCTAAATTAATTGTAAGAGTTCCAAAAAGAGCAACTTTCAAGCCTGAGAAAAATATTATAATTGGAAATGTTGCGCTTTATGGTGCAACTGCTGGAGAAGCTTACATAAATGGAATTGCTGGTGAAAGGTTTTGTGTTAGAAATTCTGGTGCTGTGGCTGTAGTTGAAGGTGTTGGAGATCACGGATGTGAGTACATGACTGGTGGAGAAGTTGTCATACTTGGAAAAATTGGCAGAAACTTTGCTGCAGGTATGAGTGGAGGTATCGCTTATATTTACTCTGAAAATTCGATTTTTGAAAATGATAATTTCAATATGGAAATGATTGGGTTAGAAGACTTAAAGTCAAATGATTTAATTAGATTAAATAAACTAATACAGAATCACGTGCTTTATACCAAAAGTTCCATTGGAAAAAAAATTATAAGTAATTGGAATAAATCTAAGAAGCACTTTATTAAAGTTATGCCAACTGACTATAAGGCTGCACTTGAATTACTCGCAAATAATAAAGAGTTGAATAAAAATGGGTAAACTAAGAGGTTTTTTAGAACATCAAAGGCTTAATGAAAAAAATATTCAAGTCAAAGAAAGAGTTAAAAATTATAAAGAATTTACAATTGCTCCTAATGAAAAAGAACTTCAAGATCAAGGGGCCAGGTGTATGGACTGTGGAGTTCCATTTTGTCACAGTGGGTGTCCATTAGGAAATTTGATACCCGATTTTAATGATGCAGTTTATAGAAATGAGTGGGAAAAAGCATTAAAAATTTTACACTCTACAAATAATTTTCCAGAATTTACTGGCCGCCTTTGTCCAGCGCCATGTGAAGAATCATGTGTTTTAGGTATAATTAACCCGCCTGTTTCAATTGAAATGATTGAAAAATACATTGTTGAAAGAGGTTTTAAAGAGGGTTGGATAAAAGCAATACCTCCAAAAAAAAGAACAAATAAGTCGATTGCAATAATTGGATCTGGTCCTGCAGGTTTAGCAGCAGCCCAACAATTAAATAGAGCTGGACATTACGTAACTGTTTTTGAAAGAGACGAAAAAATTGGTGGTTTACTTCGCTACGGAATTCCTGATTTCAAAATGGAAAAAAATATTATTGATAGGCGAGTTAAAATTTTAAAGGATGAAGGAATTAAGTTCAAAACTAATGTAGAGGTGGGGAAGAATTTATCAATTAAGGATTTAGATTCATTTGATGCAATTGTTTTGTGTATTGGTGCAAGTGTTCAAAGGAAACTTCCAATTCCTGGTGCTGAACTAAATGGTGTTGTTCAAGCTATGGATTTTCTCCCAAAAAGTAACAGATGGGTTGATGGTAAATCTATGATTGATAAAGAATGTCATGCAAATGGAAAAGATGTTATTGTAATTGGTGGAGGTGATACAGGTTCTGATTGCATTGGTACGTCAAATAGACAAGGTGCAAAAAGTGTGACAAACTTTGAAATAATGCCAAAACCTTCAAATTATCGTACCGATGAAAATCCATGGCCTTTTTGGCCTTTCAAATTAAAAACAACCTCCTCTCATGAAGAAGGAAGTTTTAGAGAGTGGAATATAATGACTAAAGAATTTATTGGCGATAAAGATGGTAAATTAAAATTCCTCAAAACTGTAAATGTTAAATGGGAAAAGGATGATGATAACAAAATGAAACTTATTGAGAAACCAAATTCATCTAAAGAATGGCCTTGTGAACTTGCTTTACTTGCATTAGGATTTTCTGGTCCAGAACCATCTTTAAGCAGTCAATTAAAACTCGAACTTGATGAAAATTCAAACATAAAATCTAATAAAAATTATCAAACTAACATACCTCATATTTTTTCTGCTGGTGATGTAAGGCGTGGACAATCCTTAATTGTTTGGGCAATTTCAGAGGGTAGAGAAGCTGCTTATAATGTAGATAGGTATTTAATGGGTTCATCAAATCTACCTATGAAAGAGGGAGGAGATTTACCAATCAAATAAAATTTTATTTAAAAAAATTCCAAACCAATCCAAACCTTACCAAAAAATCTCGATAAGGGTATCCTGGTGCTGAAAAATATCTAGGTGATTTTTTATTTGCGTTAATATGTTCCGCAATAAGAAATAATCTTGTTTGTCTAATTTTTGCATTGAAAAATGCATTAATTATAGGAAATCCTCCAAAAAGTTGATTGTTTTGATTAACAAACTCAGAAATAATTGGGTTATAATTTCTCATAAAAAAAGTAGAAAAATATTTTGCACTAATTCCTAACTGTAAAAACATGGCATTTTTAAACCATTTGTCTTGATAATAGACAGAGGACCTTCCAATAAATTCTGGAATTGGAACCACGGAGCTTTCATTACCATAAACTTTTTGTGTTTTTATTCTACTATTAAATCCAAAAACTCCGAAATAAATATCTTTTTCCCATTCAATTTGAAAAATATTTAAACGATTTATTGATTGTAGAGGAGTTATATCTAGTTCGTCCTCAACGGTTTCTAAAAAGTATGGATGGTTTATCACTGAATGCTGAGCAAAGCTAATTTTACCCAAAAATGAACTGTAATAACTTATATCATATGCAAAAGTTTTTACCATTTTAGTTTCTGTAGTCCAATTAAAATTTGAATAAGTGCTATAAAATTTTTCAAAAGTTAGTCCAGGGTGTTTGTTTCGATAACTCAATTTTAATAATAGCTTAGAATCATTTGACAATCTGTAGTTGGTTATCATAAATATCTCATCTCCTACTTTTTGTGAGTTTAATGAAATTTCTGATGAAAACTTAAAATCCGCATTTTTAAATTTTTTTTTCCAAGTCAATCCAACTGAATAAGAGTTTACTTTAATATCTGAAACTTCGTTATCGTGAATATGTTGATACAAATATTTATGATGTCTGATGTATGGAGATAACCATCCTAATTTATTGTTAGTAATGATTGAATATGCGTCGAATTGACCAAATCCGTAATGAAAATGGTCATTAGGCTTGGTAAATTTTTCTGCAATTGGCCCATAATAATCATAAGCCTGATTTTGAGAGAATTTATTGTCATGAATTTTTCTGTGAAATCTATAACCAATTCTAACGGATGATTCATTTAAACTATCTTTTTTGGGTGTAACCAAATAATCCTGCTCAACTAAAAATTTTTTTTCGTTGAAAAAATTTGATGCATCTTCGTAATTTACGCTCAATCGATTTCTATCAAAAAATTCTTCAGCACCCGATTGGAAATCATTAATTGAAAAATCTGTTAAACCACCGTTTTCTTGTTGCTCGTTTCTTTGATTGACAAGCTGTAATCTTAATCTATACCTATCATTGGGATTTTCATATCTTAAACTAAATCTTAATTGACTTAAATTAACTCTTTGGTTTTGATATTTACCTATAGAACGATGGCCTTTATACCCAATAGAATAATTGAGCTTAGGATGAATATTTGCAGAAATTAAAGCATCTGTTGATTGGCCTTGAGACAAAGTTGTTTTGAAAAAAACTTCTGAAAGTGGAGTCGGCAAATGATAATATTTAACATCACTTTCAAGAAATCTTTGCGATTTTTTTGATGAAAACCCGAAATCTAAGCCTGGTTTGTAATCAATATTATAATAAGATAATTCATTTTCAACTTGACCAGAGTTATTGAAAGAAATATTGTTAAAATTATCTTTCCTTTGAACATTGAATTTATAATATTTTTTAATATTCAGTGTGGTATCAACATGTGTTGTATCTCTTTCTTGATTTATAATTAGATAGTCATTAATAGAAATTTTTTTAGTATCAACACCAATAGTATTCAATTTCTTTGAAACTTCTAATTGGTTTTGCCCATAAATAGAAAATGGAATTAATATAATTAATGCTAATAGACGCAATTTTAATTAAGTTTTAGTAAAGTTAGATAATTAGAGTTTATGCTAAAGCATAAATGTTTGTAATTTTATTTGTAAATGCTTACTCAACTTACAAATAAAATTGAATGTGGTGTAGATGAAGCTGGACGTGGTTGTCTCGCAGGACCTGTTACTGCAGCTGCTGTTATTTTACCTGCTAACTATAAAAATAGTAGAATCAATGACTCAAAAAAACTATCAGAAAAAGAAAGAATTATTTTACAAAGAGAAATCATAAAAGACTGTATTAGTTATTCAGTTTCTCATGTTTCTTCAAAAACAATTGATGAAATCAATATATTAAACGCTTCTATAAAAGCAATGCATTTATCAATCAATAAATTAAAAGTCAAGCCTAATTATATATTAGTTGATGGAAATAAATTTAAAGCATTCAAAAAAATACCCCATAAATGTGTAGTTAAAGGAGATTCAAAATTTTTAAATATTGCAGCTGCTTCTATTTTAGCTAAAACATATCGAGATAAGCTTATGGAAAATTATCATATGCAATACCCAGAATATGGGTGGAAAGACAACAAAGGATACCCCACTATAAGACATAGAGAGTCTTTGAAGAAATATGGGACTGTTGATATACATCGTAAAACTTTTAAATTATATGATGGTCAAACTTTATTAGATTTTTAATTTTACAATGTGAGATTATTATTAATTTTTCTTTGCATTTTTATTTTTTACAACTGTGTAGATGAAAGTTTGATAGAGAAAAAAGAACTTGATTATCTTCCAAACAATGCTGCTTTAGTAGTTAGAAGTTCATCATTTGACTACTTTAAAGAATTGGAAAATCAAAATGAATTTTCATCAGAACTGATTAAAATTTTTCCAAAGTTTTTTGGACTAATAAAAAAAATTCCAGAAAAAACTAAAGGACAGCTAAGTTTTCATTTTGAGGGAAAAAATGATTTGCCTTATTTATTTATTACTGAAAAAAATATTATGGAAATAGATTCAGCAAACATTGATACTTTGTTTTATGAAAAAGTTCCATATTATTTTAATAATATAGACGACAAAATTTATTTTACTTCTTGGGATAATTTATATTTTACAACGTCGAGTAAACTACTTCTTGAAAATTGTATTCGATTAAAAAAAATAAATAATAACATTAGTGAAGATTTGAAAAATTTATATGAAAAAACTGCTAGTCCCCAATCAGTTTTTTTGAATAAAAAAATTGCAAAATTCATTCATAAAATAGCGAGAGAAACAATTAAATTTAAATTTGAGGAATGGAGTAGTTGGACTTCACTATCATTTGAAATTAATGAAAATGAAATCAATCTTAAATTTTCAGGATTTCTCGATTCCAATGGCTCAACATCCTTAATTAAACACCAAAATCAACTTGCAAATATTTATGATGTAAGTAATTTAATACCAGTTAGTTCAAGGTGGCTTGAAACATTCGCTTTTGATTATAATAATTATTCTAATGGTTTAAAAAAGTTTGATTTGTTTTACAACAAGCCAGAGACCAGTATTGATTCAGTTTATAATTTGGTAAATCAGGTTGGAAGGTTTTCAATTTCTAACGATACAGTTTATTTTTTAAAGAAGAAGAGTAAGTCGATTGATTTTAATAATTTCTTAAAAAAATATTCTAAAAATCAACTCTCAAGAAATAATATGATTTTATATGAAATTTCCTCAGAAAAAAAATCTTTATTTAATCATATTTCTGGAAAATTCGAACCAAAATTTGCATTTGAATTTGATGACATGCTTTTCTTGAGTAAATCTATTTCAATTTTAGAGTCGTTATTATTTTCTATAAAAAACGGAGAAGTACTAAGTAATGATAAAATCTTTATCGAAAAAAAGAAAAAATTTGCTAGAAAAAATACTTTTTGGATTTGGGCATCAAGCCCATACTTTACCAATAAATTTTCTTCATTTTTTCCAAATACTAATAAAAATAAAATTGAAAAATTTAAAAGTATTAATACTAATGGAAGCATAGATAGTGGGGTATATTATATAAGCCACGAAATTGAAAAACCAATTCTTAAGACTGAAAATAAAAAAAATGTTGATTTTGTTGGTTCCAATATTCTCAATGATTACATAGAGTGGGGTCCATATCCACTTATAAATCATAAAACGAATGAAATCGAGTGGATTGCTCAAGACGAAGAACTAAATTTATACCTGCTAAATTTAAATGGTGAGATTATATGGAAACAAAAATTAGATGGTTTAATTCAAGGTTCAATCTTTCAAGTTGATCTCTTTAAAAACAAAAAATTACAACTAGCATTTTCAACATCAAAAAGTTTTCAAGTTTTAGATAGGAACGGAAAACTAGTTTCAGGCTACTCAATTAAGAGTAATGGAAATAATAAATTATCAATTTTTGATTATGACAATCAGAAGAATTACAGAATATTTTTATCAAACGGAAATAGAATTAATGTCTATGATAGAAATATGAGAAAAGTTAAGGGATGGAAAAAAACCAAATTAAGTTCACCTCTAAAATATCCTGTAAAACATATAAGAATCGGAAATAGAGACTATATCGCGGTTGTATATAAATCTGGAAAAGCAGAATTATTACATAGAACTGGAAATATTAGAATAAAAATTCCAAACGACATATCTTTTATTGAAGAAATTTACGCCTATGATAATGGATTCATCAGTATTGATAATAAAAATCGTTTAGTTAGAATAAATAGACAAGGAAAAATTTCCAAAGAAGTTCTTCCATTTGAAAGCAAATATTTTTTAACTGCAAGCAATAACACTCTTGTTACGTTGACTGAAAATAAATTGACAATTAATAATCAATTAATAGAGTTAGATTTTGGTGCATATTCAAAACCAATTATCAAAATATTTAATAATAAAACATACATTATACTAAATGATAATCAATCTGAAAAGACTTACATATTTGATGTAAATGGGACTTTATTAGAGAATTTCCCAATCAAAGGTGGAATTTCATCATATTTGGGTCAAAGTAATCCAGACTCACCAATATACTTAGGACTTAAAAACAAATTAAATCAACTTAGATTTTATAAAGTGCCTCAATAATTTTGGCATTGAATTGAGTTGAAAAATTATTTTTAATTGAATCAATTACCAAATTCATGTCAATTTCTTTTCTTAATTCATTTTTAATTGATGTGACTTCTTTACCAATAATTCCACAAGGAATAATATTTTCAAAAAAACTTAAATCAGTATTTACGTTTAGTGCAAAGCCATGCATTGTTACCCATCTACTTGTTCTAATTCCAATAGCACAAATTTTCTTTGACTCATTATTCATATTATCAGTCCAAACCCCAGTCTGCCCATTACTTCTTTTAGCTTTAATGTTGAAGTCTCCTAAAGTTTGTATAATACATTCTTCAATCAGTCGCAAATATTTATGAATATCAGTGAAGAAATTATCTAAGTCCAATATAGGATAAACAACAATTTGACCTGGCCCGTGGTATGTAATATCACCACCACGATTTGTTTTAAAAAAACTCACATTATTTTCTTGTAATTGTGCTTTATTAATCAACAAATTATCAATTTTTCCACTTTTGCCCAAGGTATATACACTTGGATGCTCAACAAAAAGAAGATAGTTTTTTGTAGTTAAATATTTTTTAGGATTTTTTCTATTAAATATTTTTTGATTTATAATTTCCTGAAAATATCTTTCTTGAATTTCAAGTGTTTCGGAATAATTGCTAATTCCAAGATTTACGCAATGTATAACTACTTTTTTTTCCATTAATAAGCTAGAAAAAATTTTATTTTACAAATTTAATGGTTTAAGTATAATGGAGTGTATTGGTTATCTTAGCATTTGAATATGATTTCAGAACAAGAAAAAATAAGACGAGAAAAACTTTCAAGGTTAATTGAACTTGGTATTAACCCTTATCCAGCTGACGAGTATGTATCCACTTTTTCTTCAACAGAAATGGAAACTGATTTTGAGGAGGGAAAGGAAGTAAAAATTGCTGGTAGACTCATGTCTAGAAGAATTCAAGGAAAAGCCAGTTTTGCTGAACTACAGGATTTTTATGGAAAAGTTCAGTTATATTTTAATAGGGACATTATATGTGAGGGTGATAACAAAATAATGTACAATGAAGTTTATAAAAAACTTCTAGATATAGGCGATATAATTGGAGTTAAAGGAAATCTTTTTATAACAAAAGTTGGTGAAAAAACAATTGAAGTAAAATCATTCATTTTATTGAGCAAATCTTTGCGTCCTTTACCATTACCAAAAACAGATCCTGATGGTAACGTTTATGATGCATTTAGTGATTCTGAACAAAGGTACAGACAAAGGTATATTGATCTAATTGTTAATCCCGATGTTAAAAAAGTTTTTTTAAAGAGAACAAAAATTATAAATACCATGAGAGACTTTTTAAATAATTTGGGTTATTTAGAAGTTGAAACACCTATTTTACAACCCATTCCAGGGGGCGCGGCTGCGAGACCATTTGTAACTCATCACAATTCATTAAATATACCGCTATACTTGAGAATTGCAAATGAACTTTATTTAAAAAGATTAATAGTTGGTGGATTTGAGGGGGTATTCGAATTTGCAAAAGATTTTAGAAATGAAGGTATGGATAAAACTCATAATCCAGAGTTTACAATGTTGGAGTTTTATGTTGCCTACAAGGATTACAAATGGATGATGAAAACCACTGAAAATTTATTTGAAAAGATTGCTATAAATGTAAATGGAAGTACAAAAATTAGTGTTGGTGAAGAAATTATTGATTTCAAAGCACCATTTAAGCAAATATCAATTTTTGATTCGATTGAAGAACATACTGGAATGGATGTTTCAAAAAAAAATGTTAAAGAATTAAATACAATTTGCTTAAACCTTGGCATAGAAATAGACGAAACCATGGGTAAAGGAAAACTTATTGATGAAATTTTCGGTAAATTTTGTGAGGGTAAATACATTCAACCCACATTCATTATTGATTATCCCAAAGAGATGAGCCCTCTTACAAAAACCCATAGGAACAAACAAGATCTCACAGAGCGTTTTGAGCTTATAATCAATGGAAAAGAAATTGCAAATGCATATTCAGAACTAAATAACCCAATTGAACAATTAAATAGATTTGAAGATCAACTTGAATTATCAGAAAAAGGTGACGATGAAGCTATGTTTATTGACAAAGATTTCGTAAAATCACTTGAATATGGAATGCCCCCAACAGCAGGAATTGGAATTGGAATAGATAGATTAACGATGTTAATTACCAATATGAGTTCTATTCAAGAAGTTTTATTTTTTCCACAAATGAAACCAGTAAAAAAAACAATTAGTTTAAATGATGAGGAAAAAAAAGTTTTTTCTTTTTTATCAAGTTCTAAAGTTTTTGAAATCAATGAGATTAAAAACAATTCAGGTCTTAGTAATAAAAAATGGGATAAAACTATTAAACTTCTTAAGTCAAAATCACTAATAGAAGTTTTTAAGAAAAATGAATCTTTTTACATTAAAAAAATAATTAAAAACTAATTAGAGTTCAAATATTCCTTTAAAATATCGAAGTGATTTTTAAAATTATTTTTTTTAGATGATTTTTTAAGTTTCGAAAGTTTGTTTCTAATTGTTTTTAATTCATAATTAATCTCTGATGCTACTACAGGGTGTAAATCATCGTCATTAGAAACATTTTTTAGTCTTTTAATATAATTTACTTGTAGTGCTTGTTTTGAAACGTCTAAGTTTTTATCATTAATAATATAGGATGTTAAAATCTTAAAAACATCAACAGTTTTCAAGCTATTATTTCCAATAGTTTCATATGCTGAAATCATTCTATTTAATTTTGACGTTGAAATGATTCTGTTTAAAACTCTGGTTTGAATTCTATTTATATCTAAAATAATTTCATCATTATCAATATTAACAATCCATTTTTGTTTAATTAACCAATTTGGTGTATCAAAAATATTTTTATTAAGAAATTTTAATGCTTCAATTTGTCTTTCTCTTGGAACATTTGTAAACATGTCTGATGATTGTTGAGAATGTATCTCCTTTCGATATATACCACCAATATTTGCCTCAACATGATATATATATCGAGTGTACGCTCTTAGTAAACCAGTATATAATTCCTCCAATTCAGAAAAATCCTTTCCATCTTTGTTAACCCATTTATCCAGATTATCAGCCACTATTTTTAGGTTTCTAATACCATAATCGCTAGCTAAAATTGCATTATCACCAATGTCTTCAGTTTGTGCATTTGGGTCATTTTGATACCCTCTTCCAAACATGTATATGGGATTTAGACTCCTATCATCAACAAATTTTTTAAGCCAATTTTTTGCATCCACAGAATTTTCATCTTCAAAATATCTGTAACCCCATTCAATTGAATAATCATCATAAGGACCAAATTTTCTGTAGTATGAGTCAATTTTATCACCAGGCTGTGCAACATAATTGTACCTTGCATACTCCATTATAGTTGTAGCTATCCCCATTTTTTTTGTAAACGAAAATGATCTTAGTGAGTCTACAGGATAAGCTGAACTAGATTTCATATTATGTGGCAAACCCAATGCATGGCCAACCTCGTGAGAAATGGTTCGTTGCATCATTCCACCAATATCATCTAATGATAAGTCTAATGTTCTTGCTTTCGGATTAGCAGCACCAGTTTCAATTAGATATCTATGCGTATATGATTTGAAATGATTGTGAAACCATATTATATCACTTTCAATTATTTCACCTGTCCTAGGATCGGAAACACTTGGACCAATAGCGTTTTGGGTTGTAGTTGCTATATACCTAATTGTTGAGTATCTAATGTCCTCTGGACTAAAGTCAGGGTTTTCATCTTTTGTAGGAGCATCTTTAGCAATAATCGCATTTTTAAAGCCAGCCTTTTCAAAAGATTTATTCCAATCTTCAACTCCTTTTTTAATGAATGGTTTCCACATTATTGGAGTTGCTGGATCTAAATAAAAAATTATTGGCTTAACAGGCTCAACTAACTCACCATTATTATAAGCTTCAATATCTTTAGGAACTAATCTCCATCTTCTTGTAATTGTGTAACTATCAGTCTTATACTTATCAGTACTATAATTATTTTTATTTAAAGAAAACCAACCAACTCTTGAGTCAGATTTTCTAATTTGCATTGGAACCTCAGGTAACTGAATAATAGAATTATTGATTTGAAATGTGTAAGATTTGGTATTGTCAGTCCTTCTAAGCTGACTTGCAGAGAAAGTTAATGTAGATCTAACTTCTGTATTATTTTTAAAGGTTTTAACGTTTTCTATAAAACTTCTTTTTTTATCAACACTACCAATTTTATTGGCATCTTTATTTCTTTTACTAATTATATTAAAGCTTGGAGAATCGTTATTAAAAAAATCGGTGACATTTATTATTATTAATGAATCATTTTTTGATTCATTTTTAAAAGCAGCAAGAATAGGTGGGTTATTATTAACAATAACACTTTCAATAATAGGGTCGTTTTCTTGTGCAATATCTGTGTAAGTCATTTGTCTTAGCACAATTTTATCATTTACTGATGAAAACTCAACAACTTGTTCAGATCTTTTGTTTCCTGAGTACATATAAGGATCAAAATCAGAAGGTATTTTGGATATCCTTGTTACCATAAGTAGCTCTTTTTTGAGAAAACTTTTAGGAAATTCAAAATATAATTTTGAACCATCAAAATATGATGTAACAAATCCAGTCTTTTTATCAAATTTAGATAAGACAGAATCTATGTTTTTGGATTGTGAATAAATTAAATTTGAATTTAAAATTAAAACTATAAAGAGATAGTATATAATATTTTTCATGTTTTTTGTGTTAAGTTAAAACGATTTTAAAGTTATAGCAAAAGACTCTAATGTTTTTTCTAAATCTTTTTTTGTGATGGAATCATTTAGAAAATAACTTTCAAATGCACTGGGTGGAAGATATATACCATTTCGCAGCATTCCATGAAAATATTTTTTAAAAAAACTATTATTTCCACTTAATGCACCATCAAAATCAACTACAGGATTTTCTGTAAAATGCAGTGACATCATAGAACCAATTTGATTTATTTGAAATGGAACACCCTTCTCTATTAACAAATTTTTCATTTCTAAAGCTAAGAATCTTGTTTTTTCTTCCAAACTAGTATAGACGTTAGCATTATTATCTAGTAAATTAAGCATAGTTAAACCAGCTATCATTGCTATTGGGTTGCCACTTAAGGTGCCAGCCTGATAAATTGGACCTTCTGGCGCCAACAAATTCATAATTTTATTTTTTGCTGCGAAAGCACCAACTGGAAGTCCACCTCCAACAACTTTTCCATAAGTTACAATGTCAGCCTTAATTGATAAAAGCTCCTGAACCCCTCCTTTTGCAAGTCGAAATCCTGTCATAACCTCATCAAAAATTAATAATGAATCGTTATTATCGCACAATTCTCGCAAACCTTCTAAAAAATCTTTCTTTGGTAATATACATCCCATATTACCAGCAACGGGTTCTAAAATTATGGCAGCAATTTCATCTTTATTTTTTTCAAAAATTTCCTGAACGTTGCTTAAATCATTGTATGTAGCTAAAATTGTATCTTTTGCAGTGCCATTTGTAACACCAGGACTACTTGGATTTCCAAACGTCACAGCCCCACTACCTGCTTCAATTAAAAAAGAATCTGCATGGCCATGATAACACCCTTTAAATTTTATAATTTTTTCTCTTCCAGTATAACCTCGCGCTAACCTAATAGCACTCATACATGCTTCAGTTCCAGAATTTACAAACCTAATTTTATCAATATTGGGTGCCATGGAAACTGCTTTTTTAGCAATTTGTGTTTCCAATTCAGTTGGAATCCCATATGAAGTACCATTATCTATATTGTTCTTTATTTCATTAATTATTTCTGGATGTGCATGCCCCAGAATCATTGGTCCCCATGAGGATATGAAATCTATGTATTTATTTCCATCGACATCATATAAATATGCTCCTTTAGCATGAGTAACAAAAATTGGATTACCCCCAACTGAGTTAAATGCCCTTACGGGTGAATTAACTCCA